>Ga0214544_1004315_pt1 | contig 28662 bp, 17 predicted proteins | sample CNSS3metaG_FD_160074 | JGI IMG/M metagenome (GOLD analysis project Ga0214544, IMG submission 160074) | Root nodule microbial communities from cowpea collected in UCLA plant growth center, Los Angeles, California, USA - CNSS3 | ecosystem: Host-associated > Plants > Roots > Nodule | place: USA...
TTTTTATTTTTTAAAATATATAATTTATTTATTTTTATATATATATATATATATATATATATATATATATATATATATATATATATATATATATATATATATATATATATATACTAATAAGATTTACTATAATGCACCATACTAATAAATCTAATTTATGTAAAATATAGAATTTATAGTGACAACAAAATTTCAATCTTAATTTTTTTTTGTTACCATATATTTTCTTTTTATAATTAATGTGCTATGTGGATGAGCATGAATATTGTGGTAGTTTATACCTTTCCATTGTGTGATGTAATATTGAAAGTGGAATTTGAGAAGCATGATTGTGAATTCATTGTGGGTGGTGATAACAACTAAACTTGGTTGCCAAATCAAAGTTGTGAATAGTATCAAATGAACTCATATATTCTTTTGTGTGTGCAATGAATCTGTTGAAAATCTTTTAGCTTTTGGGTTAGAATTTCAATCAATAACAATACATATATAACTTTGTTTTTGGGGTTGAAATTTCAATCAATAACAATATATTTTTGTTCTTATAAACTAAAAGTTAAAATCTATAAATGTCAATCAATAGCAATATATTTTAATGAACTTTTCAAAAAGTTATAATCTATAAATTGATTTTAATTAAATTTATTTATGTTTTCTTAAATTTCTCCAATAACTTTTTTACATGACGAATACAACTTATTTACTATTCAAAGTCGAATTTACAAATTAATAACGAATTGTAAAAAATATTAGAAAGATTATTATTTTAGGTACAAATTGTAGGTCTACAATACCTTTGTGAGCATGGTCTCTAGTAAATTCATGTTTTACTACACGGTGCTTAGCACATGAATGCAATATGAGATTTTCATAAATAGACTATAAATAGAGATTTTAATTTGGTGAAAGTTATCTATATATTTAAAGATGTATTGTTCCTTGTTTTTTACTAACTCATAAGATAGGGTTGCCTCTAATGAATTGGTATTCCTCACTTGTAATTTTTCTCTCTACTTTTTTTTTTTTTAAAAAGAAAAAAACTTAATTTATATACTAGTAGCCTCCTAACAAAAAAGTATCTCTACACAAATACCAAGGCTAACCGTTCTAATGAGATATTGAGAAATTTTTTTAATAATTTTCAAATGAACTTTTTTTGGGTTAGATTGAAAATAGTATACAAACATAATATCAAGTCTAGACATTATAAGATAAAAAAGTGAATTAATTATTTGATGATAGTTTATTTGTCAAAATTCCTTGACTCAACATATAATAATAGGAAAGCAGTTGGAAGCATATGTATATTAATTTCTTTTGTATCGTCAACTTGAACTTTATAAGAAGTTCCTTCACATACTTAATATAATGAATGTAGATGTCGTTCTTCGTTCATTTGATCTGAAGTCCAAGAAGGACGTTAATTCACCCATCATACTCATATAAAACATTTTGTGTATGAACTTAGTCAATTCTTCACAAAAAGGTTCTTAGTAGGAGCAAAGATTATATCATAAGTATAAATTTGTACATTAAACTAGTCTTACTTGAAATACTTGCATAATAGCGTATTATCAATCTTCACTCTTGTAAGACCAGTTTTTTTTTTTTTTTTTTTTAAAGAAAAGAACTCAATTTTTGATATCATGCACTTATATATGGCTTTAAATCATATAACACTTTTTTATTTAGTTTTAAAACATGACAAGGAAAGGTTGTATTCTCAAGCCCTGAGGATTTCTACATAGGTTTCTTCCTTAATATCTTTATTGAGGAACACATATGTAATGTCCATTCAATAGAGCTTCATATTACTATGAGCAATAAATGACAATAACACACATATGGTCTTAGTCTTGTGATTGATGCATATGTTTACAATCTATACTGTCGTATTGTGAGTACCTTTTCGAAACTAGTCTTGTTTTGTTACTCACAATGTTACCTTGTTTGTCAAGCTTGTTGGAGAATAAACACTTGGCTTTCAACTTCTTAGTTATGGTAATTGATAACACATATTTTATGTACAGACTCAACTTTTATTATGCATTGAAATTCTTTTCCATATGTTGTGTTTTAAATTTTAGGCTTAAATACATTTTTCGTTATCATTTTTGTAGTGTTTGTTGTGGATGATTTTCATTTTGACAGAATGTTTAAAATGGTCATCTTTTTTACTGAATGTTTAGAATGGTCCTCATTTTCGTAATTCATGTTTTATTTGGTCATTTTCTGTGACGTCGTTTAAATCAATAACGGAGCATTGTACAAGTTACATTGTTTGTATTACGTTGCATTGGAGTGTGTTACGTGTAATGTATAAATGGCTAATTAACGTTAACTTTTCAATTTGGGGAAAATTTTGCAATTAGGGCTTGAGTTGGATTGCAGTCGTGCTCTTCATCGTTGAAGGCGATATCTTCATCTTTGTCTTTCTTGAGCTCGGATTTGTAGAGGAAGCAACTAATACTTGCCATTTCATCATTGGATTGCAGTCGCGCTCTTCATTTCAATTTTCCAGTTAATAATCATCAACGAGGTAAGTGGGTTTAAGGTTTTCTGGGTTGTGTTTGCTCGTGGGTTAGGGTTTTCGTAATTCTATTTTGCGGTTTGTTTGTGCTTGGATTGTTGTGATGTTCTGCATGGTTTCTAAATTACCACACTTGTACAGTACACATAACACACCCCAATGCAACGTAATACAAACAATGCCACATGTACAATGTCGTTACTGATTTAAACGACGTCATAGAAAATGATCAAATAAAATACGAATTGCGAAAATGAGGACGAAAAAGATATTTAGCCTAAATTTTAACTAATTTCCTTTTAGTAGTAATAAACTGAGATCATCATGCACATTTACTCTAATTTTGTATTTTCATCTCATTTGACGTTTGCTTACTATTTTGTCATATTTCTTTTTTTTGTTGATATTATTTTTGACTAATTTTAGTTGCATTGATTCTTTATTCCTAGGACTTTAAAATGAATATTTAGTTTGCTGGATTTGAAGTTCTTTTCTATTTTATACAATTTTTATAAAATATAGTTGCTAAATTTTTATTAAAAAAATCATGCAAATTCAATTTTATTTTTAGTAGCTTAAATTTTTATAATTGGTTTATGGACTTAATTAGAGCTCATGTTTTGTCTCGTATTCACTTCAGATTTCAAATCATATATATAGTCTAAATGTGCTATAATCATTGACACAAAAAGCATTTTTTTTTTAGTTTTCTAGTTATACAAATTGTCTCTTAATCTCTTTCTTCTGCCTTTTCTCTCAATTTTCGTTTTAACAATCCTTTTATATTTTCATTTGTATTTTTTGTTCTTCATCGATAGATAACTAATCATTAAGGATTAATTCATAGAATTAAGATTAAATAAGTCGAGTTAATTTTTGCATCGAACCTCTTACTTTGGAAAATATGGTTAACTTGTAACTCACATTCTTATATTTCAATGATGTATTTAGTTTGTGTCTAAGGAACTTGTCTTGCATTTTGTTTAAGATTTCAAGATTTAATGTAATTGCCTTATGTTTTCTTCTAAGATTCTAAGGTCATATCTATCGTAACATTCGTAAATCAATAAATAATGTATTATTTTTAATATATATATATATATATATAAAATATACATATTATTATTATAATAAATTATGAACATATGAATGTAAAGATTATAAATATCCAAAATATACAAATAATTGATGATTTTATAAGAAATATATTAAATATTTTAGAATGTTAATAAGAAAGAATATTTTTATTATAACAATAGAAGAAGCGTAAATAAATAAGTTAAGTTATGTAAGTATGTATATATATTATGGATAAACTTACATACATGTATAGGTAAACTGACATATTGTTAAGTATTAAAAAAAAAGTAAAAGAAAGAAGAGAGAGGAAAAGAGAAAAAGAAATCCCTCACCACAATTATCTGCTCATTGCTCCACGTAATGGAATGAGATAAGATGTCAATAAATGCATGTGAGATTTAATGCAATTACAAGTTAGAAAAAAAAATGAGAGCTTAATCCATAAGAAACAACCGTAACGAGAATTTGAAAGAAGAAAAAAATTGAACAGTTTGTTTCTAACCAAATGAACTAAATGTAATGATTATGTATGTAGTATAAATATGAGTGGTGATTGTGAAACGAAAATGAGACAGTAAGATCAAAGAAAAAAAAAGGGAGAAGAGGAGTTGTGAGTATAAAATTGGCATTTAAGAAAATAAAAGAAGAAAGCTGAAACGTTCACAAAGCTTTAGGATATATCTTTCATAATAATTAAGGTAAGGAGACATATATCATTTTATATTTACTTTGATTATTGTATCTATTCATAATTATTTTTATCTCTATAAGTGAGGTGTCCCTAACCTCATTCTGATTTATATTTGGTTATGTTCCTATTTATTTATTTATTTATACTCATCTCCAATTATGCACTAGTCCTATTTACTCAATTTAAATTTACTCTCATTTATTTATTTATATTTATCTCCAGTTATGTACTGGTCCTTTTTATTTATTTATATTTATTTTAATTATTTATTGATCATATATATTTATTTATTTATATAATTATATGGTTTAATATTGAAATAAAATTTATAATAAATAAAAATTTGATTATTGTAGTTGGAGGTATGACCTTGAAGATTTAAACGAGTTAGTATTACTCAAGATGAAATGTTCTTGAGTTACTTTGTTGGCCATGAGCTCATTTATCCTGATTAGTCACTACAAAATTAATCAATATCTTTATAAGAGTATAATAAAAATCCAGTTTTATGGATTTGGGAGAATTTTTATTTTATTTTATTTTATTATGATATGCTATATTTTTTTTATGTGATATTTGTCTCACTTCCCTATTTTATGATTGTGTGTGAAAAACAAAATTTTACAACCATATCATAAATGGCTGCTCCCAACATGTTTAATCCCTTCTTCGTCGACATTGTGGCTGTTTTCTCGAGGAATGCATGGCAAACCAATGCAGTGAATAATTCTGTAACATTTCAGGGAACGGGAAACTCTATTATTACTTTTCTCTCTGCTCCAAACGTGCTGATTGTCATCGAAGGACAAATCGGAGTTACCTTCTATTTACCCCCCAACAGTCCAGGTGAACCCCATCCATAACCTTTTCCCTCCACCTGTTTGAAAACCAGTATATGAAGGGGAAACTGTAAATAAATAACACTTCTTCCTCTTTTAATGTAGGAAATATAAGATGTACTAAACAGTGTAGATATAAGATGCATACAATATTGTAAAAATATACATATATATATATATATGTGTGTGTGTGTGTGAATATTTTAAGTATAATTTTGCCTTTAAATTTTATAAGATTGTAGGAAATAATAATAATAATAATAATTAAATAAAAAAAATATCGTCACATTAGATGGTATCAGAGCAACGTTTCATCGAGATCTGTGAAATGTGCTCATTATATTTTTTTTACTAACTCATACGATTTCAGATGGCAAACAATAGGAGGAACCATGAATTAACTATAGCAATGCAAGCTATCAGAGACATGGCTGCTGCTCTTAAAAGGAATCAAAGACCTGAAGGAAACCCTGAATCACAAGGTTTAGCTGAATTTAGGAGAAACAAACCCTCACAATTTTCTGGAGGATATGATCCAGAAAAAGCTGAATTATGGATTAAGGAGATGAAGAAAATATTTTGAGTTATGAACTGTGCTGACAACCAAAAGGTGAATTATGCTGTATTTATGTTAATAGGAGAAACCGAATATTGGTGGGATGGTACCAGGAGATTACTTGAAGGAGGAAGAGTAATTATTACCTAGGATGTATTTAGAACAAAGTTTTTAGAAAAATATTTCCCTAATGATGTGAGAAGAGCAAAAGAAGTAGAGTTTATGCAGTTGAAGCAAGGAAGTATGACAGTAGGGGAATATGCTTCCAAGTTTGAAGAATTAGGAAAATACTCTACTTTCTTTTATCACCTAGAGGAAATGATGAAATGTATAAAATTTGAAAATGGACTTAGGGATGAATTGAGAAAAGTAGTAAGAATACTAAAAATTGCTGATTTTCCTAGACTTATTCACAAGTGTAGATTTTTGGAAGATTTTGAGAACAACCAAAATATCAAACCAAAGTATTTTGGACCCCAGACAAATAAAAATAAATGTATTGAGGGAAAACCTTACAATCGCCCACAATGGAGGACCCAATTCAACCAATCTTCATCAGGAAATTCTAGTAGACCTATATATGATCATATCAGATGCTTTAAATGCGGACAAGGTCATCCTGCTAAAGATTGTCATCTTAAGGGACCAGTCTGTTTCAAGTGTGGGAAACTTGTCACCTATTCTCTGAGTGTGGACAACAAAAGCCACATTTCAATCCAGCTGTAACCAAGACAAGACCTACCACAACAGGAAGAGTGTACACCATGACTAGAGCTGAAGCTGCTGAAAACCATGATCTAATTCAAGGTATGTGTTTTATTAAGGAAAAACTTTAAATGTACTGTATAACTCAGGTGCAACTGACTCATTCATTTCCAATTATTGTGTTCAACATCTTAATATGTCGACCTCTTTTCTAAAAACTAGTTTGGTCATTTCAACTCCGTCAAATGACTCGGTAATTACCAATAGAGTTTGTTTAGATTGTCCATTGTTCATTGAGAATAGAAAATTCTTTGTAAGTTTAATATGTCTACCTTTATCTCAATTAGATGTAGTCTTTGGTATGGACTGGTTATCTTCCAATCAAGTCCTTTTGAATTGTGCTAAGAAATTAGTGATATTTCCAAACTCTGAGAATCTTCTAAAATCACCTACCAATTGAAAAAGTGAGCCTTTAAGGAATGAAATCTAAGGGTACTTGTTATTATCTTCTATGGAAATAAAAGAGGAAGTTGAGTTGAAAAATATAGCAGTTGTTCAAAATTTTCTTGAAGTCTTTCCCAATGATATCCCTGGTTTACCACCTAACAGAAAAATTGAATTTTCCATAGATTTGATGCCTGGAGTTGGACCAATCTCTATGGCACCATATAGGATGTCACCCTCTGAATTAGCATAATTGAAGAAACAATTAGAAGAGTTACTTGAAAAACAGTTCATTCGTCCTAGTGTGTCACCTTGGGGAGTCCCATTTTGTTAGTTAAAAAGAAAGATGGAAGTTTTAGGTTGTGCGTAGATTACCGTCAATTAAATAAATTCACCATAAAGAATAAATACCTTCTTCCTAGAATAGATGACTTGATGGACCAATTGAGAGGAGCCTCTGTATTTTCTAAGATAGATTTAAGGTCGGGATATCATCAAATTAGAGTAAAAGCAGAAGACATACAAAAAACTACTTTCAGAACTAGGTATGGTCATTATGAATATCAAGTGATGCCTTTTGGTGTGACTAATGCTCCTGTAATATTCATGGATTACATGAATAGGATCTTCCATCCATTTTTAGATCAATTTGTGGTTGTTTTTATAGATGACATTCTTATTTATTCTAAGACTCTTGAGGAACATGAGGAACACCTTCGGATTGTCTTGCAAATCTTGAGAGAAAAGAAATTGTATGCTAAATTGTCTAAGTCTGAATTCTGGTTAGAGAAAGTAAAATTCTTAGGACATGTGATTTCCAATAAGGGAGTGTTAGTGGATCCGACTAAAGCAGAAGCAGTTCTACAATGGGAACCACCAAAAACAGTGACTGAGATTCACAGTTTTCTCGGTTTGGCAGGATATTATAAAAGATTCATTGGGGGATTTTCTAAAATAGCTTTGCCTTTAACCCAACTCTCCAAAAAGGGCCAAGCTTTTGTATGGACAGAAAAATGTGAGAATAGTTTTCAAGAACTCAAGAAAAGATTAACCACTTCTCCTGTTTTAGCATTACTTGATCCTACTGGACACTTTGTTATATTTTGTGATGCTTCCAAAATGGGATTAGGTTGTGTTCTTATGCAAGATAGAAGGATAGTGGCATATAGTTCTAGGCAACTAAGAACACATGAGAAAAATTACCCAACCCATGATCTAGAACTAGTTGTCATTGTTTTTGCACTTAAAATATGGAGACATTATGTCTATGGTGGTAAGTTCGAAGTTTTTAGTGATCATAAGAGTCTCAAATACTTGTTTGACCAAAAAGAATTAAATATGAGACAAAGGAGATGGATGGAATTTCTAAAAGACTATGATTTTGAATTACATTATCATCCAGGAAAGGTAAATGTAGTGGCAGATGCTTTAAGCAGAAAATCTTTACATGTCTCTTCACTAATGATTCATGAAATGGATTTGTTAGAAAAATTTATAGACATGAATTTGTCGCTCACCCTAAGCCATGATAAAATGCAATTAAACTTCATTCAGATCATTAACAATTTACAAAAACAAATCCTTGAGGCACAAGAATGTGATGAGTTCATTAATAAGAAAAAGAAATTGATAAGTCAAAGGGGTGGGGAGAATTTTGGCATAGATAAAATTGGAACTTTGAGATTTAAGGACAAGATGTGTGTACCCAATAATGAGGAAATTAAGGAAATGATTCTAGAAGAAGCACATAAAATCAAATTAAGCATACACCCGGGCACAACAAAAATGTATCAAGATCTCAAGAAAATGTTTTGGTGGCCCAAAATGAAAAAGGAAGTGGCATAATATGTAGCAAAATGTCTAGTTTGTCAAAAGGCTAAAGTAGAACACCAAAAACCAACAGGAATGCTACAATCCTTAGATATACCTGAATGGAAATGAGATAGTATAGCAATGGATTTTGTAGTTGGCCTCCCACGAACCATTCAAAAATTTGATTCCATATGGGTTATCGTGGATAGGTTAACAAATTCTGCTCATTTCTTACCCATTAACATTAGGTATTCAATGGAAAAATTGACTGAATTATACATAAGAGAAATTGTCAGGTTACATGGAGTTCCAATAAGTATTATATCTGATAGGGATCCTAGATTTACTACAAAATTTTGGAAAAGTTTACATCAAGCCTTAGGTACTAAGCTTCACCTTAGCTCAGCTTATCATCCCCAAACTACTGAAAGAACTATTCAATCTTGGAAGATTTGCTGAGAGCTTGTGTGTTAGAAAATTCTGATAGTTGGGATCGATGTTTGCCTTTGATTGAGTTCACCGATAACAATAGTTTCCATTCCAGCATAGGTATGGCACCCTATGAGGCATTATATGGAAGGAAATGTAGAAAACCTTTGTGTTGGTTTGAGACTGGTGAGAATTTAGTATTAGGTCTTGACATGATTCAATAGATAACAAAGAAAATTAAGATGATCAGGGACAAATTGAGAGCAACTCAAAGTAGACAGAAAAATTATGCTAACAAGAAAAGACGACCTCTTGAATTTCAATAAGGTGATCATGTATTCTTGAAAGTAACACCAACCACTGGAATTGGTAGAGTGATGAAATCAAAGAAACTCACTCCCCGGTTCATTGGCCCTTACCAAATTCTTAGAAAAATAGGTCTTGTTGCTTATCAAATTTTCTTACCTCCGTTCCTTTCCAACCTTCATAATGTCTTTCATGTGTCTCAATTAAGAAAATATATTTATGATCCAACTCATGTGATAAGACCTGATATAGTACAATTAAAGAATAACCTTACATTTGACGCAATACATGTATAAATTGTGGACAAGGTCAAAGAATTGAGAGGCAGACAGATCCCTCTAGTGAAGGTCATGTGAAATGAAGCTAATGGAGATATTACATGGGAATTATAAGAGAAAATAACAAATCTTTACACATATTTATTTCAAAAATAAATAAATAAATAATTTCGAGAACGAAATTTCTTTTAGTAGGGGAGAATTGTAACATCCATAAATTAATAAATAATGTATTACTTTTAGTACATATATATTATTATTATTATTACAAATATATATATATATATATATATAATATACATATTATTATTATAATAAAGGTTAAATATGTTTTTGGTCCCTCAAGTTTCAGCGAAATTTGGAATTAGTCTCTCATCAAAACTTTTGACCAATTTAGTCCTTCATCTTTCAAAATGCATGAATCTAGTCCTTTTAACCAAATTTTGTTAAGTTTATCTGACGTTTCAAGCGCATTTCATGATAGTATTTAAATTATTTACACTGTTTGACACATTTTTGCTTCAATGTTAACTTAAATACTATCATGAAATATGCTTGAAACGTTAGATAAACTTAACAAAATTTGGTTAAAAGGACTAAATTCACTCATTTTGAAAGATGAAGGACTAAATTGGTATAAAGTTTTGATGAGGGACTAATTCCAAAATTCACTAAAACTTGAGGGACCAAAAACATATTTAACCCTTATAATAAATTATGAACATATGAATGTAAAGATTATAAATATCCAAAATATATAAATAATTGATGATTTTATAAGAAATATATTATATATTTTACAATTCTAATAAGAAAGAATATTTTTATTATAATAATAGAAGAAACGTAAATAAACTTACGGATAAACTTACATACATGTATAGGTAAACTGACATATTGTTAGGTATTAAAAAAAATAAAAAGAAAGAAAAGAGAGGAAAAGAGAAAAAGAAACCCCTCACCACAATTATCTACTCATTGCTCCACGTAATGGAATGAGATAAGATGTCAATAAATGCATGTGAGATTTAATGCAATTACAGGTTAGAAAAAAATGAGAGCTTAATCCATAAGAAACAACCATAACGAGAATTTGAAAGAAGAAAAAAATTGAACCGTGTTTCTAACCAAATTAACTAAATGTAGTGATTATGTGTGTATTATAAATATGAGTGGTGATTGTGAAACGAAAATGAGACAGTAAGATCAAAGAAAAAAAAGGGAGAAGAGGAGTTGTGAGTATAAAATTGGCCGTGAAGAAAATAAAAGAAGAAAGCTGAAACATTCACAAAGCTTTGGGATATATCTTTCACAATAATTAAGGTAAAGGGAGGAGACATATATCATTTTATTTTTACTTTGATTATTTTATCTATTCATAATTATTTTTATCTCTATAAGTGAGGTGTCCCTAACCTCATTCTAATTTATATTTAGTTATGTTCCTATTTATTTATTTATACTCATCTCCAGATATGCATTGGTCGTATTTACTCAATTTATATTTACTCTCATTTATTTATTTATATTTATCTCCAGTTGTGTATTGGTCCTTTTTATTTATTTATATTTATTTTAATTATTTATTGATCTTATCTATTTATTTATTTATATAATTATATGGTTTAATATTAAAAAAAATTATGATAAATAAAAATTTGATTATTGTAGTTGGAGGTATGACCTTGGAGATTTAAATGAGTTAGTATTACTCAAGATGAGATATTTTTGAGTTACTTTGTTGGTCATGAGCTCATTTATCCTGACTAGTCACTACAAAATTAATCAATATCTTTATAAATGTATAATAAAAATCCAGTTTTATGGATTTTGGAGAATTTTCATTTCATTTTATTTTATTATGATATGCTGTATTTTTTTATGTGATATTTGTCTCACTTCCCTATTTTATAATTGTGTGTGAAAAACAAAATTTTATAACTATATCATAGATGGTTGCTCCCAACATGCCTGATCCCTTCTTCGCCGACATTGTGGCTGTTTTCCCGGGGAATGCATGGCAAACCAATGTAGTGAATAATTCTGTAACATTTTAGGGAACGAAAAACTCTAATATTACTTTTCTCTCTTCTCCAAATGCGTCGATTGTCATAAGGACAAATCAGAGTTACCTTTTATTTACCCCCAACAGTCCAAGTGAACCCTGTCCATAACTTTTTCCCTCCACCTGTTTGAAAACCAATATATGAAGGGGAAACTGTAAATAAATAACATTTCTTCCTCTTTTAGTGTAGGAAATATAAGATGTACTAAACGGTGTAGATATAAGATGCATACAGTATTGTGTGTGTGTGTGTATATATATATATATATATATATATATATATATATATATATATATGTGTGTGTGTGTGTGTGTGTGTGTGTGTGTGTGTGTGAATATTTTAAGTATAATTTTGCCTTTAAATTTTATTAGTATATTGTAGGAAATAATAATTATAATTAAATAAGTAAAAAAAAAAATTATCGTCACAGCAATGGTACCAAAACTTTTCACTCAAATACCTTCAAATTAAGCTACACAATTTATGGTGAATTCCTTAACCTGTCATAATATAATTATCCAGCATCTCAGTCTATAACCAGCTAAAATCATATCTTCCTAATGCCTACAATCCCAATTACAATTATCCATCATTCTATTTTAAATTTCAGATCCATATTTACTCTCACATACCCCTATTATGACTATATCTTCATACACTTTTCCTTTCTACATTCTGATTTATTAAGACTTAAGTACAATATTCTCGTCCTTCCAATTTTTATATCAATGACCAATCCCCAATCGTGATTTCCAACACTGTCAAAACGCTAAGCTGGGAAATTTCAGCTATCGCCTAGCGATAACTCAAGCGCCGCCAGGCGACATATCAAATTCTGGGAAACTTCCCAGTTTCGCCTTTATACGAAAAATCTCTACTCTTCCTTCACCCCGTCTCACCATGCAACTAGACCGAATTCATCCGCAATCCATGAATAAAAATGCATAAAATATTGCCACGATTAAGTAACAATTAGTCGCTAGAACCAAATTCCTAGTTGCCCTCTTTCAACTCTTCTCATAATCCCATGATCACCCATGCACCATTGGTCCAAAGCTTATCATACACCCAACTACATTCAAATTACAACATAAATCATCGCACACAATGTACACCAACAAGTTTCCAAAAGTTGCGATGACTCTTGCGCCAAGCAACATAGACAACATAGAACAACTTCGTGTCGCTTGGCGTGGCGGAAATTCATTGCCCGCCAGGCGGTTCATATTAGAACCCAGCAACTGGGTCACTACTGATGCGTCACCTGGCGGCATCCTCATTCCTGCCAGGCGGTTTCTGAACGGAAACCTAGAAACTTACGAAAAATGACATAAAATTGGATACAATTTCATGCAATTATACATGGTAAGGCATATTCATTCATACACAAATCAAAACACAAGAAACAACTCCCCTTACCTAGATAATTCTTGCTCAACTTGAAAGAATTAGGACTTCTCTTGTGCCACCACTAGTCCAGCCCTTGTCTCCTCTCCAATGCACTTGATGCTCTGGATTTTCACTCAAAAGAAATTTTGGCAAAAAAAAAGTTTAATTCGTTCTTAACAAGGTTTGAACACACCACCACTCAATTAAAACAACAAGCAATTAAATTAACACAATATTTGACATACATAAGACTCGAACCCAAGTCCTCTCAACACAATTAAGTACTCTCAACCAATTGAGTTAGTACTATTCCATGTCATAAAAACTAATAATTAATGTCATAAAGACTTTCATTACACGCATTTATTAAATAATTATTTAAATTTCTCGGGTTTTACACCAATCAAAGGTCCAATAACATGAAGCATGTTAAAAATGATTCAAATGGGCATTGTTCAAGATGGCCAAAATCCTTATAGGCTTTAAATGCTCTTTTCATGGGCCAAGGAGGATGTTAAAATATTAGAGGGTGCTTGTCAAAGCATTAGCATAGACTTTAATTTTGGGCCAATTGTTAGGTCATGCTTTATTAAATAATGGGCTATTGAACTTGTTGATTAGCTTGCAAATTGGGCTAATTCAAGCCCAATTATGTCTTGGCCGAGAATTGCTCTCCAAAAACTCCTTTCACATGGTGCCAAGCGTGACAATGCATGAAACCTGTGAAGGGGGCACTTGGAGAGCAAGTTATGCATTTACATTTCATTTCCTTTCTCATTTTCATTGTATTAAGGAAGGCTTCTCTACTATAAATGAGAGCTTTCTATGCTTGTGTAAAGGTTACTCTTGATTAATGGTAGATGCCTTGTTGTTGAGATCACTCCACACATTTACCTTATTGAGAGTCATGGCTAGGATTCTCCTTAGTCTCCTATAGCCACCTTTCTCTATGATAGAATCTATTCTAGACTTCTACTTTCACCTAACCACACCATTGCTACAAGAGCTTTCAATCTTGTCTTCATTCCATTTCGCTGCATGCTCATGGAGTTTTTTCATCAATTTCACGTCTAAGGAGCTCCATCAGTTAACATGGTCTCAACTAGTGAATATAAGTGTATATACACATGTAATTGGTGCAAATGATGTGTGGAAATACATGTTGAGCCATGATGAAACACATGGACATGTAATACGTTTCTGGTTTGGAATTATTTGTGAGGATGTTTGATTCCTTTGCTAAATCCACGTATGGACATGGTTTGAATTAGTAAGTATAGTTGTGTGCAACTATGATTGAGGCATGTGAGGTGTGACAACGCATTTGTGTCATGATTAGATATGTGAACCTATAATCTGGACTTTAGAAGTGTGCTTTGTGTCATTGGGGTGATTGAACACTGTTTGGGAAGCCAAAACCAATAGCTTCAAGCTACTGGTATAGCGCCCGACGACATGAGGGAAATCGCCAGGCGATGGGTTACCCAGGGAAGTCCCTGGAGTGCGTGGGACCCGGTGACGGGTTGGGACTGCTAGGCAGTCTACACTACGACTTCGCCTGACGACACTTAGGTTGTGCCAGGAAATAGTGCAGTGGTAGTGTATGTTTGTGTTCGGTTTTGCATGCCTCGTGGTGATGTTCTTTGGTTTGGTATATGCTTGAATGGATTACGAGTGAGGAGGTTCGTAATGGAATTGGAAATGCGTGATTAATACGAGTCGGGAATTCATAACTGAATGTGTTCACGCGTGTTGGACTATGAGTGGGGAGGTTCGTAGAGGTTGGACTACGAGTGGGGAGGTTCGTGGAGTTAGACCACGAGCGGGCTGGTTCGTGAAAGCCTATGGAATCCCTAAGACCATGGTTGAAAATGTGTTAATCTCATAGAGGTTATGAGAATAGGGTTTCCTATGCACCTCATGGTGCGGAGGTATTTAAAATTGAGAAACTAGTTAAGTTAAGTTCACCATTTCTGTTTGTATTTGGCGATGATCATGTGATTAGTCACACGGGAGCAGATGATAATCCAAGTGTTGATGGCGAGGCATAGAGACAGAGTGGGGGCTAGCGCTTGGGACTTTGATAGAGAAATTATGTTTTGAAATAAACATTGTAATTCTTTTACGTTGACTTTAGGATTTTTGAACTTGTAATAGTTTAATTGTGAACTTTGGATATTGGTTTTAGACGCGTTTAATGTTTTTTATTTTCCTGCATTTTAGGAATAATATCAGACGATTGAATTTATTTTCAATTAATTTTTTTATTAAGTAATATCTGACTAGGGTGTTACATGAGATCGTCCTCTTATGTATAGATTCCCTAGGATGTATCTAAATGCACTAAATAGAGATGTCACAATTGGGAAATTAGGCATTGAATGGTATCTTTCTTCCTTTATTTGTATATGATCAGTAAGGTAGTAACAAAGTTGGTTAATTGAGGATGGTGTGAACTGGGAACTTAGGTTTGGTTAGCTTTTGGAAAACATTTTCTCTATTTTGCAGGTAATGATCTTTTACACAAAAGCAAGGTACTCATGGATAAAGTTGTAGAATATTTTGGCAAAGGGCTAACTTGGTGAAGAATCATACCCAGTTACTACTTGGGCGAACCTACTATATCTCTACACATTAAAAGCAGAAATTCAAAAAATTGTTTTGCAGTTATGGATAACATTTGAGGGTCACACATACCCTTATAACTAATATTTCTCCTTTTTTCTATTGTGACTTTTTTGGGTTCAAATTGAGGGGTACTCTGATTTATTTAGTTGATAATGAGCCATTTTTTCTCATGTGAAGGATTTTGATGTATTTTGTACTATGAGCTTTGTATTGTATCTAAAGTTCTAACTCTGAATGTACACTACAAAAAAGTCTCATTAGTAACCAATTTTAATGACTAAAAGTTGTTAGTCACTATAGTGACCAATTTAGATATCAATTTACAAAATTAAAAATTATTGGTTACTAAAATTGTCACTATTATAAATAAAAAATTATAATTGGTCACTAGATTGGTCATTAATTAATTAGAGACCAATTTAGTAACTAAGTCATTTTGGTAGCCAAAACGTAGGTAGCTAACTTTAAAAACCAATTTAGTGACCAATTATAATTTTTTATTCATAATAGTAACTATTTTAGTAACCAATAATTTTTTACTTTGTAATTTGGTATCTAAATTAGTCAATATCACTAGTGCACATTTGGGCTTTTACAACAGACATTATGCTTCGGTTTCCTCCAAAACGATGCATATCAAAATGCGGTGACATTTTTGAAATTTTTGTAAGCTTTTATGCCCTGGAGGGAACTGAAGCATATAACGTTATATGCCCTGATTGGCGACAACTCGAGGCCTATTGCCTCTTAAAAATTTTAAAATTCTCATGCATGTAAATTTTTTAAAGCAGAAGAGGGTTTTATGCCTTGGTTGTCTGCAGGAGGCCTAATGCCTCTTGAAAATTTTAAAATTTCTACACATTTAAATTTTTTAAATACATTTCTGTAGAAGGGGACTTTATGCCCTGGTTGTTTGCATACCTGAGGTAAAAAGTCTTTTATGTCTCAGGCAATTTATAACTGAGGCAGAATGGTTATTTTAGGGCACAAATTGGGACAAATCTTCTTCTTCCTTGCGTTTCAACATTTCAAACTTCCTCCGCCAGCCTCCACGAGCATCCTTTACAACCTTCAGTGTCCACCAATTCGTTGCGCCGCTACTACTGTTCTAGGACGAGGGAGGTCGCTGCTACTATTCGAAACCACCACTGCTTAGTGGGGTTTTTTTAATTTTTTGCATTTTTTATTTCTGAATGATGGTTCTGGTTTTGGTTCGTGAGACAGAGACATCGAGGCATGGTTGTGTTGGCTGGTGTCGCAATGGTGGTGGTTCATTGTGGCAGCTTGGTTTTGTTTTTGCAGTAGCGACGATGGTGTTGGGTTGCAAATCTAGTTTTTTGGTGGCCTACGTTTCCCAGCGACATGCCTGTTGCGTAGCATTGGTGTTCTAGAGGTGCCCACGGTGATCTGCGAGGTGGTCTGTAGTGGTGTCGTCTATCACTGGTGGAGCTACGTTGAATCCTTTCGCTTTAGGTTCTTTGCCCATGGTGGTTGTCGCTGTTGTTGTGGTGGTGATGGCAACATTTGCAGCTCCCAATTTGGTTGCGTTTGCAGGAGTTGCGGTTTTGTTTGCGTCACAGTCACGGTAGTGGACTTGCCCGTAGTGGTGGTTGCCTCTTGTTCGCAACCACACATTTCTACCTCGGTTGCAGCCAGACCTAGGGCAGAAAGATCATTTCTAGATGTGAATTATGCCTCGGTTAGGAACCGGAGCATAAAAGTAACCCTTTTTTCCTCAGTAATATATGTTTCGGTTCTTCAACTGAGACCAAATGACCAAAATAATCGGGACAAATACCCTTTCCTACACTGGTGTATAGTGACTAACAACTTTTGATCACTAAAATTAGTTACTAATAAAACTTTTTCTTATAATGGTACTCTACTAGCATGCACCTGTTTTGGCAAGTTTTGTATAAGAATAAGGACACTCCAAATGTCTTGTTTTATTTAATCAATTCTTTTTTGCTAATAAAAAAAAGAAAAAACCCAAAATAAATGACAAGAACTTTAATGGTCATTTTATCGAAACATCCATTACCGATAAAAATATCTATCAATAATAAAAAAAAAATTATTAATGAACTTTATGAGAAAAAAAAATTCATTTTTATTGAAAAAATCAATTATATCTGCAGTAAAACTGTATCGATAAATAAAGATTTCTAACAATAACATTAGATAAATGGTTAGACAAGAAAAATATTATTTATTATTATCAAATATGCTTAACAATTTTCTCTTTTAATCATCTTTATTCTTATTTGAAAAATAATGATTTTGTAATATATATATTATAAAAAACTTGTTTTGTCATTTATTATGGAGCTAAATTGGTTGATGTTGAATTGAAATCCAAGCATTAATTAAAAATGAGATACTTAACGAACAATGCATTAAAAAGAAATAAAAGGACCACAGTGATAGTGCTGGAGATTGAAGAAGAATACTCAACTTGTTCCGTAATCACCCAAAGAGATCGATCGGATAACTATGTTTACAGATTTATTATTCTTTTCTCTCTCATTCTCTTTCAAACTAATGATTGTCAATTACCCCAGGTATTGGATCAAGTCAACAAAGGTGCTTTCAGATTCTCCACTTTATATATAATATATAACTTAACAATACTTCAAATCCAAATCTTTATTTGTATCTTTCCTATTTTAAAACATGTATTGTTTATCAATATTTTATCATTTGGGTGGTAAAAAATATTTATTTTCTTTAATTTTCCTAATCAATGTTTGAACTTTCAATTAATAAGGAGATTGACCAGGATAAACAAGATTACATGTTCTTGTCTGTATATATAGATAAAATCTATTACAGAATATTTTAAATGGGTACCTCAATATAACAGATAACATATAATATAATTTAATATCCGCTTATAAACGGAGTAAACAAAAAGTATCATATTATCTATATTCATAAGTATCCATTATCCAAATAAAATAAAAATAAAAATTTAATATATATTTTATTAAATTAAATTTAATTAAAATTAAATTTAGTTTAATTTAATTTACATTATATTTTATTTTATATTTTATTTTGTTTAATTTTATATTTTATTTTAAAAATTTACGATTTATCTTTCTTTTTCTTTAAATATGTGTATATATGAATGTATATCCACATGTTTTAAAAAAACTCAATATAATTTTTAAATGGATATCTAAACTGTAGTGCAGGTCGGATATTATATATATTTGACCTAACTCGTTACTATCATTAATCATCACTTAAATATGGGTTATATATATATATATAATACTTCATGTTTATGGTTTTATATTTTTTACATATCATTTAACTTTTTTTTTACTCGATGTAAAATTTTAACTCATACTTCAAATTCTAACAATTAGTAATAAAGTATTTTGTACTCACTAACAAATTTTAAATAATTTTTAAAATAGCTATTTCACGGATTTTGAATTTCTATAATTTTTATAACCGAAGGATCAGATAAACTAGTCTTTTGTTAAAGTTTTTTTTTATTATTATTTTACTTATATTAAGAGGTGTTTTAATAATTAATAATTATTTTGATCTAGGGGTTTCAACAAAAACCCAATAAGCCATCTAGATCAAAGACACGAGATAATCGTCAAGGAGATAAACATAATCGAAAAGCTTAACACATGAAAAAAAAAAAAAAAAAAAAAAAATAAAAAAAAAAAAAAAAAAAAAAAAAAAAAAAAAAAAAAAAAAAAAAAAAAAAAAAAACTCTAAAATTTATGTTGATTTAAGTGTTGATTCAAATAAGATTTGGAAAGAAATGAAGTATAAACTAATCAATTTCATCGGTTTGGCAGAAAAATTTGCACGACAAGAATCAATCTAATCTGATTACGAATAGATTGGTTAAGTTTGAATAATTCCTTATTATACAAAAACGAAAAATTCTATTTTGGAAAAGAATAAAATACTTGATTTTGGGGAAAAAAAATCACTATCAGTCGTTAAAATGATGTAATTATAGAAAATATATATATTCTATTATAATTAATTTATACAAATCATTACAAAAAAATATAAATAAGTAATAAAAAATTGCTAGTTATCATAGTGTTAAATTTAGATACCAATTTAAAAAAATTAATTACTAAAATAATTATTATTATAAATTAAAAGTTATAATTGATCGTTAAATTGGTCACTAATTAATTAGAGACTAATTTGAAAGTTAATTTTTTTATAGTCAATACTTTTATAACTAATATTTAGTGACTAATTTATAAACTAATTATTTTGATAATTAAAATTTTGGTAACTAAATTTTAAAGATTAATTAAATTTTTTTATTTATAATTATAATTATAACTATTTTAGTAATAATTAATTTTTTATTTTATAAATTAGTGATTATAATGATTAAGGTGATTTTCTTGTAATGAACTAAATAATAAAAATAATCAAAGGCGTTAGATTTAATCTAGTGTCGTAATTGTACACAGGACTGAAATATATTCTCTTAATTCAAATTCACACAAGTGATTGATGTTCAACTAATTGAGACTGTTTCTCTTTTTAGACTTTTTTTTTTAAAGAAAAGTTATGAAACTAGGGTATGATGTGGCAGGTTAAGGTAACGAAAGGTGGTGTAATTAAAGAACAAAACCGTAGATTATTAAAAACCCTTCTAGATAATGCAAAATATATACTTTTAGGAATGTGAATTATTCTATATTTATATAAAAATTAGAAGCAAAAGGTGTTGGGGAAAATAGGATAAGTTCTTAAGCAACTCCAAACCACTAACGAAACGTGGAGCAAGAATTAAAGTTAAGTGATTGGAGCAGATGAGATGACATGCAAAAGATGGGCCACATGAGCTTTGTTCAATAGCTTGTGCTGGCCAATCCTTTTGTCTTTCACAAGAATATAAGTTCACTCTATGCTATTATGTGTTGCAATTTTTAGAACCTCATAGCCCTTTTGACTACTTTTATGCCAATTACTCTTCAAATCTCATACTAAATTATCATATCAAATATAATTAAAGATATATAATTTATGAGTAACTTCCTCATATCAGTAAGATGAGATTTATATTCTATTTACACGTTATAATTTAATTTTATCTTTATTTTCATCACACTCATATCACTCATATTGAATAATGTACATTTTAATTAATGGGTGATACAAGTATTGGTATATAAAACACATTTAAAATCATTTAATAAGTTTCGGTTTTAAGAAAAATAAAGTCTTTCAAAATGCAGTAATACTTTTTAAATTATTTGTACAATTATAGGCTTCAGTTCTACAAAGAATCAAATAGGGTTAAATTTTTAAAAGAGTTACTTTCTTGTCACAATATTTTTAAACTCTTGTCAGTGCGAACCCTTCGTTTCGAGGTTTTCTCTTTTCTCCTAGTTTCTCTTCTTACTTGCTCTCTTGTTTTATCTCTGTCGTTTGCTTTCGCATTCGTAGGTTCTTTCATTCTCTCTCTTGTTTGTTTCAATGTTCGTAAGTTCCTTTCTTTAGTTCTTGTTCAAGACTATGTTTCGAGGTTTGCGTTTCCCTCTTCTGATCCCTAAAAATAATATGATGCTATGTTTGATTTATTTCTTTTTGTATACGTATCATAAAAGCATGAAAATCGCATGAAAATCTATATTTTAGTAATAGTTCTCGATTTTTATCTGTGTTGCTTATTTCTGGTTCATTTGGTGGTATTGAATTTTGATTTAATTTTTGAGGTTGTTTAATATAGTGTAGGAGTTACTCAATAATTTTTTTTGAATACCACAATAGCTTTCAGTTGTTCAAGGAACCAAACATATAGTCGAATAGGCTTCAATTTTCTTTTTAGAATGGAAGCCTATTCCTTTAATTTTACTTTTTTTATAAATTTGTTATTGTTTTGGGCTTCGATTAAAGATAATTGAAGCCTAATGTTGAAGTTTATGCGTCGCTTCAGAATTAAAACAAAAAGACTCCCTTTTTTTTATCTAGCCTTGATAAGCTTCGATTTGGAAACTTAAATATAATGTAAAAAATAATCGGTGTCAAAAACCTTTGTTACACTAGTAAAGAAGAGTCTAATAATAAGCGGTATAACAATCTCCACAAAGTTCAATAAAATAATTTATGATATTACTACAAGAAAATTATTGAATATCAATTAAATTTAGAATTCACGAATAAGTAAAAATTATATTAATTAAATTAGAAACCATTTAATAACTTAAAAAATATTAATATCTAAAATAGTCTTTATTGTTAATAAAAAATTATAATTAATTTATAAATTTAAATTTAAATCAGTCTCTAACATTAGCTATTAATATTTTAATTATTTATTATTATATATTGACTTTAAATTAGTTTGTATTTTTAAATTATAGACTAATTTACTATTAATAGTAATAATTAGTTAAAACTTTTATAACAAATATTAAAGATCAATTTAAACTTTAATTCGTAAATTAATTATAATTTTTTATTAATATAAGAGACTATTTAAATATTAATAACTTTTAGTTTATAAAATGATTTTTAACTTAGATAATATAATAATTAATTATTTTCATCTCTATTTAATTATTATTTAATGATTTTTTTTTAGTATATATTTTGATACAATTTTAATAAATTAGTTTATGATTAATTCAACCTCTTATAACCAGTTATAGATTTGCAAATTAATATTATACTATAATTTGATTTTAGTTTTAGGTAATATGAAATTTCTAACATTATATTCTGAAATTCTCTAATTTATTAAGTTAACTAATGGTTTATGTTATTTTGATTGGTTTTCTCATATAAATTTTTTGTTATATGTACCTTTTTATAATGTAAGTGTAAAATATATAACCATTTGCATTAATTTATCAAATTAGTTTAATTGCAATTTTGATTTCTCGAATTCAGTATTTGTTAATTGATTTTTACAAAAAAACAAATTGTTAAATTTATAATTTTATTTCTTCAAATTTTAATTAGTGGATTAGATATTATAATTATGTGTTTTTATTTATTTATTTTATCAGTTATATTCTTGTGTGCGACATTAATCCGTGACGCGTGTAACAGATTAAAATCACCATAATAGTGATAGTTTGAGTTGATGATTCAATTAACACTGTTAAGACTTGTAATCTTACACTTATTATATATAAGAAACTCAAATACTCAAATGGCACACTTTAGAGAATAAAATTTTATGTTATATTTATTGAAAAAATAAAAAAATACATTTAAAAACAGCATGTTAAATCATAAAATCAATCTCTAAGATAAAATTTGTATTAATATTCATATTATAAATTAATTTTAATTTTAATCGCACTACTAAAAATTTTTATATTATATGAGAATTTTTTTGTAAATTTGTTAAAAAAATTTGTAAGAAAAAACTTTTTCCTTCTATTTTTTTTAAGAATGTTAATTGGTAGGTAATTCTTTTATGAGTAATTATTTTTATAAAATTATAAAATTTATAAGTATTTCTTACAAAATTTATTGCGAAAAATATTTTATACAAAATATTTTGCAAAAAAATTGACAGCAATTTCCTACAAATTTTTTTTCATAACAAAATTTGTAAATATTTTCTGCAAAAAAAATTCAAAAAAAAATTGACAGAAAATATGAATTTTTTAGTAGTGTGGACTTAAAATTTTTAATAATATTTAACTTTTTTATCTCTTTTATATATATATATACCTATTTAGATTTGATAAATGAAAACTATATATCTTTCATCCATTTTATTTTTAATAGTTGTAAATTTTAGTTTTTGTGAGTTTAGGTGGTGGAGACTAAAAGAGATTAAAAATGATATCTACATAAGTATTAAAGGTGATTATAATGATATATATGGAGACTAAAATAAATAAGTTTAAGATTTATAAAAATGAAATAATTAAGAAAAATAAGATGCATGTTTTGCAAAATTAAGGATGGAAACGTACAGAGAAAACAAGAATGATATACTAGAAAAGCAATAACAGGGGCAAGTGGAGGAAAGAATCTTTGTCTGCTTGCAAACAGTATAATTCCATGTATCAAGCATATAATTATATTTCCACAGTGAATAATGGAGCATTTCATTGTTCAGCTTAATTGATGTTACTTTCAATTAACTAATTAAATTACTATTTTTTTTTTGTTTGAGAAGAATAAACTGATGTAGATATTTTATGGTTAAGAAAGTTGATGTTAACCTTTTTATGTAAAGAAATATTATAAGTAATGCCAATTTTCCTTTAAAAAAATTAAATAATTACCACCGTATATTGTATATGTTTTTAAGCATTGGTTTTACTGTGTTTTAATTATTTTAAGAATAATCATATTTTGTTGACAACTAAATTTTGGGAATTTTTTTTAAAAAAAATATAAAAAATCAAAATTCATCTAAAAAATATTATTTGAAATTGTAAAATAAAATTGTCAAAATTTAATTATTTTTCTATTTTTAATTAGAGTTGCTCTCGCCTTTTGTTTGGCAGGCTCACACACATTTTTGCAACAAGATTTCCACGCGATTATTATTAAAAATAAAATAATAGTTGTGAAAATTAAAATTAATTTATAAAAAGGTTTCTTATAATGCTAGAAAGATTCTAGGACTCTTGTATATGATTGAATTTTCTATTGTTGTCCTGCTTCGAATCCACCTCAGTCATTTGTTGAGTGGTAATGGTAATCGAAGAAGAAAGTTGAAGGACAACTTGTTGGACTAATAATCCTGTCTCTTTCTCTTTTTGTGTCACTGTTATTTGTTCTTGTAGTCTTTTTATGAATTTATGAGACACTTTTTTGTTGTTCTTTTTTATATACAAAAATCTGGTGTGAATATTTTTAATTTTAAATAAAGTCACATAATCACCTATTAACTTATAGATTTGACATATAAAGTCACACTATAAAATATTAAATATGTATTAAGATAGTTCATCATGTTATTACATTTATTTTGCTTTTACACACTATCAGAGATATTAAAATATTTGAGTTGGGTTAAGTGGAAAAATATTTAACTTTTTAAATGTAGGTTCAATTAGACTTAATTTACTTAATTTGTGGGTTAAATAGGTTTAAACCAGGTTAAAGGTAGGTTGACCTGCAATTCATCAACAACAATTTTTTTTTCAGTTTTTTTATAAATTTTTTACAATTTTTTTTGTTACAATTATTTATCATTTCTAATTATATAGGTTGACAATTTGATTAATTAAAATATTAAAATGTTGTTTAATAATGTTTGAATAGTTTGAATATTTAATTTATATGTTTGTGAAGTTATAACTTAACACTTTAATTTTCAATTGTTTACTTAATGTTTGGTAGATAGGTCAACACTTTGATTTTACTATTATAAAATGTTAAGTTGAATCAATATACTTATATTGTATTGTAATCTATAACAATATATAAAGAGGATTCTATTTTTTGTGTCCACATTTCAAAATATCAATTTTACCCTTTAAAATATAATTATTTATTAAATTTTTGAAAATTGATCGTTACCTTTACAAACTTTTTTATCAAATCGTCTATCTCTTCTTTTCTTCTCTATTTATCAATAATTATTCTCCTATCTTTTTCTGATATATTTAACTTTATTTCTAATAAATATAATTTTATTTTATATATTAACTTAATAACATTACATTATCATCACCTACTAATATAATATCATGTCACCTACTAATACAATATCACGTATATTTAAAAAATGCGTACACAGGCATTGTCGCACATGTGTGTACATTAGTAAATACATAAAGATTTTTGAAAGAATAAAATATCCTTAATTGAGTCAACTCACTAACCCGCCAACCCATGGTAGATCGATCGAGTCGGGTTACAAAATTTTTTGTTCACTAAAATGTAGGAGTAGCAAAACGGGCTAGGCCCAATGGACCAGCCCGTCAGCCCGTGTTAAAAGAGACGAGTTGCATTGAAGATTTCAACCCATTGTAACTCGTCCCGTCCAGTCCGTCAATTTGACGGGCCAAAATATGGGCCAACCCGTTGGCCCTTTTTAAAAAATAAAATAAAATAAAAATAACTCAAAAGATTAATTTTTTATATTATGTTTTTTAAATGTGTAAATATATAATAGTATTGTAATTTAAATCATTAACACATACAAATTAAGTCTCAATTATTAATTGTAATTGAGTAATTTAATATGTAAATGTCAGAATTATTTTAATTTATCTAATTAAAAATATTAACTAATTAATTAAAATTTTAAAAAATATTTTAATTGATTAAATATGCTTTTAATATTAATTTATATGTATATATAAATAAATTTTAAAATTAAAAATAAAAAATTTGAAAAGAAATTTAAAAGTTAAAAAAAAGAAGAAAAAAAATTGATGGGTCATCCCGGTCCGCCCTGTTAACCCGTTTTGTGTGGGACGTGTTATAATTATTGGTCTGTTTCTTTTTGACGGATCAACCTGACTCGATCCATTTTTTACGAGTCACAATCGGACCAAAACAGATCGGATTGGTATGTTTTGCCACCCCTACTAAAATGTCGACCATGTTAATCTATTTAATTTTGATTTAATCTGTGATAAACCAAAGTGTATGAACACAATTAACTCACTTTTACACCCTAATGCATTTGCATTAAATTGAACAAATTAAACTATTCTTCTCACTACCTATGAACAAGACTTACAAGTGACTTGATTACTAGTAAGTGCCTTGATTACTAGTTGTATAAAAATTACAAAATATTATCAAAATAATTGTACATTTTGTGTTATTTATTTATTTTATATATTTAAATAAATGTGTAAGATTTTAATAATTTAGTAAACTTAACATTAGCAAATAAAACAAAATTGATAAAAATAAAGATCAAATTAAAAAAATATATCAGCACTAAATTAAAAATTTTAATCAAAGTAAAGACTAAATTAATATTTAAATCTAAATAAAACATGAAAAATCTAAATCCAAGGTTATTAATAATACGTTGTTTTTACTTCTAATATGAGTTAATAAATTATGACAGGTTTAGTTTACATGTTTATTTATTTTTCTTCGTTAACTAACCTGACCACTCATTAACTATGTTTTAACTTGAGTTAAGTTAACATGTTTTAGACTTTAGCACGTATATTACCCTTTTTTTTACGTTCTTTAAGTGTTATATATATATATATATATATATATATATATATATATATATATATAATTTACTAGTTTTTATTATGTATTTTTTTGTCATTTCGTTTAATTTTAAATAAATTAATTAACAAATCTACTTGACGACATGTGTATAATATTTATATTTATATTTATATTGGAAAAGTCTACGTAGAAGTATCTCTTTTCGCGCAAAATATTTATATAAGACAAATTCTACATTATTTCTACTGTACAAAATTATTATTATATTCTGACAGAAATTCTGTAGGAGTTTTTCTATTGTTTTTAGCAACAATTAAAGTGTTGATAAAGACATGTTAGATTTTGGACCAATGATTTTTTAGTGAACAATGTGCTTATTATTTTTCTGAGAATCTCTTCTGCAATAAAATAAATATATCGTCGTTATTGATTATAAAATAAAATATACTTCTTCAAATATATAACTTTATCTTCATTTAATAATGATAATATTCTTTTAGGTATAAGAAATACCATATTTTATCTCATACACATTTAAAAAAAAAATATATTTAAATTTTATGAGGCTAGCCCCCAGAATCAAACTTCCACAACCACATATGAAGAATGGTATGATAGAAGACTTTATGAAAGGTGAGAAAAGAAACTGTATAAAGATCTAATTAATGGGATTATTAACAAGTTCACTTCAAATTTTTCAATTTTATTCCTATTTCTTTTTTTAAACAACTTTATTCCCGCAGCAATTCATTTTTTCACGTAATTTCATAAATCAATTATGCTATACGCTAAATGTCGCTTTCCTATGTATGCAATCAATGACGTCAAAATGCAAGTCAAATTATTAAGATTAAATATTAATAATATATAGACTTAAATATTTTTTTTACCCTAAACTGTAATTAAAAAAATATGTATTTTTAAAATTAAATGATAAAGTATTTTTTTTCTTTTATTCTATTCTATGTGTAAAATATTATTGTAGGTAGAAACTATATTATAGTCCATAATAAAACTTTTTTGTCACATGAAAAACATTCTACGTATAATTTATTGTGAATGATATTATATATTATTTTCATAAAATGCAACAACAAAATATAATGTTTTATAATTTAGTTTAATAATGAAATACAATATATTAAAAAGTTTAAGGAAAAAATATATTTAATTCTAATATATAAATGGAAAAGTTTTAAATATATTGTATTAAAGAAACTGATATAGAGGCAAGAGTTTTTACTTTTTTATACCAATTTATTCTTGTTTTATTACCATTAGGTTTTCTGCTATATCCTCTCTAGGGATGGCAACGGGGCGGGGCGGGGACGGGTTTCGCTATCCCATATCCATCCTCGCATAAAAAATCCATCCCCATCCCCATACCAAAATCCAACGGGTATCAAACTTTTTTCCCATCCCCATCCCCACCGGGTAACGGGTATAATCTCGTACCTATATCCGTCCCCGTGTTCTAACTACTTCAATATTAATTTTTATAAAAGAAAAAAAATTACGGTAAAGAAAACATAATATTATGAAATATTCAATATTAGGAAGATTTTCTTCGATGTCAAATACCTTAAAATAAATTATAATTGTTTATATTTTATATTAGAATACCAAATAAAATTTCATGTGAACCAAAACATTTTTTAAATTTGCAAACTACAACATTGATGAACTTAGTTGATAAAATTAAAAAATATTTCAAAAAAATATAAAAGGAAAACAAATATTCAAATTAAAATATATTTTAAATGTTTGTTTACTTCAATTTTT
>Ga0214544_1004317_pt1 | contig 28652 bp, 8 predicted proteins | sample CNSS3metaG_FD_160074 | JGI IMG/M metagenome (GOLD analysis project Ga0214544, IMG submission 160074) | Root nodule microbial communities from cowpea collected in UCLA plant growth center, Los Angeles, California, USA - CNSS3 | ecosystem: Host-associated > Plants > Roots > Nodule | place: USA...
TATATTCCACATGTAAATTTAATTATGTATAGATGAAGTTGGGTGGGGACTAAAAGTGGTACTTGCCTTGTGAACACATTTGGCTGTTTTTTTTCTCCTTTTCTTTGACCCTTCACTTTGTTTAGAGATGTTGTGTAGAATATATTTCACAGAGGCTGCCATTGCTTTGTTCATGTACAACTGATTCAGTTAACCAAATTGCATGCAAGGTCATAGTGGATGACACGATCGAGCTCATAATCTCCAAGTATGGATTAAAGTCAAACTAAACACAGATGGGTTTACATCAATCAACCCTCATGCTGTAAAGCCCAACAGGAATAAACATAAATGGAGACATGGTAACATCATGGTCAGAGAAGTATACACAAGTTTATATTGGGTTAGAGCCAGAGTGTGCCCATAAGATTATTTTTCTATGGACTTAACTCCATGTTTTTGGCAAAGGCCTGTTTGCATCTTGCAAGTCAACCCACATGACAAAAGCTGAGATGAAATCAATAGTTACATTATAATCCCATACTCTTCCCCTTGACCTGAAAATATATAAGGAAAAAACAAACAGACGAATACTCCATTAAAAGGAAACATGATTCCACCCACCCATTTGAAGGCTTGAATCAAACTCAAAGCCCAAAACTCCCATCTATTTGAGCCAAAAAGTCTTAAACTACAAACTGAACAAAAACATTTAAGCACAAGTAACTCCTGAAAGGCAAATAAGAACATCTCATGGTGCATCTATGTAGAAATTTATTAACTCATTTTTGGTACACCTTATAGGCCTGTTTTAAAGAATAGTCTATTTATGCACTTCCAGAAAAAGAAATAAGAATATAACAAAATACTTCTTCATAAACTAAAATTAATTTATGTATAAATTAAAAATAAAATTTTGAAGGAGTTAATAGAAAATAGCTTTTACAAATATAAAGAAGTCGCTTCATATTGTCCCATACAATTTAGGAATTCCAACAATTCTTGAAGAACTTACAATAGGCCTTACAATTGTCTCTCAATTTCCATCAACTATTAGAATTGGTTTACTTATGTAAGCAGTTGTTCTTACATAAAAACTATCACATTCACATCAATTACTCTAACAAAGTACCCGCATAAGAATTATTTCTTATGTTTAAGAATCCACAAACCATATCAACAGAGATGCTCTATATATGACACTGTCATAGACACGCCCCAATATATTGGGGCTTTGAGCAAATCCTCTCATGGTTTAAACTCATCATCGTTACACCATTATATATATAGGCTGTTCCACAGGCCAAACTCTACAAAAGTCATATTCTATATACATACAATATAGAGTCATTATGAATAAACATCAGTGTATACTTGGAACACTGCAGTAAAAGCATTCAGCAGTGAATTATTCACAAGAAATTCATTAGAAGTATATTTTTATTAGACAAATATCTGGTACCCCATGTCTTCAGGATTCCATTTTGCATTCATCTTTAGAAGGATGTTATGCTTCAGAGCTTACATGGGTAAATTCATGAAATCAAGCAACAGATAAAGCACATCTGCTACAAAAACACTAGTTGTGTTTACACTGGAGTCAAACCAACCACACCTGCAAACAAGAAAGTGCAAAACTCATCATATTAAAGGGAAGTAGCGTTGATATGATGCAGAAATTTAGAACATTGTGACAATTGCAGTCATATAAAATAAACAGCAGTTTGATAATTAAACCACGTAATGAGATTGTCCAAGCCATGGAGAAGATAAGCAACGGTAATCGCTGGCAAAGCTTTTCCAAGCCAAATATTAGGTTGAAGACCAATTGCAAATTTAATTGAGATTTCATAATTTAATTTATAAGTCAATTTTTTTAACATGCAAAAAGAAAAGGGAATCTGAGGTGTATACATCTTGCTTTTATTAAAAATCCCATATAAGATAATTTTCTATCAAGACTTCCGACCAACATCCCCTATATCCAATACGAGAACGCACTAACACTTGCAATGTGAATATCCTGTCAATGAAGCATGTTCTGATCAACTTAGCTATCATCATCATTTGTATCAAGACCTAGTTTATCAAGCAGAATCATACTCACAACTTGCTTTCCAAAGTTACACGTTTTGAATCACACAAGCACCATCTATATATTTTTTGAAAAGGTTTTATGATAAGGTCATTGGGCATATTATTGTGATGGACATTCTATCAAAGAAACAGAATTAATCACAAGATACAAAGTCATAGAAGATTAGTTATAGTCGAACATGAAAACAAAAGGTGAATCAAATAACATATAGTCATACCACAGGCCAATCTTGCGCCAGCATTTCCTGTGCTCAAACTAAGTTCCCGCCCACCTACAAAAGTATAAATAAATGAGACTAGAGTAAAAATACTCTAATAATGATTGAACACAAATGAAGGTTGTAGAAGCCCGAAATTGCACTGTTAGATACAAAAAAATATAGCTAGAATAGGAAAAATCAATATTTTGCTCATGTCATGACATTGGTCCCATGGTAAGCCAGTATCCTTTGCACATTCTTCTGCTGCTTAATTGGCTAAGATAAAGCGCTGAAACTTGTCAATGATTTCCTCTGTAGACTATAGCAAAGTTGCTAAGTGCTAACCCTTTCCAAGGTCATCCTCAAGCTCATGAACCACTAAGGCTCTTCCAACCACTGAATTGGGTCCAAATAGTGGTATCTGCACATTTTAGACAAAAACATCTCATTCAGCTCACAAATGCAATAAACCAAATTACATTGACCTCATGTAATTTGTTGAAATTCATATGACACCTATGTCTTTTCCGATTTACAGCAACACTCATAGGAGTAGTACAAGATGTAATGTGTTTCTTGTGTAACAGGGAGGGAGTATCAGTCTGACATATTCTAAGAAAATTAAGAAAAGTAACTGTAAAGTTTGTGATTTTAAAACAAATTAGAAGGATGCCAATGTAATCAGCTAAATACAAAAAGAAGAATCCATTAGTCTTAACATTAAGTATTTTTTAATAGGTCTTAAAAAATAACAAACAACTGAGAGTCAAACCCGCAGACACAAGGAGCAAGGGTTTAATTGCAAGTGTAAACATTCTAAAAGACAATCAATCATATCAAAACACAAGGAGTACCTGATTATCCACAATTGTTGCTTCTGCGACTCCTGTATTTCAGTAGTGGGAAAATTAGGGCATGGAAGGTTTAAAAACCATTCCAAAGAAAGAGAAATCAGAAGAGAAAGAGGCATTACCATCGGCATTAGCAACTATGTTTCCCAGGTCACCCGCATGGCGAATTTTATCCTCCGGAGAACCATGTGTGAGTTTCTTCGGATTGAAATGTGGCCCTACATATGCCATTCAATTCAAAAAGCAAATACTCCTGACTTCATTAGCGGAACCAAACCATGGTCTAGTAACCCAAAATCGAAACCAAGACCTTTAAAATACCAGTTGATAGGCACCCATTTGTTAAATCACCATACTCATGCTGCAAGAGAAAAAAAACAACACAAGTTGGAAAGTGATTTCGAAAAAGGGATAGCAAAAACACAGCAAGAGAGGCGTGAACTGAAACTCACGAGGTGAAAACCATGAGGGCCGGGAACAAGACCAGAAACACGAACAGTAACAGTTGTTGGACCTACAAACACAGCATAAAGAGGTGGTTAAAACGGTGAGAAGGGAAGAAAGGAAGTGTTGGCAGTGGCATACCGTTGTCTTGCTGGATCAGTGTGACAATGCCTTGGACGGAGGAACTTCCCTTGAGGAGTGCAACGGCTTTCTTGGAAGTGAGAGGAAGGGCTATGTATTGAGGAGGAGGTGGGAGTGGGAAGGAAGAAGAGAGAGGAGCTTGGAATGAGAGAATAGTGTGGGCAGCCATGGCTGCCAATGCTGCTTCCATGGTTGACAGTGATTATGCAAGGAAGACACAGGATGGAATGGCTTCACTTCACTCTCAACTCTCTGCAACGCAAATCCCTCACACCCACTCACTCATATCTATGTTATGTTATCTCTTCTCCCTCTTTTTCATTTTCTTTGGATCAAAATATAAATCAAAGAAAAAATATTTTCAAAATTGTAAAACAATTCTATTTATTAGTATAATAAAATATTATATCCATCCTCCGCATACAATTCCATATCATCTTGTATTGCTATTGACTCACAAATACATACACAAAGGTTTGATTTGATGAGAAAGATAAAAGAATCGAAGACGAAAATAATGATAATGTACAACCATATAATTATGGGAAGTTATTTCATTTTTTTCAAATACACCGAATCTCTCTCAAAATAATCCTAGAAAACAAAGAAAAGAAACATTTTATAATATAAACTTTGATACATAACTTTATTTATCATTTCTTAACATTAGAAATTAATATTCCTTTGAATGTTGTTTTACTTCATTTAAGACTTATTTATGCAATTTGTTTTTATAACATAAGCCGTATAATAAATTACATTCTTCATTTTGCTAACCATACAAAAAAAATATAGTAGAACAAAATAAATTACAAACAAAAATATAACTTCATAAAATCTTAAATAATCAGCAACTACATAATAAAACAAAAAAATATTACAAAGATTGCTAAAAACAATCATCCATTTTAGAACCATAATAAAACAGCATAAACAATTTTAAAAAATGCAAAAAAAAAAAATGCTTCTCAGGCAGATAGCTTCTACAATTTATTATTATTATGCTTGGATTAAAAATATAATAAAAAATTATAAAATAAAAAAATCGTGCTTCTCTTATATAAACTCAATCAAATAATAAAAAGAAAAAAAAATAAAAACATATTTTCTAAATATGAATTAAAATAAGTTTAATTATTGATTTAATCTTCTAATTTGTTACTTTGGTTTTATTTTGGTCTTTTTATTATTTGTCGGTTCAATTTAGTCATCAATTATTTTTAAAAGTTTAATTTGGTCTCTTTATTATTTTTTATTCAATTTACTCCTCATATTTCTAAAACGATCAAATTTTGTCCTATCCAATTTGAGACAAAATTAGTAATTAAGTTTAATTACAACTTATATATATATATATATATATATATATATATATATATATATATATATATTAAAATAATTTTTTAGAATTTATACATTAAATCGCTCTACTGTGAAAAATTTAAGTATTTAGATGGGGTGTAAAAAATAAAATAAATTCAGTACTTAAGTGGAGTAATATAGTGTATAAATTATAAAAGAATATATATATATATTGTAATTAAGCTAAATTACTAATTTGTAGTCAAATCGAATAGGACAAAATTGGATTGTTTAAAACAAAGAAAGACTAAATTGAATAAACAATAATAATGGAACCAAATTGAACCTTTTTAAAAAATTAAAAGATTAAATTAAATCCAAAAATCAAATTAAAGGACTAAATAACTAATTAAGCCGGAAAAAAAATCACAGTAGACATTTGCTTAAGTCCACCCAATAATCAAATTAGAGGGTTATAACACTAATTAATCCTAAAGGAAACCTACGGTAAACATTGGCTTAAGTCTACATATTAATATGGGAAGTTGGAAGTGGATTTAATTGGGATGCGAACTTACGAGATTTTAAGAGTAATATAATTACAATATGATGAAATATTACAAGATTGAAAATTTATAGGTGTATCGTAGGGCCCAAGGATAAGCGGCCCAAGGCCGCGCACTACATGCGAATGATCAAACAACAGGGAGCTTGTGACCAGTTGACGTGACAATTTATCTGGAGTGATATTAAGAGCTCAAAAACCGAACGACCCCAAGGATAAGCGATCGGAGGCCGCCTGCAACGGTCGGTCGGCCTAACACCACATTTGATTTGTCAACAACTAATTGAAAATCACATTGAGATCCTTCTTTATGTGAGCATCAACAATACTGCCCATGATTTGCCATTCTTATTCGACTATTTGGGTGCAAAGACACGACCGGTCGAAGCACGCATGCTCGACAACGTCAGTCGGGGGCGGAAAGATAAGATTTGTAGTTAAAATAAAACAGGTCAGTAATCAAGTTTAAAAAGCAATTGGCCTCAATTAAGGAAACCTTAATCACGGGCCAATATAAAAAATTTGGCTTAAACAATGTCACCAAAAAGTACCAAATAAAACACGAATTGCGAAAATGAGGACTATTTTAAACATTCGGTCAAAATGAGGACCATTTTAAACATTCTGTCAAAATGAGGACCATCCGCAATAAACACTACGAAAATGGGGACGAAAAATGTATTTAAGCCAAAAAATTATAAATAAGACCTTAAAGTAAGTTGGTAAGGACTTTTTACTTTGAATTTATTATAGCATTAATTGTTAATCCCAACAAACTTGAATTGACTTAAGCATCGCAGCCTAATTGACATGTACTCGATTGTCTGGACAACCGAACGAGATAAAAAAAGAACACCGAGCAAGATAAGAGAAGGAGAACCGAACGACAACAAACAAAAAGGAAGAGTGAAATGAGTGTTTTAGACACACACTCAGTCCCTATATCCGAAACAATATAAATTATGAAAATATGAGATATATTATAAGGATGAATTTGTTTTTCATTTTATTCATATACTATATTATACTATATATATATATATATATAATATAATATAATATAATATAATATAATATAATATAATATAATATAATATAATATAACATAACATAACATAACATAACATAACATAACATAACATAACATAACATAATATAACATAATATAATATAATATAATATAATATAATATAATATAATATATAACATATAGGTAGGAGAATATAAAATATTTATAATATCTCTATATTCATTTCCTAATTATAAAATAATAACTAATTTTTAAGGTCGAAAGATAAAAACAAAATATTTCATAAAAACTAATTTAAATAAAAAAGATATTAGGTAAATATTTTTAACAATAAGAAATCGAGCAAACCATGAATAAAATCATCTTATTGAATTCAATTAGTAAATTTGAGATCGGTCTGGATGAAGTTGAATTCAAATAATTAGAAAGTGTAATCAATATTGATCTTGATGTGAATATGTATGAGCGAGATGATAGTAAATTTGAAACTGATATAGACGAAGTTGAATTAAAATAATTAAAAAGTATTATCAATGTTGATCTTTATATCAACACAAGCGAGTTGAAAAATTCTTCTTGTTTATCATCAAATTATTTAAATAGAGTTTAAGGCTAGCTCCTCACCCTTAATCACACTTTATGTGATTTTTTTAATTAAAATCACAACATTATTGGTCCAGAAATTTTTTGTTTTCAAATACAAATTTAAATGGGATGCAAAAGTATTTTTGTATGATATACAGAATAATTTTTTCACAATATAAATGGGAATACTTTTTTCACAATATAAATGATTTAAATCTCAGGTTTGTAACGCCCAACTACAGATTAAAAAAATTGTATTTTACAAATATCACTTACCAAAAAATATAGAGAGAGAGAAAAGAGAGAAATTTTGATTGTTTATTTCATTGAATTTTATTAGAAATTTAACTTCTACAAAATTTTGTTATAATAAGATATTGGTGGTGATATATTGTTATTAGTTAAATTCAAATAAATAAATATTGTTGATTAATGCTGAATAAATAAAAATGAATTTTTATAGAAAAATGATGTAGTTCCATAATTAAAGTAGCAAAATTATTAGAGATTAGAGAGTAGAAAAATAATAACTGCACTGTTAACAAAGTCTTATTTGATAGATAAGCATCAGATATTGTAAATACTTTTTTCAGTTTTCTCACAATGACTTGGAATTTTGAGTCGAGTTGAAGCCATAAGACCAAACTCCAACCGAAGAACTCCAAAGTCCACGTTTCAAACACCGCACTGCATCTATCTACTCTCTCTCTATATATATGCAAGTGCATCTTGCGAAACCAACTCCTGAAAACAAAAACAAAATTAAAAAAAAAAAAGAAAAAGCAAAAAAAAAAAAAGAGGGAAGAAGAATGGGATGAAGCTGGAAATCGAAATCTTGCAGAGTAAAGAAGAGAAGGCATTGACATTTGAAAGATGGAGCAACGAAACCCTTCTCCCTCGCCGTCACCCGTTCGAGTCCTCATTCGCCCTCCGTCTTCTCCCTCGCCCTCGTCCTCCGATCATCCTTCGCCGGCGCCGTCGCAGGCGCCGCTGACACGCGCCTCCGATGGCGTGGTGGTTGTCGGCTTCGTCGCGCGACGGCATGACGATTCCGCGCAGCTCCTCGACCGTGTCATCGACTCCAACGTCTTTGCCTCCGGTAATCTCGACGCCTCGCTCCTCGTCGACGATGAGGAGGCGAGGGAGTGGTTCGAGCGGAGGAGAATCAGCTACTTCCACGACCACGAGAGAGGGATTTTGTTCCTTCAGTTCTCTTCCACTCGCTGTCCCGCTATTCACCCGGCTGCGGACGTTGCGCCTCCGGGATTTGATTCCGCCGTCGAGGAGCACGAGTTCGGCGACCTCCAGGGAATGCTTTTCATGTTCTCTGTATGTCATTTTCTTCACTATTATAAATACCTTACATTTTATTATGTACACTTTTACAATATCAATAACCTAATCGTATAGGATAAATTATAGTTAGAGAAGGTCTGGTAATGTTTTTGATATTCATGTAATGAAAGTATGTGGGATTAGAGTTCGATTTACACTGTGAAAGAGATAAGTACACTAACCTTCGGTGAATTAGTATGTTGAATTTTACTGTTGTTGTTAGCTTTTTGTGAAATTACAGGGTGCGTGGTCTGTATTATTTTTATTTTAAATTGTGCGTGGTTGATGGTGTGATTGACGTCTTAGAAATGCAGGTTTGTCATGTTATTATATATATTCAGGAGGGGTCACACTTTGGTTCTAGGATTTTAAGGAATTTTCGTGTGCTGCAATCAGCTAAGCATGCAATGGCTCCCTTTGTTAGATCCCAAACTATGCCGCCTTTGCCGGCTAGATCGCACCCTTCACCGTCCTCTAGACCTGCTTCAGCAGCAAACAATTCTTCTCCAGGTAGAGGTGGTGGTAACTTGAGTCGCAATGTGTCGGCCATATCTCTCATGTCAGGTTTAGGTTCTTATGCTTCTTTGTTTCCAGGACAGTGCATACCTGTCACCCTGTTTGTATTCATCGATGACTTCTCCAGTTTATGTAATTCCAGTGCAAATGGGGAGGATACTTCAGATAGTACTTCACTTAGTCAGTCGTCTAGTTTGAGTGGAGCAGCCAAGGGAAACTTGTCTGCTAAAGGTTCTGGTTCGGTAGTAGTGCTGGCACGCCCTGCAAGTCGATCTGAAGGTGGATTTAGGAAGAAACTACAGTCATCTCTTGAAGCACAAATTCGCTTTCTGGTGAAGAAATGCCGGACGTTATCAGGTCCTGAAGTAACTCATCCTGGCATAAGAACTGCGGGTTCCTCAACTTCTGCTCCTTTGTTTTCACTTGATGCATCTAGAACAGTTGTCTTATTAGACCGGTTTTCAAATCAAAGAGGCGAGTCTCTTGAGTTTGCCAGTGGCCTTGTTGACGATGTGTTAAATGGGAAAGCAACTTCAGATTCCCTTTTGCTTGAAAGCCATAGTCAAAGTGCAACCAAAGAAGATTTAATATCAGTTAAGGAGTTCATTTACAGGCAATCTGATATTTTGAGAGGTAGAGGGGGACTAATTAATTCCAACAGTGGCTCAGCTGCTGGTGTTGGCATGGTTGCTGTTGCAGCAGCTGCAGCTGCTGCTTCAGCTGCATCTGGAAAAACGTTTAGTACTCCTGATCTTCCAAATTTTGAAGTTTGGTTATCTTCTAGTCGTCATATCTTGAGTGGAGTTCTCTGTGCAAAAGGTGGTTCCCTGGATGAATTTGATATTGTCAAAAGAAAACCTCATTCTCGGAATACTGTTTCATCCTCAGCGGAAGGATCTTTGAAGAGTACAAATCCTTTAGATGTTGCAGTAGCTTGGTTACAAAGTGGTAGAGGGTTGAACACTAAATTCTCGACTATGTGGTGCCAAAGAGCCATTCCAGCCGCAAAGGAAATTTATTTGAAAGACTTGCCTGCTTGTTATCCTACTTCACAACATGTGGTCCATTTAGATAAAGCATTAAATGCATTTCGCTCAATGGTGAAAGGACCTTCAGTGGAACTATTTGCAAAAAAATTGGAAGATGAATGCACTTCCATATGGAAATCAGGAAGGCAACTATGTGATGCTGTTAGTTTGACAGGAAACCCATGCATGCACCAAAGGTATGATGCTGAAACCAGTAATTCAGATTTAGGAGCCTCGCCCAGGCCACATTCAAGTGGCTATTTTTTCCTTCATGCTTGTGCTTGTGGGCGTTCCCGACAGTTACGTCCTGATCCTTTTGATTTTGAATCAGCTGATGACAGTTGCTTCTCTGACTGTGATAAGTTACTTCCTGCAGTCAAATTACCAGAAACAGAAGTTGCAGGGCCTGTTAAACCTTCTGCTTGGAGTTTGCTTCGTATTGGGGGTGCTAGCTACTATGAATCTTCTAGAGGCTTACTTCAAAGTGGATTTTCTGCCACTGAAAAATTTCTTTTCAAATGGACAATTTACCTAGAGAAAAAGAAAATACCAAATGGTTCTTCAGAGAGTATAGTGAAGCAAGGCTCTGTAATTAGGGCACCCAAGGTTGAATCCATTGCAGATGCAAAGAAAACTCGGGTTATACAAGCACACCCTGCTGTGCTGAACGGAGTGGAAGACATTGGAACATCTTTAGATGTCATGAAGGTTGATGATAAAAAGATAAGTTTTGGTAGAGGTTTCCCTATTTTCAAAATGAAAAAACCTTTTTCTGAGGTTGTTGCTGGATCTACGGCCAGTGATTCAGGATTCCCTCCTCTTCAACAAAGGAAGTTGCCTACACCAGGTTCAGAAAAGGGTATCAAACAAAGCAGGTCTAGTAACCAGACTGTTGAACAGGTTAATGCAGCCATTGATCATCAACTATCTCAAAAATCTCAAAATATTTCATCTACTCAGGGACATGTTGATGCTAATGGCAACAATATCAGCAGGGACAGTGATCCTTTTTTGCGGATTGGTAACAATGTATTACCTGTATACTTGAATGATGTTGAAAGGAACAAATCACATTCTTTGAAGCATGTAATAGTATATGTTGGATTTGAGCATGAATGCCCCCGTGGCCACCGTTTTCTGTTGAATGCAGAACATCTTTCCAAACTTGGATCTTCATACTCATCATCGGAAGAATCTCATGTATCTTCTATGGAGCCTTCTGGAATAAATCAGGCAGGTCATACTAAAGTAAGCAAGAATGCTTCCTGGAACAAAGTCCATCGAAGCTCAAATGAAATTCTTTCTGCAGCCTCAAATAAGGAGAGAGATGTGAACAAATCTAATGAAATGATTCCTAATGGTGATTCAAATTCAGATGGATTAATACATACTGACATTTCGCTAAAGCAATATAATTTGACTTCAACAAATACATTCGCAAAACCCCTGAATCTTACGAAGGATTTTGGAGGAGATACTCAAACTATTGGCATGGATGGTGGTGATCTTGCATGCTCCATGTTGAATCAAAACTTGCCTATCTACATGATCTGTCCTCACTGCAAGCTTTCAAGGAATAACAAGGATACACCAAAGGTTAAGTTTGCAAGTGGGATCTCACAGCTTAAAAGAATTTTTGTGGTAGGAGTTTACTTTATGTATAAGAATTAAATTATGTTTCAATTAGCATGATAATTTTCTTTTCCGTTAATAATAAAATGCATTTTGGAGTGTGTATGTCATTTTATTCTTCTGATTTCTTTTCTTATAAGCCTACAGTTTTGCACAAATTTCCTTATGGTTGTTTGTCTTTTACACTTTGTCTATGAACTTCACTTTTCACATATTTGCATTATGTTAAAAATATGACATTTTCTAGGGTAATCAACTCATCCATATATATTTAGCTGGTCTATGTTTGTGTGCCATTTGATATTAATGTTGACTGTTGAGTTTAATCCTTTTATTTTTAAATTATTATGAAATTGGCAAACTAATCTATGAATATTTTTTTAGGTGACACCCGCATTTCCAGTGATACTAGCATCATGCCCTGTTGTACAATTTGAGGTATGCCTTTATTCTTCCATTGTGCAGCTCTTGAAAATATTTGAATGTAAATTAACAATAGATAATTTGCATAATTAAAAAGCCTACTCTTTATGCATAGAGTTAAACTGCTCAACAAATGGATGCTTTATGATGTGAGGGAACTAACTTCTGTTGTGTACTATAGGCCAAGCTTGTTGATATGTGTAGCATTTTGTCTCTCACCATTTGTTTCATCTTTGTAATTGCTGGTATTGCTTTTACCAAAATGTTGTACAAGTACAATCAACAGAGAACTTGAAAGCCTTTAAAGTTACCTGTGAATTTTAGCTGCCATCTCTGAAATTGTTTAACTATTGGAGTTAAATTTATATGGCTGTCATGCGCTGATGCTTGACTAATAGCTGTTTGTTCAAGAAAAAAATCAACTTTTCAGGAAGGGAGAATTGCTTTGTGCAGTATTCAAGATCATTTGAATAATCTTTGTTTTTTTTAAATCAATTTTGCAGTGAGTAAAATTGATTTTGAGAGAAGTCGAGTAGAATTCAGTCTAGGTATGAGATCCACAAAACAGGCACACACACACACATTTAAGAAACGAGAATGGTTTATCTTCAAACCAAAGTAGTTCTATCTATCTATCTATATATATATATATATATATATATATATATATATATCATTCCCCTAATTTAATATTTTCTTGAATCTTTCTAAATCAATGTCGATATCTAAAACGAAACCAACCCTCCAAATTTTGCAACCTTGTTGGTGTTTGTACTTTTCAAGTTATATAAATCTGCTGATCTGCTCAATTGTGTCTTGCTTTTTTGACCTTGTAGACATCATGCTTGCCTCCCTCAGTTCCAGATCGTGAGAAAAAATTGCAGTTTAGTCTTGGATGTGAGGTGATCTTGCCACCAGAGAGCTTCCTGACACTTAAATTACCATTTGTGTATGGTGTCCAGCTTGAAGATGGCAACAAACATCCTCTTAACCCCTTCGAACAGCAGCCTGAAATGACTGCCTGGATCGCCAAGGGCACAGTACTGCAGATCTTGTCCAAGTGGAACAGTGATGAGGGATATCAAGCACAGTAAAAGCTTACTAAAATTTTGAGTGGCGTTCCAAGATTGAAAAGGAATGAATGTCAATAGCTTCTCGAAAACTCAGGTGCAGCTTGTGCCCCCTCTTTCTTCCTTTTAGCTAACATCATATTTTGGAAATTTAATGGGCAAAAATATGCACCTTGCTATAGTTATTCAGTACAGAAACTAGATCCATTATACTAAAGGAAACAAATTATATTGTGTGCCCTTTCAAAGAAGCCCTTGGTACATCTGATGGAGGAAGGTAAAAAGTGTATATGAGATCATAGTTGGCAAGAGTATACTGTGGCAGGGTCCCGTCTAGTGAAAAACTTGTGCTAGAATGTCTTGATAATCAGGCTACCGCATGTCTATCTACTTTGAAGAACTAGCAGAAACCTTCTCACAAGTGTTCTTTTTTTTTTTTTGCTTCGTGTGTTCTTGACAGAATATTTGCAAGTTGTGATTAAACTTTAGTCGGTACCTTTAAAACCGATTTGTAAAGTTTTCTTCACTCTATATTAGCTATATTATAGCATATTTTTTGCTTATAGAGATTATCTATGAATTTTGAAGGTCTAAAACTAATCGGTGAATGTGTTGGGTAAAAAATTAGGCTATTAATGCTGATTACAGTTTAATATTGTCTTGCATAAAATAATTGAGTTTGTGACTTTGCTGGGATTGGAGATGTGTGCAGGATACGTAACTCTGTGGATGATGGATATGTTCTGCAATTGAATTACTGAGATGTAATGGAAACTAGTGGAGTTCATTACTCAGGCATGAACTGGTAACATGGATGTTTTCTTTTGTACATTGTTTGTACTTAAATCTCCACCCTTTTAATTAGGTGCAATTGTTGGCCACTTGGTTATTTGCAGCTCTGTGGTACGCTTTCTAGCTTCTTCGTACGTTCTTGTATCTCATGTGGGTATCTGCAAATTCATGATTCAGTTATTGCTCTCTGGATTAATTTGGATGATATCGCCCCTTTACAAATGAAAGCACTCCATGATTAGAAGGAGCCTGAGCTATGTGCATCAATTACCAGAGAATCATCATGGTCGCAGTAATGGTATGTGACTATGCTTTCTGGACGCAGTTCCTTATTTGTTTTCGTATTTATCTTTAGTGTCCTCTCTTAAAAAAGACTTCATTTGTTATGATCCTTTTTCTCTTTAGCCTTCTTGACGGTAAATTTGTTGTGGGGTCTGCTTGGATCTTTATCTTAGTTTGAATAGTTGATACGTCCGTTCTACCAATATTGTGCAGCTTATTGTATAGAACTACAAAATAATATAAATAAGCAAATAAACTGTACAGTTTGTTAGGTCATGCAAAGTAGAGGTAAGTGTTGATTGATCGCTTATATTTGCACGTGTCACAGCTAATTGCATAACCAACTCTTGAATTTAGATTGAAGTCCATTAATTGATGTACTACTGGAATATGATGTTAAGGAGTAACTCTTGATACGCTATAAAAGAATCTCATTATCTCTTTCACATAATTCTTGGGCCAAAATACAGGCCTCGTTTCTGTGTTTTTATTTGTATATGTATGTTACTTATTTATGGTCATGTCCTTGTCACTAAATCTTCGAAATGTAGACTTTCAATTCGACTGATAGAGACTTACTATGAAGACGAAGTTTGCTTGCAGGTGATGCTCCTCAAAGTAGTAGGTGATGAAAGATAGGATGGGATGGATGGAGAAGATGATATAACGAGGACACTCACTGATATCTTTGTACTGATCTTGTTCTTTAACGTGAACCACAGTATATGAGCATTGATATTGACCGTGTGCATTTCACTATTATGACAAAAGCACCAAAGGATAAAAGGAGCAGGCGTGGACTAGGCAGGAAAATACCGTGCTCATTGGTGTACCAAGGTGGTGAAAAATGGTTGAACTGAAGCCTGTGAAAGCCTAAAATCGAGTGTTCTTGAAACTGTTGGCTTACGCATTACGTCATCTGGAGAACAAACAAACTGTAATTTTACGACTGAACTTTCGTTTTAGTCCGTAGGGTTAGAAGCATTGCTCGTTTTATTTTATTTCTTGATTTTTAACATCTTCGCTCATTTATTTTGTAAAAGTAAGTCATTCCATTTTATTTCTCTTCATTTTGCATTACAAAGGTTTAAAGAGAATGCCAACCTTCAAAATCGGATGAAGTAAATTTTGTAGAGTGGATAAATTTTCTTGGGATTCGAATTTGAAAATGATTCATAATTTTTTGGGTGAATTTTATACGCGAATTATTCCGGGGTGTTTAGAATTACTCTTCTTTTCCTTATAAAATAATGAAGATCAACGTAAATCCAAGTGTTGTGCACCCATCCAAAAATGTGACTAAGTAAATGTATTGACATGGTTGATTTTATTTTACAAAAAAAGTTTAAATGTAATTATATATGACTAAAAGAGTAATGTCACGAGAGTTATGAAATCATTGAATTATTTTATGGTAGTTACTTTAGAAGTTTATAATATTGTCAACCGTAATAACATTAGATGATAATTGTCATACGTGATTAAATTACATAATATGTAAACAGAGTTAACTTTACTTTATAAGTGGTTGAAGATTCACTGGTGGTTAAACAAAGTGATGGTATGAAATTAGTGATTAATAGTATCATTATTGAAATATATAATAGACTCATAGCTAATGATTAATGATGTTTAGAAGTCATTAACTATATTAAACGTCTGGTGCACATTTTCGAATGTGTGAATATTCACTACTCTTTTCTACCAGTCTCTGTCGAACGATTTTCTTTGTAGCACGAAATAATTTTAAAAATAACTTATTATGAACACTTGTGTTTGTAGGGTTTCGTGTTTTTCTAGTCTCTGTAGTGTTTTTATTTGTTCTGAAAATTGAAGAATTACACAGAACGAAGTGTTGTGGTGGTTATAGCATGTGATATCATACTACTATTATCATACTGATGGTGTAGGAGGTTCATACTTGCTCCAGATTGTGGCGTCCATTTTGTATTGTTTCACGGTTCATCACAATCTCTTAAATGGAACACGTCATACTCGGTGCATTAACTCAACCAGAAAAAGATGCCACGAATTCAAAACCTTGGTTCAGAAGAGCGCCAGTCACCCATAGCTTCAAATTTTGCAGGTTAATCTCTGGCTCAGACCCTTTTATCTGTTTTCAACACACCAATGAATTAATCTGTGACCAAAAATAATAACTCAATATTTAAACGAAACAGAATTATTCAATTCGAAAGGAGAGGAAAAAGGCTCACATTCAATGTAAATGTAAGTTGAAAACTGTTACAAACTGTAGCCAAGTTTGAATTCTGAACACTAAAGCCTGCAAGAGACTCAAGAGCTCTGAACAACGATGCAGCCACTCCTTCTCCTTTATTGCACACTATTTTTGCATAATACCCTCTTTTCTCCACTTGCACAATCTCCACCTACAAACAAGCATTCAGAAATTGTTGCAGCAATTAATGTACATATAGAAAGACTAACTAAAAAATTATGGAGTTAAGTTATATCAGGAATTTCCTTAATCAAACCTACCTGCATGATCTTCTTGCAGATTGGATGACTATTCCTTGCAGTTTGCACATTTTTGGGATTGTTAATTGATCCTTGATAATTTTCAGACACTAATAAAGATGCTTCAAGTCCTGCAACTTCAGCCTTCAGCTTCCTAGCTTGAGCTTGAAGTTCATGCACGTATGCTACTGCGTCTCCAATTATGGAAGCCTTGTCCATCTGTGTACATAGCTATATCAATTACATTTCACTCTCAAATATAAAAATCATGCTAGTCTTAGACTCCCTTTGGACAAATTTCAACATAAACAAACACTTACAGGAAAAGCATAGTTTAAGTAAGAAACTTAGTTAATTTTACCTTCATGTGTTTATAGAGAAATTCTTCCAAACAAAACTTTATTAACATATGTTCTTAGTTTCAAGCAACCCTCTTATATTAGACTTTATAATAACAGTTTTCCTAGCTTAATTAATCGAAATGGGGACACGTACCTTTGTTATGTTGGGAACCAAAGAACGCAATGCGTAAAGCTTCTCCTTCATTCGGCCTCTCCTTCTCCTCTCAGAAATGAGAGTCTTAGACCTGTCGTTTTTCAGTTTGGGTTTGGAATCATCGTTCTTGGTCGTTGTTGTTGTCGTTGTTGTTTCAGAAAAATGTTCTCCATCGTGTTCTTCTTCTTCTTCTTCTCTTTCTCCTTCTCCTTCTCCCTTTATCTCCCCATCAAAGCATGAAAAGGAGCTAAACGTGGAGCTTTGATCATAGACATTCACAGCATTGTTATAGTTCTGATCAAAAGGGTTTGCAGGGCATGGAAGGAGCTGATTGTTAACAAAACAATCAGTGATGAGATCAGAACTAAAGTCACAGTTAGCATCTTCATTCTCCCCTCTGATCAAATTGATGAACTGATCAAAATTTGGATTGTCAACGAAGTCATAAAGCTCAAAATCATTGATGTACGACGGTGTGTCTTGGTGAATTGCATCCATAGCGTTCATAGTTACAACTTGGTTAGTTAGAGGTCTGATCTTAATATATATAGAAGGTTGACATGATTATTAATATATAGTTTTGGTGTGAATGGAATAACAAGAGTTTCCTTTCATGTCACCAAGGTCTATTATTTTATTTCCACCATTGTTAATCAACTTAAGTAGAGATGCCTTTTATTTGGTTAGTATCTGTCAAAGGACCAAAACATGTAACCTACTTGTACACAAGATAGTTTTTTGTTGCTACTTGCATGTATTTTCTTTCAGAAACAGTGCTGAGAAAACTGTGGATGTTCAAGTAAAAGTTTTAGACTGTGTTAAGTAAGTAACCTTTTTCCAGAAGCAATTTTAAATAAAGCTGGTCATTTTCATATCATATGCTGAACAGCACTATTTTATGCTGCATTAGAAGAGGTTGAATATGGTAATGAGCATTTCTTGACTTTTATATTGATTGAAGTTGAAGCCAGTATTATTGTCAAGTTCATTATCACAAAAGGGTCACTTTCTATGCTGAGTACTGCAACATCTTCAGGATAAATAAATGCAAATTCACTACTGTTATAATGTGAACAGAATCTAGTGGGAACATGATGACGTGCCTCACATATTTTAAATTTCATAAAGCAAATGCTGTGGTTGCAAGTTAGTGATTTCACAATCATAACAGCCGTCAAACTTTGCACCACAGTAATACTCCCTATTTTGTAAAAATTATCAAACATTTGATAAAAAAAAAGAATCCACTGTTTCTTCTATAACTATTGACTTGTTACTGAAAGAAAAACATGCAGATATGAACTGCATATGTAACTGTGAAAAGTGAGAGTAAATATATAATCCCATTGACCTTGATCAGATGATTGAAGTTGTGGATCCTCTGACCCTTTCTTTTTTCAGGAGGAGAATCTAAACTGACATCATTGACCACGGTTTTGATGCCTTATTTAGTTTTATTTTATGATAGCTAAGTATCAGAAAGAACCACACGCAGAGTTGTTGAATTTCTTAATGAACATCACTGTTTTGGAACAATACTTGTGGAAGACACGAAAAGGGGTGTGTGAGACAACAGTGTGAGGTGACGCTTACACGTGCCATGGCTCACTGTAAACATTTTATTATAGTTAATAGTTCAATTCATCTCATTCTAACACGGGGTATTTTTAATAAGCTTCATAGCTGTTATACCATAGAAAAATAGGATTTTTTTTTTTCTTCTGGTTTTGGTTCTAGAAATAATGAGCACCAGGAATATTCTGCATGTACAAATGAATAAATATTGTTGGGTACGTCATGTTATAGCTTATTTTAGTTTGTCATGGTGAATTTCTTAAGTTCATGCGATGTCTGGAATGTTGCATGATCCATTCTATTCTTTTGTATAACCAAACAGAGTCAAGCCTTGGATTATTTTTTAGTTCCTAATATGAATTATAGAGAAGAATGAAGTAACCCTCAAATTAATCATATGCATATATAGTTTTATTATACAATATCTCACATTAAAACTTTTCCTCTTTCCACTTTTTGTATTGTAACATCCTCTCTTTTACCGGTGAATTCTCGTTATGATGTTAAAAATAAGGGTTAAATATGTTTTTGTTCTTTCAAGTTTAAGTGAATTTTGAAATTAGTCCATTTTCGAAACTTTATACAAATTTAGTCCTTTATCTTTAAAAATGCGTGGATTTAGTCTTTCTTATCAAATTTTGTTAAGTTTATTTGACATTTTAAACGTATTTTATGATAATATTTGAGTTAACATTGAAACGAAAATGTGTCAAACAGGTGTAAACAATTCAAATACTATCATAAAATGCGCTTGAAACGTCAGATAAACTTAACAAAAGTTGGTTAAAAGGACTAAATTCATGCATTTTTAAAGATAAATGATTAAATTGGTCAAAAATTTTGAAGAGGGACTAATTCTAAATTTCATTGAAATTTAAGGGATAAAAGCATATTTAATCCTAAAAATAAAAACTCTGAATTCATTAGGAGTGAATTTACCTTCGGTATATTTTCATAAATTGATGGATTCATTAAACTACATAACTTTTAAGAAAAAAATGTATTTTAGTTTCAAGAATGTTAATGATGATGTTTTTAACTTTTCATGAGCATACAATTAAGGGTTAGTTCATATTTAATAGGCAAAAGTTTTGAAAAAAACTAAAAGTTATATTAATTTAGATGTGACTGTGAACGAGAAACATTTGCTAAGGGAAAAAATTAACCGCAAGTGAAAATTCAGATAAAAAGGAATATTTTCAAGTATAAATATAAATAATCGAAAACAACAGTTTATGTAATAAACTTTATTATTTGGAAAGAAGTCATTTATGTAACATTATGTAACAAACTCTATTTTAACTAGCTTAGGATTAGCTTCCACTAAACTTGTTTGGATGGAAGAACTAAAGTTGTGTTTGGATTAAAGGATAAAAATGGAGGAGTTTATTTGAGAAGAAAAAGATGTTGACGTGAAAATGAAGACAATGAGAAATAAATAAAAAAAAAATGTGAGAATGAGAAAATTTGTAAATGATGTTACTGAATTAATATATTAAAAAAATATAAAATTATAAGATTATAACTTTAGTCTTGTGTTTAAAAAATAAGTTAAAAAATGTAATTAGTGTATTATTATTATACTATTATTTTATTATTATTATTATTACTATTACTATTATTATCATAAGATTTAATTATATTGTTTGTATTTAAATTATAATACAATTTTGAAATCGGTTTCTAAACTTTGATATTGTACATAACAACGTTAATTTTTATTTTTTTGACGTTCAGTGTTGCCACGTGTTGACATTTTTGTAGTTTATGTGTGCATTTTTTAATCCACAAATCAATTAACAATAAATATTATTTTAGATAAAAATAATTTTTAATTTATAAAATAATGTCTAATTTAGTCTATATAATGACTAATAACTTTTATCTCTAAATTAGTTGTTATTTAATATTTGTTTACTGTTATAAAGTATTGAAAATAATATTAGTAGTGGAGGAGAGAAATAATTGATACATGATTAAAAATACTAAATTTAATTTCACAAATAAACTATCTTCTTCGCATTTGAAGACTAACTAAGGCATGAGGCAATGAGAAGTATGGTTGAGCATCAACATTAAATCTTACCCTAACAAAGAGGGATCCTCTTTTAACATCTCAATCATTGTCATTAACATCATCTAAGCATTAAAAACATGCTTCTTAAAGTATACAAATTTGTTTGATTACATATTACTATTCTAACTACTTAAATACTGCTCTTTCTCTCTTCTTCTTTTCTATGTCATCACAATAATAATCATTATCATTTTTGTTAGGGTTATCAATATCTAACATTTGTTATTATCTCTTTATCATATTATTATTATTATTATTATTATTATTATTATTATTATTATTATCTATAACAATATAGAGGATTTTTTCGTCTCTACATTTCAAAATACCAATTTTACCCTTTAAATATAATTATTTATTAAATTTTTGAAAATTAACCGTTATTTTTATAAACTTTGTTATAAAATCATTTATCTCTGCTCCTCTCTTTTTCTCTATTTATCAACAGTTATTCTCTCATCTTTTCTCTATTTTACTTTATTTTTAATAAATATAATTTTATTTTATATATTAACTTAATAACATTATATTATCATCACCTACTAATATAATATTACATATATTTAAAAAATACGTACACACAAACGCTATCGCACCTGTGTACGCTAGTTATTATTATTATTATTATTATTATTATTATTATTATTATTATTATTATTATTATTATTATTTCATTGATAGGGTTGTAATAGCCGTTCCTAATTATTTCCGATTTTACTATGACCTTTACCGTTATAGTCTAATTGTCATCATCATTATTGTTACAAGTAAAAAACTAATTGCAACTCTTTTTAAAAGTCAGAGTTATTAAAAACCACTAAAAACAAGTTATGAGATTTTTTTGAATGTAGAACAGATTTATTTTAAATTTCAGGCATTAAATTTTAAATAGAGATCAAAGAACAAAAATTATAAAAAAAAATCTTAAATTTTAGAATTCTTCATCTATATTATACCTTTATATAAGATATTAAGACATCATATTCAGTCTAGAATTTAAAGTAATATATTTATAAATCTTTCTATTTATATATTATTTATTTTATTCGTTTTAAATCAATGTAAAAATTTTAATTTACCTTAAATTCCTAACACAGTTCATCGCATTCAATCTAAATTTTTAAGCAAATAAATCTATAATTTTTTTTATTTATATATTTATCCTCTTATTCATTTTTAATCAATGTAGGATTTTTAATTTATCTTGAATTCTTATCATACATAATATTCAGATATTCACATGAAAGCTATATCCCATAAACAGACAAAAAGCATATTAACTAAACCCAGATCAGATCACCGCCACTATTTATTTCTTTGCAATTTGCATGAAGCTTTTGAAGATTTCCACGGATTGCTATTATCTGCTAAAAAAATCCACTACCATATAGCTTAAAAGAGAGAAGTAACTATTAATAACCTTAAGAATCTCAGCAAGGACTTTCCATATACATAGGATTATTAACTTGGTTTGGGAACACAATTCCATATTCTTCTGTAGTTTTCGGACAGACATTTAATGTTCAATACAAGTGCATGTGTCGGGTTCAATCTCACATCTAACATTAACATAATTGGCAACGCCTTTGAAAACGACCATGCACTTTTTTGGTGCAGTCATTTTTAGCCTTGGAAGATGGAAACGCAAGCAAAGTAGCAGGCACTAACTTTAAGCAAACAAAAGATGCAAGGCAAAATAATACCATATATATATGAGTATGTGTAGTTACAAAAAAATGTGCAATCACTTCATTTCAGGTGGTTCTGTCCCTATAAGATGCAATACGATACCATTGGGACCACACCTTCACTTTGTACCATGATGTTGCATTCAAACAAAAACTGAAAACTATCAGTTTTTGCTGGCTGCCTAACAAAAATATTTAAGAACTGTGTTGCATGCTGTGTCTCAAAATGGTTTAGACTGGATTATAACCCGAGCTCCAGAAGCAAGCCTGTTGAATTCAATCAAACTCATCAATCAATCACTGAAAAGTGTAAGAACAAACAAATAAAAAGAATTTTCAATGACATGAGTAGAAACAGAATAGAGACAACACTTAACTTTCTTCAATTTTTATCACCCTCTCCTCTTCTCTGAATGAGTCTATTCTCTTAGATTGCTTTCTCCCTGACCCTGATGAAGTTTCAGTGATCCTTTTGCTGCTTCCATTAGATGGTGTTGAAGATATGTCTGAACCATTGATTCTATCCATGGAATTTCTTGATCCATCAGAAACGGGAGATATCATGCGTTTTGAATTTGCTGGGGATGATAATTCCTCAGTGTCTTGTGATTTCAACTCTGTAGATGTCCTGCATGTTTGTTGCACATGAGATATTGGCCAGGATGTGACCACTACTCAAAATCAATCACACCACTCTCAGACATGAACCTACAAAGTTGGTCATAATGTTTTTTTTTTTATCACCAGTTACTTTTTGTAGCATGTGATACAAGATAGTGGAACTTTGTAAGAAATGCTACTCGTTCCCATGGGGGTTCTATCAACTCTACTGCAAAATATATTATCAAACTAGGATGTTATCCCCGACAGTTTTTCTGGCATACAAAACATAAAAGCCTTATTGTTCTTTATTGTTCCATAGGTCCCTTTTTCTCAGAGTTAAGTGTTTCACATGATAGGAGTTGAAAACTAAAGAGAACCAAATCCTCCATTTGTTCAGTCTTTTTTGCTTTTTTACTTTTCTTTTCTCCATCTCTCCTGTGGGAGGATGCTAGCTATTGGAAGTTCTAATGATATCTATTTTATTTCAACAATGACTTTATTAAAAAGCAATGAAGGCCCTTCTTTTGTGCTTTTGAAGCCTCCCTTGAATCATCTTGCTGTGGTATATCATAAATATAGATCTAAGTAAGCATGTGAAAGCAGTATATTCCCTTAAATATTGTCTGTTTCGAAAACAAGTTTCAAAAATAAAGAATTTGAGAAAATTTTTATGATCTTTTTCACCTTGAACAAGTTCTGAACTGACAAAGTTATTAGACTTGACAGATGCTGCTAAACTGTTTAAAGTTGTTTTGTATATAATAGTGTAGTCAATGCATCTGAGTTTTGAGTTGGTACTGATAATTAACTAGCATCTCAGAGGATCCTTTGTGTTTCTAACTACAAAATCATTCATTTAGTTTGGCTCAATCCGGACACTCCAAGTAACATACGCATTTTAACACCAGATTCAGACATTTTCTATTTGTGTACTATGTCACAATCCAGCATTATTTATTTTTGAAAGAATAACACGCAACAAAAATGGTCACTCCTCAAACACACTTCCTAAGGTTTGAACAAGAGTTATCCGAATTAAAGACTAGTGTGGTCCATTTGCAACAAACCAGACAGCAATATGTGATAAACCATGATTTTGGGAATGGAAACAGTAACTCTACCTAATGCTAATTTGTCATGTTGCAAGAAATGAATTGAAAGCAAAACCTACCTCTCAGCACTGTAAGAAGAAGAGTGTTTTTGAACAACATTATGTCCACCTTCTTCCTTCAGTACTTTAGACTCCACTACGCTCCCACTGTAATATTCTTTGTCTTCCAATTTGAGGCCCATCACCTTCGTTTTCTCTGCCAGACAGTCAAATTCCCCAAACATAACAGAAGTTGAGAACAACGGGGAGGGGAATTTGGAATTGGAAAACCTGGTCTTGTAAGAAGGAATAAGGCCAACACTATGGTTTTTCACAGATATAGACCCACATGAGATCAGTTGCATTAGTAGGCTTGAGGCTTTCAACCTTGCATTGGTTTGCATTCGAATACGCTCCTCTTCTAGGATCCTAAAGCTGTTCATTTTACTCACATCAGCTCTTATAAGGGACTCCAAAGTCTCAGTTTTTCCTCCAGAAGATGATGGACTAGAAGTTGAAGGGAGTGGAGAAATAGTATCCCTACCAATTTCAGAGTTGTCTTTCACTTGAGTATCACTTATTTCATGGCATTCCTGATCCAATGATCCATCTTCCTCGGTTGATACACCTCTGGTACAGGTTTTCTGGGTTTCGGGCTTGCCAATGTTTTCTTCTGTCTGAGTTGAAGCATCTGCTAATCCATCATTCTTGTAGATTTTGTATTCTGTCAATGGTAAGCTAAGAGAATCACTTGTTCCAGCTCTAGACTGAGGAGACACATCAGATGAACCGGTTTGTTGTCTCGGCGAAAGTTCATCATCTTCTTGGGAGTTTCTTGTATCTTTCTCATTCATGCTGGAAGAGGTTGAAGCCTCATCATGGCTCCTACAAGAAACAGGTTCCGGCAACTGCTTCAGGTTCTGTGTTTTCACATTAGGGTCAAAACGTTCTGCAAGGCCAAATCCACAATCATTATAAGATCTCAACAGGGGCTAAGAAAACACCCCATGATTCAGACAAACAGAACATTGAAAATAACATTCTTAACCTGAATTTGATTCGTAAAATAGCTCAGAACCTTTGAGGACATACTCATTTCCATGAGCAGGTAGAATTAGATCGTCTTCACAGAGATCATGCCACACAAATCCGTTTTTGTAGCTTCTGAATAACATAATAAACAAACATACATGATGAAAATCAGATCATGGGGTGAAGCAACAACACAAAAGCTCAACAATCTCAACTAATTCATTCAACTAAAACAATGAACATTGGGAAAAGATACTCTCGATTTCTTCCATTACTATGCTTCTGAGAAAGAAAACAAATGAAATGAACATCATCCTGCGTTGACTTTCCCAAAATGCAGAAGAGAAACAAGAAACAAGGTACAAGAACAGACCCTATCAATCAACTCTCGGCATTTATTCATTTATACAAAATCAACACCAAGAGAAGATACTGATTAATTAGGAGTTAAATAACTTCTTCCTCACCTCTTACAAGACCACGAATACAAAGAAGCCATGCCTCTACCTCTCAAAGCGTTTAGTCTCTCAATCACATCTGCACACAGAGAACCCCTCAAAAAACCACACCCCACAAACAAAAACAGAACAAAAATCACAAAAAGCTTCTACTTTTCCGTTTTTAATATAAAATAAAAGTACCTCTCAGAAGCAACCCTTCAGGGGATGAAAGAGGAACCTCCATGAAATGAGGATGTTCTAACTGCCTATTCCTGCAAAGATAGTAAACGACCGGCACCTTCCGATTCTGATAGTACTTTGGAGACTTTTCCGTCCACACTTTGGCCCTTTCTGGACTCAATTGTCGGTACTTTCTCATCCGTGCTTCCATGCCCACATTCACAATCTCGTTAAAATTCAAACTTTCTCCGCAACTTGCTACTGGGTCCAATTATTAATTCTCTTCCACCATAAATCTTATTGAACCTGGAAAATCATCAGCAATAACAACCCAATAATTAAACAATAAAAGAAAGACCTGCGTAAAAAAAGTAAGCAATAAGAAAGATCGTACAGGAATCTATGTGGTCACGTTGGTTCGTTTAGTTGCAAATTATGAAAGGTCGCGCCTAGAAGAACGTGAACTGTTACAAAGTTCCAAATAAATTAGAATAAGAAGAGAATTGAAGAGAGAGAGAGAGGTTTGTGATGTTTGAAGTGGAGTGTGAAGTGAAGAATATAAAGCTTTTAGAGAGAGAAAGTTTGTATTGAGATTGAAACAGAGACAAGACAGGAAGTGAAGTGAAGGTTGCAGCTTAGTTCCTGTAATCTTTTGGCTGATTTGATGGACACATGCTTCTTATGTTATGCTCTTACACTTACTTTTCCTTTTGCCTTTTTTTTATTTCTTAATCATTCTCTTCTATGATTATATTTTGTATATAAGAAAAAAAACTTGTATGAATTGAATCTACCTAACTAAACAAAATTACTATATGTTTCAAGATTCGACGAGATATATCAATATGCTTAAAGATTGTGTGCTAAAAAGAATTAGAATTTCCGTGGATCAAGTTTCACCAATAAAATTCTCACATTAACAAGGAAATTGGGTAGTAAAAATGGAACTTAGATACTTATAAATCACTTGCTAAGATATAAGATTAATGTAAAATATGAGTTATTTTTATATATGTGAACAAGTTACTCATAATTCACTATATTTTATTTTAATTTAGTAAACAGAAATTATGTTTTATTTATATAAAAAAATAAACTATTTTAAAATAAGATAAATTTTATGTATATAATCTATATTAAAGAAATTTTTAATCCAACATTAATTCTGAAAAACATGTTTCAATCTAAAATATCAAAATAATGTAATATTTAATAAAAGTTGTATAATTTTAATTTGATTTCTCTTCTTATATAACCTACTAGTTATCTTAAAAATCTAATTATGATTTGAAAGTATTGCATTGAATTAAAAAAATTCTGAAAATAAGAAGAAGAAAAAATCGTAGTCACGAATTTTTATTTTTCATTGTTTTTTATGTTATTTTTATTTTGTTTTTTAAAATATATTTATAAACACTAATTTTGATATTTTAAAATATATGAAAAAAAATTAAAATATCCACATAATATTTTGAAAGCACAATAAGGATAACACCAATTAATCTCCTCAACCTATCTTTCTAAATATTTATCTAGTAGGTTTAAACAAGACCGATTAAATTACTCTTAGTTCATTTTCTGCATTGCATTTTCTATGTTAAAATTTAAAGTGAAAATTTGTTTCAAAAAATATTGTTTTACATATAGCTGTCAAAATGGGTTAGAATTCGTTAACCCGTCCACCATGGTTTCAGGTTGGGTTTGGTTAATTTTTTTTTTTATAAATTTTAATACAGATTGATTTTTGACCCGATTCACCCGGGTTCAACTCATGATAAGTCGTGTAACGTCCCATTTAATTATTAATCGAAATTAAAGGAAACGTCACGCGATAAAGTATAGCAGCGTAGTCTTGGGGTCCTTACGTAACCCCTACAACCTGGCACACCACGATTGCCAACAGAAAACAGATATAATTCTAACAAGGGGTGTAGAGTCGAAAACATAAGACGATACAGGGGCCGTAGCCCTAAGGAAATCATGAATAAAAAAGACTCCAGCCCAGATGGCTAAGCTGTTGAACCACCATTCCCTTGCTGACCACGAGAACCTTGCCCATCTGCTCCCATCAACCAAGTTGATGATCATCGCGAGGAAGAATAGCCACATACAACACAACCATGCAACAAAACGGGTAAGCTAGAGCCAACAACATATGCATCATACAGTTAAAAGCATTTTCATCATCTCACATCTATGTAATCAACCAAACATGTTATGACTCTCATTCAATACACTACGACTCGACTCGACTCATCCGGATACGTATAACTCGGTCGGATTCAGCGGATGCTTGCACTTGTGGTGGATACCTCTGCTCGATCCTGAGCCGCTCGATCCTGAGCTATGTGTTACCAGTGTTACTATGAATCAAAATCTCTCCCACCACAAGGTTAGCCCTTAATGAGTTTCAGGCCTCCTACTACTCCCACCACAAAATTCAGTCTGCTCTAAGTGAGACTAACTGGCTCCTCGGAGCGTCAGGACGCAACCTTACCTTGAATCCTTACCTAGTTATACAGATGGGGCACCACCATGAACACCCACTAGCAGGGGCCATGGAATTACGTCCCGACCACTGAAGCGCGACCCCGAAGGTCTCACCTAGAGACCCCAAGGAATTTATACGCTGACACGGACCAACATTCATAATTCAGCAATAAGAGAATATTAAAATCATATTTACATTTCCATACCAACCCCTGAGATTAATTCCTCATAC
>Ga0214544_1004318_pt1 | contig 28650 bp, 16 predicted proteins | sample CNSS3metaG_FD_160074 | JGI IMG/M metagenome (GOLD analysis project Ga0214544, IMG submission 160074) | Root nodule microbial communities from cowpea collected in UCLA plant growth center, Los Angeles, California, USA - CNSS3 | ecosystem: Host-associated > Plants > Roots > Nodule | place: USA...
AAAAAAAAAAAAAAAAAAAAAATAGAGTAAAAAATATAAAAAAAAAAAAAAAAAAAACAACATAAGAAAGTATAAATTAATAGACAAACCAACAAAAAAATTAGTGTTAAACATCTAAAAATGTTATAAAAAAAATAATTAAAGTGTCAATTTGAGATTTAATTGAATTTTTTTTAGTAAAGACCTTAAAATTTTCAAAGTCCTTGTTTTATAATAGTAAGTTATTGTCTAAAAATTTTAAAAAAGACATTTTTGTTATTATAAAATTTATTATGTATATTTATATTATTTTAATTACTGTATTTAATTATTTTATCTTTCAATATAAAAATAATGATACCATTCTCCATTTTTTTATCCCAAAATAATTACTAAAATTTTATTTTCTCCATGTTTCAAGATATGTCCCAACTTTATGCATACACTTTATAAATAGAAAAAAAAAAAACTATTAATTCTTCTCTCTGCAACTTTTTTCTCTTCCCCCATTGTAACTCTTTGGTAGTGACAGGAATGGTCTTGACACCGGTTATTGAATGTGGTGGGCGTAGTCAATTTTACATGAGTTTGTAAAGTGTAAAGATAAAATTGGTACCTATTTAAAAACAAATATAAAGTACAATTTTATTAAAGAAAATGTATTTAATCTTTTATTTATATAAAATAATTTTAAAAAATAATAGTATAAAAAATGTTTTTAGTGATAAAGTTAACCTACATTTCTCATGTATCAAAATGAACTTGATTTTTCTAATGCCTAATGTTTTGATTTTCTATTGGGGAGCCTATTTTGGAATTAAATTAATAATTTGCATTCATAGCATCTTATAACTTTTTTGTTGACTAAATATTAAAATATTACATTAATTCATCATGTAATTAACTTTTACATGTGATCTTTTTATAAGAGATGTCGTGAGAGTTTATAGATTACACGTCATCATTTAAACAAATTATCTTCTCCTATATTCAATAATTTTACATCATGTAAAAATTGATGTTAAAGTTAAACATAGATTAAATATTTTGTTATCTTTCAAATTCCGAAGACTTATTATAAAAAAAAAAAAAATATATATATATATATATATATATATATATATATATATATATATATAAAAATTTTAAAATAAACAATATAGGATGTGGTGATTGACTTTAACCGTATTTTCTTAATAATATTAAGATCAAAATAATGGTGATCGAAGAATAACATATTATACTATTATTCAAACTTTAATTTCGTTAACATAATACCTTTAAGATAATTTGCTATATTCGAGGTATTGTAAACTTAAAAATGTAAATAATTGAGAAGAAAAAGTGGTGTTTAAATTATCTTTAGTAAGCTTCTAAACATGTGTAGTGTAGCCATTATATATACCGAAATCATTATATGCAATGAAACCATTGTTTGTATCGAACTCCATTTAAATATAAAAAACTATTGTTAATTCTTAAAAAATACTAATACTTTATACTAAATAATTATTTTGTTTTTTGAGAACCTTTTTTTATTTTCCCCCTTTCTAAGAGCACTCTCTGCCAACACACACTGATATTATGCTCCACTCACCTACACCTCTCTGCTGCACAAATTCTCCTCCTTCTCTCTAACCACCAAAGAAGTTCAGATTCCCAATTCAGTCCCTAAATCTTGTTTTCATTCTTTCAGCAACAACAACACAACCTGAGATCACCACAGAACCTCCTCCCCAAGCTGTTCGATCCATCCTTACGCGTAAGTTGAATTTCAATTTCCTCAGTTCACCTTCCTTCTTTCTGAATTTAGGGTCTTTAAATGGTTGGGTCGAAATTAGGGAATATACTCATGTCTAGAATTCCCTTTCAGCTCCTTAAGTGCTGTAATGGTACCGTTCTTCTGTTGAAAGCTGATCTTGCTTGGGCTTTGTTGTGGGAAGGTAAGGGAAGCTAACCCTTTCTTTAAATTTCCTAGATAATCCATGAAAAAGCTTGAATTGCATGTTTGATTTATGGATTTGGCGTTTGAAATTGTGTGAATCGATGAGTAATTGAATGGTGCTAAAGGAAAACTGGTTTGTTGTATGAAGAAACAGATTCGTGACCTGATATTTTCGCCTAGGCGAGTAACGCTCGCCTGAGCGAAAATGCCATGAAACGCACCCCTGTTCCTGCGCGAAGTCTCGCCTAGGCGAGTTGGGGTCGCCTGAGCGAGATAACGATCTCGCCTGGGCGAACCAACCTAGCATGAGCGAGGGTTCGCCCAGTGTTCTCTTTTTGCCACTGTTAGTGTCTCGCCTAGGCGAGACTGACTTGCCTGAGCGAGATAACCCCTCGCCTAGGCTAGACTTTCTAGCCTGAGCGAGAGGTACTGCAGTAGTAGTGCTTCAAACCTGTTTTCCTTGGTAAAAATATATGTTTTAAAGCATCTTTGTGCAATTTAGACTCTGTATGATTGGAATGCTACCATTTATGTATTGAATGATTTAATTGGATGTTTATAAGTATGAAGAGATGAAGTTTGAATGGAATTTCAAGGGGAAAATCCAAGTGGAAATTGTAGTGTGTGTAAGGATGCAAGGAATCTATAATGGTTGGTATCCTGAAACTCCAATAATCATTCAAGCTCAGATAGAGTATAATGGATTATGTCGTGAGGAGTAGCAGGAGGTCCTCGTCGTCGGACTCGATCAAGTTAGGGGACTTACCCTGGGAACGGTCGGGTGAATACCCCTTGTGTCCAGACTCTGCAGAGTTTGGGAACCGTTACAGGCGCAAGCCACCAAGAGCTCCAACGTCTCTTACACAATCCGGATATTGAGTCTATGATTTATGATTGAATTGTATGTTATAAATGACATTTAAAATTTGTGAAGTGCATTGATGTTGTTTCTTTCTGTTAGCTTACCCTTCTTGTTGTGTTGTCTGCTTTTGCATATTACCTTTTGCAATGATCACCTATGTTTGGTGGGAGCAGAGAGGAAACCAGATGGAGATACCCCTCGTGAGTAGGAGTGGAGCCTAACAAGGAGTGCCAATTGTAGTTAGATTCCCGTTGTATATTTTGAGGTTTTGGGTGTAGTTTAGTGTTCTTCGTACCTATTCTTACATGGTGTATGTATGTGGTATGGACGTAGTAGCGTGGAGGACTGTACTAGATACTTATACTTTGGGCGTAAGGCCATTACCTCACTATCTACTATGTTTAATCACGATATAATGTTTTGTTTGATAGTATGACAGACTATTAAATGGGATGTTACAGTTTTTGTCAATATTAATACTTTTTCTAATTGATAAAACCTCTTATTTTTAACTTACATTGTTCACAACTATTTATATTAACATTCACCAAAATTATTAGTGTTGTCTTTTTTAGTATTTTCTTTTGTTGTCCTTTTATTAATATCAATTGAAAGATATTTTTCATTTGATATTAATAACATAATTATAATTAATATTGGTTTAAAAAATTCCAAATCTTCACTAAAAAAAATATAAAATAAATTATTAAGAAAGAATAACATTGACATCTGTGATAAAGAAGCACAATAAACACTAATAACAATTAAAATTAACATATATCAATTAATAATTTATAGTTTACATTTGTCAAATAGTCAGAAAAATAAAAATAATCAACATTTTATTTTTTATTTATTTAAATAAAAAAGTATTTTTTATCAAAATATTAATAAACAGAATTTAATCAATATCAATTGAAAATTAATTATAACAATAATGTTAAGGTTTTAGCCAAGTCAATAACTTTTAAAAACATTAAAAATCTATATAAATACATTTAATAATAAAAATGATTTAAAATTGTTGTGTTTTAAAATAAAATTTGAAATGATTTGATTTTAAACAATCTAATTATTTTTATAAAATTGTAAAATTTAAAAACTTTAAAAACTTATCGAAATATTATATTTTACGATAAAACATTTAAAATTCTGCATGTATGTAAAATTCACAAAAATAAAATTTCAATTTTCCCGATATATAACCTCCATGGCCAAGACTCATCCACCGTTCAACAAATCCAAATTTTGACAACAATCCTCGTCTAACCTAGGGCAACAACGATGATGTTATGGAACCCACAGGTGAGTTCAGTAATAATGGGCTGTTAAACAGTCCATGAGTGTGGCCCATGATGTACAAGTTTATCTCTTTTTTCAATGTCTATTTTATATCTCACTGTTTACCAATTTTGTATCACTGATATTGGACAGGGTAGAAAATCCTACACCCATGATTTATGTTGATACCAAATTTTGCCATCGAATTTTTATCTTTTTTCAGTGTCCACACAACTTGTTTTCTTCTTCTTGTCATCATATATTTATATCCCAACTAGTTATGTAAACTTAAAGAGTATTTTTGTTAAGATCAGACAGAATCATAGGAATGAGAATCTGAACAAATCTTTATGCCCCGTCCATGTCAAATTAGATACTTTTGTTGATTTATTATATACCAAAGTTAAAAAACATCAAAATCTCATCTTAAAATTGCAAATTAAAGCCCCGAACGAAGGAAGAGTAGTGTGATTAAACTCTTTCCGGAAAAAGAAATAAAGTATTTTTTTTAAATAAAATAATAAAAGGGATAATTTAATAAACTGACCAATACCGTGCGCGCTTTCCTTTTTCGTTGCTTAGCAGCCTCATTAAGTAAAACGTGAATTCAGGCAAATATCTGAATAATTTAATGAAAAGGAAAGGAAAAAAGAAAGATTATTAAAAGACGAGTTCAATCGAACGTTGTTTTGTGTCTTGAAACAGATTTTTACGAACTGTAGAGAGGAGAAAAAAAAAAAGAAGAAAAAAAAGACATCGTGGATTGGGTAAAGAGTGGCTAAATAAGCTGCGGAGACAAGGGGGAAGAAAAACCTGGTGTATGAGAAAACAAAATGAGGTCGGAATGAAATTGAAATGCGGGCGAAATGCAAATTGGGGCGAAATGAAATGCTTATTAAATTAAATTCACGCGTAGGAGTCATGAAATCCGTGTAGTAGTCATCGTCGTGGATGTAGAGAGAGAAAGCAGAGAGAGAAACACAAAGCTTTTTTTTTTTCTTCTCGTTGTTGCTCTTGTTGGAGAGAGAGAGAGAGAGAGTGAATCTTGGAGAGATAAGCGCCTGCTCCTTCGGCATTTCCGTCAGACAAAGTTAACACTTCGAAGACCGACGCTGCTATTATTAATCAATTCAATTGAATTCGCCTCTTCACCATTTCCTATTCTAGATGAACACTGCCAAGGTAATGAATCAGTGAATCACGATGACGATGATGATGATAATTTCGTAACTCACTCTATCTCAGTTACTTCAATTGTGATGATGATGATTGTTGTTATTGTGGTGTGCGGTTGCAGATTTTGATTGGAAGTGGAATTTGAAGGTGAAGCAGAATGGGTGAAAATGAAGAAGCCACCAATGACATGATGCAGAGGCTTCACTGTTCTTCTTCGTTTCTGAAGCAGCCGTTGAACATGGAGCAACTCAGCATCCCGCAGTTCAATCCCTCGCAAATGCGCGCCAGGCATCAGCATCAGCATCAGTTCGACGGTGGGAACAGTAACAAGCGCGCGGGTATACCACCTTCGCACCCGCACCAGATCCCGCCCATTTCGCCCTACTCTCAGATCCCGGTGACGCGTCAGCAGCAAATGGGGTCGCACAACATTTCCCCTACACCCACCCACACGCGATCACTCTCGCAACCTTCCTTCTTCTCCCTCGATTCCCTTCCTCCTCTCAGCCCTTCCCCCTTCCGAGACTCCTCCTCTACGTCCGTCTCAGAAGCTGCTGACGTGTCCATGGAAGATCGTGACGTCACTTCTCATTCTCTCTTGCCACCCTCGCCTTTCGCCAGAACACTCAACACCTCAACCAACAGCAATTTACCTTTACCCCCTCGCAAAGCGCACAGACGCTCTAACAGTGATATTCCGTTTGGGTTTTCCACCGTTTTGCAATCTTCGCCACCGCTTATTCCTCTCCGGGGCAGAGAAAACCCCGTTTTGGCGAAACCTGCTCAGTTGGTCAAAAGAGAAACACCGTGGGACAGGGGTGTTGACCACAGTAATGTAGAGGGATCCGGGGAGAAGAAATCCCCGGAAGGGGAAGTTGTGGATGATCTTTTCTCTGCTTACATGAATTTAGATAGCTTTGATGCGTTGAACTCTTCTGGAACCGATGACAAAAACGGGACTGAAAACCGTGATGATTTGGATAGTAGAGCGAGTGGGACCAAGACTAATGGTGGTGACAGCAGCGATAATGAAGCTGAGAGCAGTGTTAATGAGAGTGGGGATGGTGCGGTGAGGCAGGGAGGGAGTGAGAAGAGGGAAGGGATGAAGAGGAGTGCGGGTGGGGAGATTGCACCCACCACCAGGCACTATAGGAGTGTGTCCATGGATAGTTTCATTTCGAAGTTGAACTTTGGTGATGAGTCGCCGAAGCTGCCACCGTCGCCGGGGCCGAGAACTGGTTTGCTTTCGCCTGCTGGTGGAGTTGATGGCAATTCATCGGCCTTCAGCTTGGAGTTTGGAAATGGGGAGTTTAGTGGGCCTGAATTGAAGAAAATTATGGCCAATGAAAAACTTGCTGAGATTGCCCTGACCGATCCAAAGCGTGCAAAAAGGTGTTGATGTTGAACCATTACCTAGTAAACATACTAACATAAATGGTCCATGTCACCAGTTGACTGATTGATTAGGTTTTGGGGTGATTTTCAGGATTTTGGCCAACCGGCAATCGGCTGCACGGTCCAAAGAGCGGAAGATGCGGTACATATCAGAGCTTGAACATAAGGTTCAGACACTTCAGACGGAAGCCACCACACTATCTGCACAACTTACTCTTTTACAGGTGGGAGCCTAACCTGTTTTTCTTGGTAATTTAATGATTAGTGCTGTCACCATCATGGCTTTACTTTCTAATTTGATTCAATTCGTCCTAATTATGTGAACGCAGAGAGATTCTGCTGGACTCACCAACCAGAATAGCGAGTTGAAGTTTCGCCTTCAATCCATGGAACAACAAGCAAAGCTCCGAGATGGTATTGCTGCTCTTTTATTCGTAGTTTTACAATTTTTCTCTCTATTTTGTTTTATTGATCTGTGCTAGGTGTCAGTAGTTAATTTTTCACTTGTAGTATTGGTTGATCTAGTCTTCACATTTGAGATTATATTTCATCTCAACGTGCATTGTGAATACTTCTTGCGAAAGAGTGCGAGAGTAGGGGTGAAAGGATTCAGCAGATGGCTTGTGGAGTGGAATCAACATGCAATTGACAATAAAATAGACAGTAGTGTATAGATGTATAGAAGTCGTTCGCGTAGCTCCTTCAAGTTGTTGGGTAGATTTGATTCTCAATCTAATTTGGGGTTTTAGTTTACGTTAGATACTCAATTTTATTTTCTTCCAGTAAATTTTGTGCATGAAGACCAGGCCTTTACATGATCTCATTCTGTTACTACTACTTCCGGTGACTGGTTTTATTGTTAGTAATATTTTTATAACAATCTATCATGACTTTTCACTCAACTGTTTAAACTCTTAGGCGGCGAGTTGGTTCTTGATATGATACCATGACTTACTATCCAGCGGTTTGGAGTCTCATTCTTGTCACTCTCGTTAAAGGGGATTCCTGGGCAAGGTCGTATATAAAAATCATTCATCAGCCTTCGTCAACTATCTTTTTCGGGATAATAATTAGTTCATTTCAGATCCATTTATTACATTTTCTCAAATTAGGGGAACTTTATGGCTCGGATACTGTGCTAATAATGCTCTAATTATTTTAAATGCATCATCTAATCATTTTTCTAACAATAATAGGCCACTGAATCCGAAATGCTTTATATTCATCGTATTATGGTCTTTCTAGTGAACAACTCGGTTGAAGTGCTTTCAAAGTAAATGGAATTATAGGAATGCCATGTAGGAATTATATAGTAGGATGCGGAGGAGATGACCGATTCTTTGCTGATAAGTGACCTACTCAGTTATTTATGTCCAAATTTCGCGGGGCAGTTGAGAAATGCTGTGTGAGCCATAACAAAGTCAATTACGTTCTCTTTACACAACATATTTGTTGAAGTTAACATGAGTATTATTGAAGCAATCCACATTTTAGGATTTGCCTGATATGCACTCATCAGGCTGGATAAGAATGTGCTTCTGCATTCCTTTGCATAGAAGCTCATTATGTAAATTTCTTGCAAGAATGACAGTTTTTGAAAGTGACACGTCTTCATTAGTGTGCTTTGGTTTGGAAACTAACAGAATCATCCATTGATTGCTTCTGATTAATTCCTAACCCTCTATTTTCTTTTAATAGCTCTAAATGAGGCCCTTACTGCTGAGGTTCAAAGACTAAAGCTTGCTACAGCTGAACTGAGTGGCGATTCACATGGTTCTAGCTGTTTGATTCCCCAGCATTCTGTGAACCCTCTGATGTTCCAGCAGCAGCAGCCTCCCACTGCATCCCAACAAAACATTCATCTTCAACATCAACAGCAACAGCAGCAGCAGCACCACCAGAATGGTAATGGCAACTCCAATTCCGACATAAAACAATAGTGTGGGAAGGAGTTCCTGTAGCTGGATGGTTGGTTCGTTATATATTCGCTGCTGTTTAATTGCACTCATTTTCGCATATTTACAGAAAGTTTTCCTTAATTGTCATGGTATGAAGTTTGATTCCCATTACCTGTCCAACTCGGACAGAAAGTTCATATACAAGTTCTAATTCCTGTCCTATATCTGAATTATAGAGCATATTTAATTTCAGTATATATAATATATATATTATTAAATTGTAAGCATTATTTGGACATGATTTGTTTTATGATGACATTTAGAAACACTGTTCAGACTTTCTTTTTGTAAAGAATGATCATTATGTCATGGATCTGTTCTAGTTTTTTATGGCGTTCGGAGTAAGTTAATCTAGATGGTTCAATTTATCATCTGGAAGTCAAAATCAATGATTCAAGAATGAGGCCTCACCGACATCTTTCCATGGAATCTACACTGTGCAATATCCTGATTAAAATGTTATACCATAACTTGATATTTGCGCAATTATGGATATTATAAGAAAGTTTAATCGGCAAACATAAATTTTGGGAGATTTTACAATATCTCTGGACAAGCATAGGTTCGGTTGATTTACCAAAACCCGTGTTATGAAATTGGACATATTATGTTTGTCTTATGATTGATTCTGAGAAAACCAATGAGACACAATATGTAATCCATCAATTATGAAGTAAGGACAAAATCTTTTCTCTTACTCAATAAATCACGAGACGGTCTTTTATTTCAAATATAAAATGCTTAGAAGATAATATTTTTATTGTACGATAATGATATGCATTTGTGTCTATGTCTTTTATCATGTTATTTTATTTTCATGAGTTTTCACTTTATTTTTTGTATTAAATTTAATTATATATTTTTAAGTAAAATAATTTAATTTTGAAATTTAAAACCTAAAACAACACGTCAAATTATGATGTCATAATAGGTTTCACCTTCTACATTTGTACTCACTTTTATTTTGTCAAATCTCTAACTTCTCTTTTATAATTAAAAATAAAAATAGAAATGTAATTTGTGTAAACCATGAGAGAATTTCGTCATATAGTATTATTATTATTATAATAATAATAATAATAATTATTATTATTATTATTATATTATACTACTATTAACTAATTAATGTGTTATATTAAAAGAGCCTTGTAGTGAATTTTTTTCATCATTTTACTTGTGATTCATCTATTATCAACTAAACAATGCATGTAATGAAAAACTGTCTCATAATTTAAGTATCTTTGTTGTACTACTTTTCTGTATCGTTTCATAGTTTGAATCAAATTAACTTTTGAAAACTATCTATTTAAAACGTTCAGAACTATACAAATTATAAACTTTTCTCGATAGATATTTTTATATACACAAAAGAAATTAGTGTATGAGTGTACTTTTCTAAATATTAACGTGCTGCTGATAAAAAAAAAATTACGTGCAACATTGCGATCTAACGTAATATTTTAGTAATAGAAATGGATGGGAACAAAAAAAATTTCAATAGTTCTAATTAATTTTGTAAAAATTGGCTAAGCTTGTTTCATTATTGAACTTGATTTTCTAAAAGTTTGATTTGATATATAAGTCTATTTAAAGATTTTTTTTTAAATAGGTTAATCAACTAAAAGACTAAGGAAAAAAAATCTATGTAGAACAAATTGTTGATATTAAATGTACTTTTAAACCGGAGACGAATATATAATAACATTAAACTAAAACAAATTATAAAACAGAAATTTGCCCACGTGTATGTGTAATAATAATAATAATAATAATAAAATACAAACAAATGAGTTTATAAAATAAATATTACATAAAGTATTTCAAAATATTAAAAAGTAAAAATCCTTATATATACAATACATTTACAGAACAATATCTATATTTATCTTTGTATTTGCCCTGAAATATGTTTCTCACGTTTTAAAATACGTTAATCACAACACAAATATCAAAATAAACATGATACTAAGTTAAGAAAACAATCACTTTCATTAAGAAAACAATCACTTTCAATAAAACCAGTATTATCTACACATACATTAAACTCTATATTAAAAATCCATTCATATAAAGCTTTAACCTACATTAATTATAGTTTCCAATATATAATATTTCTCTAAACTTAAATCATTCCATTTAACAAAAGTATAACTATGCTAGATCAATTCATCAAATAAAACCAGATTAAAATTTTAAAGAGAGTTAACTTTTTATACTTAAAATAACTTAAAAAACGAGGAATCTAATTTTGAAAAAGATACCAATCGAAACAATTTATTATGTGTGGCTTGTGTTGGTTATAACTTATATATCTTATGAGCTGAAGCTGTATGTCATTGACTTTGTTTTGCTAATTAAGAGGCAAAAATCAAGGGAAAAGAACAATAAAAAATTCAGAAACCTAGCCCAAGTCTCAATCAACAACCTAGTTTGACACTGTATTGGTTTTTTCATTTTAAATCATAGACATACCAATTAATATTTGGGATTGTATTATGTATTCATAAGTCAGGATGGCCGAGTGGTCTAAGGCGCCAGACTCAAGTTCTGGTCTTCGAAAGAGGGCGTGGGTTCAAATCCCACTTCTGACATTTTTTTTCTTTTTTTACATTTTTTTCTACTTGTGTTTTATTAATAAAGGGTTTGGTCTGGACTCTGAATTCAAATTGGGCTGCTTACGGATTTGTTGGCCTATTGGGCTATGAGCAGGAACTCAGTCTCAGCCCATTGAGCGAACTAGTCACCCTCTCTTTTCGGTCCTACCTCGGCTAGGGTTCCATAATCGTAATTGTGAAGCACTGTTTTCTTCATCATCTGCGTTCGGAGTAGTAACCTTCCATCGTTCATTTCTTCTCTCTTCCACCACACCTGCGCCGACATCACTCAATCTAATGGCACCTCCTCCAGGACCTTATTCCGGTGCCAGCACCCTAGCTTTGGTATGCCGCCAATTACCGTTTTCTCTTCTTTTCTCGTGAATACGAGTTACTAAATTCAGTGACAACATTTTTGCTGATTTTCTCTAAAACCTAATTCATTGGTAGGTCGCTAGAGCTTCCGCTTTCTCCTTCGGTGTTGTTTACGGAAGCATCAAGCTTAAGTACCTTAAGGTATTTAACGAATCTCTCTTCTTTTTTTTTTTTTTTTAAATTCATTCGATAATTGACTCCTCTTTTAGTGAGGTTGGTATGCATTTCTGAAACTTAAATTCGGCGATCCAGAAAAAAACATTGATTGGATTTACATTAAAAATATTTATGAATCTAGGTTGATCTGAAATTCTGGATTGCCGTTCACATGTTGATTTTAAACACTGCGTTCGTGTTCAGTGGGGTCAATCAGTTTTTTTATGTTATTTTAGACACTTTATTGTTTAAGTGATTTTAAGTTTTTGGAATGAAGATTACAGATTTGTTGTTGTTGATTTGATTAATCAAAGCCCCGGCTTGCCGATCCTTTCGTGTCTAGTTCTGATTTCAGTCCAGATCTACAGCCTTAACTTAAATTTAGTCCTTTTACTGAATCAATTTGTTGGGTGGCTTGCTGATGTTTTGGTGTAGGATATTGATAAATTGTGAATAGTCTCCCCATGTTTCGAAAAGGCTTTATATTCTTAATTGTTGAAATTTGTTATTGTTTTGTTATATAATTTTGTAATATTTGTGCAATTTCAATGGCATGCATTGTTTTGTGCCTTGCGTTGTATTTCTACTGTATTCTATTCGCTGAATGCTGCCCATTTTTTTACATGTTATTTGTTTAATTTGGGATGCTTTATCTTGTTCCGACATCTACGTGTTATGATTACACTGTGCTCTGTAGAACTTCTTTGTCGGCAGTGGTCTTTAGTCATGTTTGTTTTACTTTCAGGCAAAAGCCAAGTCTCATAAAAAAGCTCAGGAGAAGGCTCATCACTGAAAAGGAGAGAGATCCCTTGGCCGTTATGTTTCTGAGGATGGAGTAGATAACTGAAATAATTCATGACAAGAAACTGTACCATGTCTTCTTCCATTTTTTTTCTGGTTTAAGTTTTGGACAATATTGAAGCATTGAGTTTAGTGCATTATAAAAATATTCAAGATTTTTGCTTTGTTAATAAATACGATGCCTTTTTTTACATGTTTATATTGCAAGATTGCTAAATGCTTACCATGTCTTATTTGCTTAATAGTTATGCATTTTGAAAATTTTTGCAATTTATTCTTAAATTAAGTCGCTCATTGTTTTTCATGTGCTGTGTATGGAAGTTTAAAGTGTATTCTTCCATTACGCTATCTGTTTTTGGAATGTATCACACATTAAATCATATCATGTTTGGTATTGTAGTTACATCGTATGTTTCTATAATTTATACAGTTGAAAGAGTAAAATAGTTCATCTAATTCCGATTATGATCTTGTGTTCAAGTTCGAGTCAATAGTTTCTGTGGTCTGCTGGAACGTTAAGTTATAGCTGTCTTATGTGAAACGTTCTACTTTTATTTAGGTGGCTAACGCACTAGTATATTTATTTACAAAGTAGTTTGATTTGATCCACGTGCTTTATTAATTGTGGTTTGCATTGCCGTTATCTTTCTCCACATTTGTTCTCGAGCTAATCCAACCCGAAGTCTTCGGGCTTGACCAATATTTGTGTGGTTTAGAAGTTAAAATTCTAAGTGCTGTTGTTTTATTCACTATGGGTGTGAATTTGTGGATTCCTCAAATAAATTTCCGGCGAGTAGCAATAAAATCGTATTGTTAGTTAGATTCCTTCACAATCTCCTTAACTCTGAATGAAAGGTAACTGAATGGATTATCTCATCATTTCTACGTATTGCACAAGGAATTCAGTCCTGCAAAGTTTCGAATGAGATTTTATTTCTTCACTAAATATTGTCTAGATTTAATATGCTTGATGGGTATACCTTAAGTACAGAATTACTTATATTATGTAAGAGTCTATCACACACTTCTGCTAAGCTCTATATATTACTCAGCTGCATGAAATGCCTGCTCTTTTTTATGCTCATTCTTCCTTCACCCTCGTGATCTCCCATGCAGCCCCTAATTTTTAAAAATACAATGCTGCCTCAATCTCTTTTATGTGTAAGAGCTTCTCCTTTCTTCTCCAATGGTGGTGTATAGCGGGAACGATTGAGAGTTTCAGTTTAAGCAATTATAAAACACCGAATATGTGTTTAATCTTCCATTGGTGATATCAAATTTGACTTTGGAATTGGTTTGTTTAGGCAATACCCAATTTGTTAAGATATTTGTATTATTTTGTTATACGTTTGAGTACAAGAGTAGGGTAGGATGGGGTTATCATATATTCGGTTGGTGCATGCTTACAAATATCCAGAAGCCATTTATTATCATATATATATTTTTTTGTTCTAGTTAATTAGTTTGTTTATGTATTGATTGTCATATCCGAAATTATATTTTAAATTGTTTTTTTAGTCCTAAATCAATTAGGGAGAATGAAAAATTAATTTTAAAAACGAAGATGATTCTTCATAAGATTTAGAAGACGAATTCTTGTAGTGATTTCAATATAAACGTTTATTCGTTTTTTACATAACTTGTTCAGGTACATCAATAGTCTTATATTTCTTTAAAACTCGAGGTTATTAACAATTGGAATACACATTTTTCTCTAAATCGTTTGAAACGTTTAGTTAATGTCAAAATCGTGATGAAGTTTTAAACTCAAAAGAGGACAATATACATTTATTTAGGCCTTATTAATACTAGAAAGTTTGAAGATAGAAATTATTTTTGTATGAAATCCTCACTTAATTCTCTCATTTAATAGTTAAATGTTCCATAATTTTTGTAATCACTCGAATATTAAAGTAAAGAATCTTCTATATATGAATTTTCTCTTGGTCTTTATCATCAACTTAATGAATAATTCTCAAAGCCTCAAACTATATTTTCCATCTCGAAGAAATAACACTACTTTCCAGTAAGAGCAGGAGGAACCAGAATAAGGGACTCTTTATTTTTTTTTTTAGTTTAGTTAAGCCAGGCCCGTGATTCATATTTGTCATTATTAAGAGGCCCATGATTTGGTTTTGGTGAGAAGTTAATGTAGTCAACAACAGACGAACTTGTAGATGTCTGAGTTTTCTCCTACCATAATTGGCTGACATGCCGAATTTAATTCAAAATATTTACAAGGTAAAAAAAAAATAAAGAAATTGAGGAAGAATTCCTTCTTTTACTTAATTGGTGTAGTTTGAAACTTTGTATGTTAACTTTTAAAAGAAATAGAAAAGTAGAAAAATCAAATTTACAATAATTATGTAAATTAAATTGAACTTATCGCTCAAAATACTGTTTTAGTTTTATTATTATAATTATTATAATAACTTTGAACTTCAATCTTGCAATAACACAGTAATTTTAATTACAATAATATTATAATAATAATAATATAATTGTAATGAGAATAATATTATTTTTATTATCGTTAAAATAATAATTATGAAATGATAACGAAGTATATCTTTTTATTTAATGTTTGTTCAACTATTCTTTACCAGTAACTACTGATTGTTCCCAACTAACAAAATAATAATAGTAAGATGTGTTTTTAAAAAGAAATCACACAATTGATGAAAAAAAAAACCCGAAGAATTTGGATCGTGTGACATTAGAGTGGTGACGCTAGTAAAAAAATTGCAAAACGTTAACGTTCTCTCTCCACTGTTTCCTCCTTTCTTTTTTCTGTTTATTTTTAATGCATGAGGCAGCATATATTCGAAAATATTCAGTCATGCCGGTGTTCTAATCAGGATTACTATGTTAAAACGATTCTGGGGACAGGAAAATCATGGGATTAAGAAAATGGAACATTACAAAGTGAATCGCAGTTGATTTTGTCCCCTAATGTTTGTCTCTTTCTTCAAAATCCTTTGTTAATGTTACTAATAAGCAATTAACTATTAATTTGATTTGATTTGACCTCACTGCTATCGCCGAATCTCATCGCCTTTGTCTTCTTTTCATTCTTCTTTTCATCTCTCCATTTCATGTTTCATGAGTAGTTAATTAAATTATTTTGTTAATTACACTTTAAACCATTTGGAATCAAAATCATGGTTTCTAAAAGCAAATAATTTATCAATTCAAAGAGAAATGAGTTTTCTTGTTGGTCGATGTCCACAAAAGCCAGAGGCACTGTGTTTCTATCACTATTAATCTAATCATAACGATTCGCATTCACTTCCATTTTTGTGCCCTTGATTGGTAATGGACAACATTATGAGTAAAATATATGACTAATTCGTAGGATAATGAAAGCTGCAAACTTTGCAACAGGATTATGTAGTTGGGATCTAATGCAGTTAGAAGACAAAGATCAGGTTTTGAGTTCCCATAATCTCGATGTTAGACATGAGGAAACATAATAATTAATTAAGGCAAAGCACATGTAACGTGAGCATGTTCAGTAACTTAAACTACAAACAAAGTTAAGCCTTAATTGTTCTTACTTGTTATTCCAACTCAAAAAAAAAAAAAAAAAAAAAATTTTATTTCACAATATCTAGTTTCTGCGATTTTTTTCATTAAAGAAACATCAGATAAATTGGAACTTGTTTTTGACTTAAAATTCTCAAAATTTGATTTTCAAATTTTAGAAATTAATAGATAAAATCTTAATTTAATTCGTTAAATTATTTTGACTTGTTAACTGACATTTTAAATTGATGTTTGAATTTTTTTTAGGATTAAATGTGTTTTTGGTCTCTCAAGTTTCACTAAAATTTGGAATTAATCACTCTTTAAAACTGTTGACCAATCTAATCCTTCATTTTTTAAAATGCGTGAATTTAGTCTTTTTAACCATATTTTGTTATGTTTATCCAATGTTCCAAGTGCATTTCATGGTAGTATTTGAATTGTTTACACTGTTTAACACATTTTCGCTTCAATGTTAACTCAAATATTATCATAAAATGCGTTTAAAATGTCAAATAAACTTAAAATTTAGTAAGAAAGACTAAATCTACGCATTTCTAAAGATGAATGACTAAATTGGTATAAAGTTTCGAATAAAGTTTCGAAGATGGACTAATTCCAAAATTCACTAAAATTTGAGAGACCAAAAACATATTTAACCATTTCTTTTATCCTGTTTAACACGTTTCAACTCAATTATCAATCGAAAATACTATATAACATGTAATAAAGATATGATTTTGTTGATTAAAATAATTATATTAATTATTTTTTAAATTTGAAAATCAAAATATTGTATAAAAGACGGATTTCATTTTCTATCAAAATTTAAAAACTACAACTTTGGAATGTGTATAGTGTATCATGGGATTGATCTCTTTTCTCTTATTTTATGTATTAAACATGAATTCAACTCTTATTAAACATGGATCCAAAGTGCCATGAATTATGTTGACAACAGCTCTTAAAAAAAATCTCCACAACAGTTGCATTGTCTTTTGAAGCATCGCTCAGCTCCGACTCATCTCATCACACTCAGCTTCACTTTTAACATAGTGACTTGAACCCCACTAAAACAAGACAACTCAAAAAATAATTTTCATTATTATTTGATTATTAGTCTCTAGATAGGTACAATACTTTTTAAACTTCAACATTACATATATATATATATATATTTTTAAAAATCTTAGTTTCCAAAATTGTTTGAAGTGACCGAATTAAAAATTGATTTGGACAAAAAAAGGTATGAGATTAAAATAAAAGGTTGATGAGAAGAGAAAAAGGTGGTGTTAGGGATAAAAAGTGGAGATATAGTTTTAGCTTTCTAAAAGGAGACCTAGTACAATGCATAGAAAAATTGCAATGCAAGATAAGAAAGCAGGGCTAGTGGGCTTAGGCCAAGCCCACATGACTCACCCCACTGGGTTCCACATGGGCTTGACTGCGACGGAGGCAACAGGCACAATCTCGTAATTATCTCAAACTTTATTGGCATTTCGAATTGCCCAAACCATATATACCCCACGCGCTCCTTCACATCTTCCACTCCACCTACCTACTCAACGCAACTCTTCAAACTTTCAAAATCCAAATTCCAAAGCAAAACGAACTCAAACTCCGTTACGCTCCGTTCCGTTCTGTTTATTTGTTCTTTCTTCAGACTGTTAGAGAATGTCGCCGTCGACGACCGGGAACTGCAGCAAAATCCGGCGCATTGTGCGCGTGCGGCAAATGCTTCTCCGGTGGCGGAGGAAGGCGCGGCTGGCGGCGTCGGACGTTCCGGCGGGACACGTGGCGGTGTGCGTGGGGCCCAGCCGGAGGAGGTTCATCGTGCGCGCCACCTACCTCAATCATCCGATCTTCAAGACGCTTCTCGCGAAAGCGGAAGAGGAATACGGTTTCTGCAACCACGGTCCTCTCGCTATTCCTTGTGACGAGTCTCTCTTCGAAGAGCTTCTCCGGGTCGTGGACCGACCCGTACCTGGATTGTGCACGCTCGAGGATTTAAGGAGACGGTGCCACGTGGGTGTGTCGAGTGGGAACTCTGAATCGTGGCCGTTGCTCCGTGATGAACTGATCTGCTGAGTTGACTCGGTTCTGAAAATACAATATTCATTCGTCACTAACAACTCTTTTTTTGGGGTTTGTAATTTTTATTCTAATTAATAATTTTTGGTGAGTTTTTTTAGTTATTAGAGAGATTAAACGATGATAAGAGAGTAAGTCTGTATGATTATTATTATTATTTTATTCGTTGAAAGACTAGGATGTAATAGGTGAAATATTATCTGCTAATTGTATTGTAATTTGTATTTATTAAAATATGCAAATTACTATCAATTTTAGAAAAGGTGTGTATTCCGTTTTGATCCTTCTTTTTGATTAATTTTAGTTCAGTACACATGGATTTGAATGAAGTAATCTTAAAAAAAAATATAAAAAGTCAATTCCTTCAAAAGCAGAAATAAATCCCTTATTAGAAAAATAAGAAAAAAAATCTAATCCAATCTTTAAATATACGAGACCTATTGTTGTCTTGGTTTTTGAATGTACCAAGCAAAATATTTAGTTTCTGGTTGGGTTTTTCATAATCATATTAAAATATTAGTTAACTTTTAAAAACTTTTTTCATGCGTTAGGTTATGTGTTAAATTAACGTAGAATTGAATAAAATTAATTTTTTAACGCAGAACCAGTGTTTGATTTTCACAATCAATTAAAAGATAAAAAAAATTTCAACACTAAACCAAACACACCCTTATAATTATAAAAATTAGGACACCCTTATAAAAATTAGGACAGTTGCCAAATTTCTCAAGTTAAAAGCAGTTGAAGAAGATTATGTAACTATAAAGCTACTTATAATTATTGTTACAATATAATATATATTACACATTATATTCATTATTCTTGCAACACATGACTATGATATTTATTTAATACGTAACAAAGTGATTCTTGCATTTTTCACTCTTTGTTGTTAGAGTGAGATAGAAGTTTGAGAAAATAATGTAACAAAAACATGATGGCATATGAAAACTTTGTAAAATGAAATTTGAAGATAGTTCACAATTCCAATTACAAAAATTCCTTAAGTTCGAAGTTAATATAATTTTGTTGACTTTTTATTATTATTGTTAATGGAAACCATGATTACATGTTAGAACTTAGGAGGTCTTTCTGGTCGGTATTATATGATGTCTATGGAAATTTTGGAGCCTTAAAAGGACATAAGCTTCATAGCATTGTTGACTTCTTTCGTTTTTGTGTGTGTTGACTTTAAAATATAAGAAAAAAATTAAAGTATAACAAATGTATTAACTAATTTAAAGATTAAATAAGTGTATAAATGTAAAGATATACTTTAAATGAGAATTAATGTTATTTTAAAATTTAAATGAATATATAAATATAACTAATAAATATAACTTTATAACATCTCTCATGCTTTAAAATTTTAAAATTATGCTTTGCACTTTGGAAGGCTCTCAATTTTCTGCCTTGCCACCATTTATTTTATTGCAGATTTACATCCACATGAACTATCTAGGGGTGTAGGTAGTAATTTTCATTTCAGAAGGTTCAAAATATATAAGATGAAAAATATATTAGAAATTATTATATTGGATTTAAATAGTATTTAAAAAATTTATAATGATTCAAAATAATATAAAGCTTAAATTAAAAGAAAAAAATGAGTATTGAAATAAACTACGTAAATTAAAATGACAAAATAAAATATGAAAATATACATGTATGTAATAAAATTTAAAATTTATTGTCAGATTACTGCTTGCAATATTTCTTCTTTCGTCGATAGAAAAAACACAGATGTCAGTGTTATCAGTTTGTATGAAGATTAAATATTAAACTATCTTTAGTTTGAAAATATTATATTACTCTAAATTATTTATTATAATCGGCCACTGATAATTAACTCTTTATTTTTTTCTTACGCTCTCTGACCATGATATATACTGATGTTGAGTTATTGGTTATATAATAATAACTCAATGTTTAGAAATTCCTACCACAAATAATTTGATTAAATATTGTAATTGCTTAAAAATCAGTAATTTTGTTTCATATAAACCTAATAATTGACATGTGTAGCATTGATATAAATAGTATTTTAGATATTTTATGTGAGCAAATAGTTTTTAGATTTTATTGTTATTATTATTATTATTATTATTATTATAATTATTATTGCCAACCTGATTACATGATAAGATTTATTTAAGAGGTCATTATTGCCAGCATTTGTACATGACAAATTTAGAACTTTAAAGATTGTTACGTGGATAGGACATGCATAGTTGACTTCATTTTTCTTTTTTTAAAATAAAAAGTTACAATATAATACATGCATATATAATAATTTAAAATAATAAAGATAAAGATATAATTAGAAATACAACTAATAATCATGTCTCTTCATAGTGGAATTTTAGGACTAAGAATTGTCAACCTATGTTTGTGCTTTGCACTTTTGGAAGACTCTCAATTGTCATTCCTTCACTTTCAAGCTGGAAATTTGACATTTATTTCATTATCTAGGAGTGGACTCAATGATTTTTCATTGGAGGAGGTTAAATATATAAATGAAAAATATATTAAAAATTCATTTATTGATATTAACTACTATTCAAATTCATGATAATTCAAATTAATATGAAGCATAAATTAAAAGGAAAAGCCACGATGACATAGCCACAAATAAAATATATTTGTGGAATAAGTTTTAACTTTTTAAAACAATCATGATTGACTCTTATTATTTTAGACTTTCTGTATGTGATTCTTATTATTAATCGATTAATGGTTTGATGATTATCCCTAGCTTAAAATTTCATTCGGAAAATCCTACCATTAATTTCATTAAATACTATATTTGATTCATACATGTATAAAGTTGCGTTTGGAAAATTGTTTGACTCACATCATTTGTAGAGAAGTAAAAATAGTGCGAGCTTTACGCTTAATGGAATGAATATAAAAATACCCATTATGTAAAAGATTTTAGTTAAAAATATTAATTTCAAACCCGTGTCTGGGCAAGAATAATGTTTTTTAGGTGTTTCTTACTTAATAAATATTATATTAAAAAATATTTAAATATATATAATATTAAAATATATTTAGAGGTCGAGAAAAAAAATAATAGTATTTTTAAGTTTATAATTAATTTTTGAATAGAATTTACGGGAAAAGTTGAGAATCCATAGAAATCAAGAACTTTAAGGAATTGTAAATGAGAACCTTGAGAAATTAAAAATCGTGAGAAATTGAGAGCTATAAGAAATTGAGAACTTTGATAAATATAGAATTATGAGGAATTAAAAACCATGAGAAATTGAGAATTGTGAAAAATTGATAATCGTGAGAAATTGAAAATTTTAAGAAATTGAGAACCTTGAGAAATTGAGAACCGTGAAAAATTGAAAATATTGAAAAATTGAGAACCGTGAGAAATTGATAATCGTGAGAAATTTAGAACCTTGAGAAATTGAAGAAACTTGATAAATTGAAAACCTTGAGAAATTGAGAACCGTGAGAAATTGATAATCTTGAGAAATTGAGAATTGTGAGAAATTGAGAATTGTGAGAAATTGAGAACCATGAAAAATTGGGAATCGTGAGAAATTGAGAATTGTGAAAAATTGAGAATTGTGAAAAATCGAGAATCGTGAGAAATTAAGAATCATGAGAAATTGAGCAACGCGAGAAATCGAGAACCGTGAGAAATTGATAACCTTGAGACACTAGAGAAGCGTGAGAAATTGTGAAATATGAACAATTAAGATCTTTGAGAAATAGAGAATCGTGAAAAACTAATAATCATGAGAAATTGAAAAATAGTGTGAAATTGATAACGTTGAGAAATTGAAATTAAGAACTTTGAGAAATTGAGAACCTTGAGAACCTTGAAAAATTTATAACCTTGTGAAATATAAAATGAGAACATTGAGAAATTTAAAACTTTGAGAAATTTGGAACCATGAGAAATTGACAATTGTAAGAAATTGAGAACCTTGAGAAATTGAAAGCCATGAGAAATTGAGAACAATGGAAAATTGGGAACCGTGAGAAATTGAAAACCATGAAAATTGAGAACCGTAAGAAATTGAGACCTATAAGAAATTAATAACTATGAGAAAACGAAAACCGTGAGAAATTGAGAACCTTGAGAAATTGAAATTCAGAACCTTGAGAAGTTGATAACCTTGAGGACCTTGAGAAATTGAGAACCGTGAGAAATTGAGAATTGTGAAAAATTGAGAACCATGACATATTGAGAACTGTGAGAAATTGGGAACCTTAAGATATTGAGAACCGTGAAAAATTTAGAACTATGAGAAATTGAGAACCGTGAGTTATTAAGAACTGTGAGAAATCGAGAACCGTGATAAATCGAGAACGGTGAGAAATTGAGAACCGTCAGAAATTGAGAACCTTGAGAAATTGATAACTTTGAGAACCTTACGAAATTGAGAACCTTGACCAATTGAGAACCATGAGAAATTGAGAACCATGAGAAATTGAGATCCAAGAGAAATTGAGAACCATAAGAAATTTAGAATCATGAGAAATTGAGAACCGTGAAAAATTAAGAACATTGAGAAATTGAAAGTAAGAACCTTGAGAAATTGAGAACCTTGGGAAATTGAAAACCTTGAGAAATTGAGAACCGTGAGAACTTGAGAACCTTGAGAAATTGAGAATTGTGAGAAATTGAGAACCGTGAAAAGTTGGGAACCGTGATAAATTGAGAACCATGAGAAATTAAGAACTGTGAGCAATTGTGAGCCGTGAGAAATTGAGAACCTTGAGAAATTGAGAATCGTGAGGAATCAAGAACCGTGAGAAATTGAGAGCCGTAAGAAATTGAGAACCGTGAGAAATTGAGAGCATTAAGAAATTAAGAACCTTTAGAAATTGAGAACCGTGAGAAATTGAAATTGAGCACCTTTAGAAATTGAGAACCTTTAGAAATTGAGAACCGTGAGAAATTGAAATTGAGCACCTTTAGAAATTGAGAACCTTGTGAAATTGAAATTGAGAACCTTGAAAAATTAAAATTGAGAACAACCTTGAGAATTTGAGAACCTTGAGAAATTGTGAACCTTGAGAAATTGATAATCATGAGAAATTGAGAGCCTTGAGAAATTGAGAAACTTTAAAAATTGAGAAACTTTAGAAATTGAGAACCGTGAAAAATTGAGAACTATGAGAAATTGAGAATTATGAGAAATTGGGAACGATTATCAATTTCTCAAGTTTCTCAATTTCTCAAGATTCTCATGATTCCCAATTTTAATTTTACATAATTCTCAATCTCTTAAAATTCTAAATTTCAATTTCACAAGGTTTTTAATTTTTCAAAGTTGTCAATTTCTCATGGTTTTGAATTTTAATCTCTTAAAGTTCTCAATTTCTCACTATTTTTTTTCTTACGGTTCTTAATATCATTAAGAATCTCAATTTCTCACTGTTCTTTTAACATTGTTATTTAATTTTAACTAAATGCATTTGCCCCTTTTACAGTTATATATTGAAATGATTAAAGTTGAAAGGATTTTGTTTGTAGTTGGAGAATTATTTTGAAGATTGTTTAAGAGAATAAGAATTTGGATTTTGTTTTTTTCTTTGCCATTCTTATGTTTTTCAAATTACATTCGTAGATAATAATTACTATCGGTGTGTTTTCAATACTTTTAGAAAAAAAAAAACTCAATAAAAAATTTGGTCCAATAATATAGTATGAGTGTTTGAATAACGAAACGATGACTTTCTCCTAATCCCGATTAAAGAAACAGTGAGGACCAAACCTTTCATAAGATGTGGTCTTAAATCTTCATATGCACCAGATAACTCTATGATTTGACATGAGCTTCCTCATCTAAATCCAAAAGAATTTTCATACTTGCAATAATTGAGCAAGCACGATAACATGCAAATGGAAAAGATGGGTTATATCATATGTATATGACATAAAGAAGAAAAAGAAATAAACAATTGTAACGATAAAGATTTCTCTTGTATGTGATTAGGTTTATTAATAATGTATCGTTGTGGCCTAGTCAAGTATCATCATCTTTAAGAGATTGTATATTTGAATATGATAAGAAATGAAATTTAAGTCTAATTCAACTTCACAAAATAAGTTTATAAGGTAATGTTAGAAGTGGGACTTAAGTTAGGTTTAAATAAATAACAAGTTTCGCTAGTATATATTTTAATCCATAACTTTAATACTATTTTAAAAATTAAACTTAAATCAAAATCAATTTCAATAAATTAACTTATAAGATAAAATTTACGTGCACTTTCATATACTATGAAATCGTTAAATCACTCCCAATGTGGACTCGTAATAGTTGGATTTATTCTATAAATTGGACAATGAATAATCAAAATCTAAAATCACAGTCGTTCATTTCACCATGATTTGATGCAAATGCATGATATCTTTCTATCTCTCTTTTTGTCTGGTATGGAGTCGATAACTCGATGCTTTTTCTCACTCACTTTTTTATCATTGTTGTTTTGAATGATATTGTTTTTCTTGAACTTGACCCCCTCAATCAACGAACCAAGAATTCAGCTTTGTTTCTGTCAATCCGTACGTGAACATTTTCAGAACATTATATTCAATCTTTAGTACTCATAAATCTAATCTACTGACATAAAGTTATACATGCACACCCAGAGTTAGGTTAGCCACGGAAAACAAAAAGGAGACTTCTATAAATTGATCTTAACTTTAACAAAAATAGAATTTTTAACTTTTTTTTTCTAGGATTAAATATATATATTTTTTGTCTTTAAATTTTTAAAGTATTTAATTTCTTTTCTGTAAGAAAGTCATTATAAAACATATTTTTCAACAAAGAGTATAAAATATTTCTCATGTAACAAACGAAATAATAAGAAATAAGAAGTATAACTAGTAGCATTCTTATCTTTAACTTACATGAAATCTCTAAAAAATAATAATTAATGGGTTAAGTGAGAAATCTTGAAAGTAATGAGTACATATAATGCTCTTTTTGATTAATTTTAACAGTAAAATTTTGAAAAAAGAAAAACTGTGGAATTTCCAAGATGAAAAGGATCACGGGTTTCTTTTTGGTAGTGACTGTGTTGAGTGGATATACTGTTGTAAATCTAGAAAGAATAGAGTGATGCATGTGCAAGCACAGATACACATATATATTAAGTCGTTGGAGTGGTATCAATTAACGGCAATTCTGTTCCTTAAAGCAAAATCATGAATGTTAACTTCCATTGGAGGGTAGTTTGAAAAACAAGGTTGTAACCCAACAAAAATTAAGGGACATCTTCCGGTACATCCAATAAGTTTTATATCATTTAAGAATCGAGGTCAAATATAGTTTAAATACTATAATCATAACCATAATAAAAATGGGTCACTTAAGTGACTAACCGTATAACCACGACCAAAAAGGGATCACTTATACACCTGAAGGGAAATATATCATATGAAGAAAAAAAAACAACAACAAGGGACTCACCCTTGAGGGAAGATTATTGGGAATAACCCAAGTGTGAGTCAAAATCTCATATTAGATAGAAAAGACAAAGTTAAACATTATATAAGAATAAAGACCCATAACACTATTGCCTTAAAGTTTTGGTGTAAAACTGGTGTCAAATACCTTATAAGTGTAAGACTAATGTCATATAACCATATGGAACTACAATCTCTCGATGATCATAGCCATAACTCATATATAAACCATATATATGAAAAAATATAACCCAACACTTACATCCTTCATATTTTAAGGCGTCTTTTAAGGACAAATACGTGACAGAACTTCACACTACTCCAAAGCTGATAATATCTCAAAAATGTGGTTGTTGTTAAGCCGAGTACACTTTCTACTACAACGTTAAATTAGGGTCCTTGAAAATGAAATTGTTAATGATTTTGATTAGGGTTTTGTGAGGAGTGATTATTGAGGGCTAAGAAAAGTAAAAGAGAGGACCCACTTGGAGTGTTTGAATAATGATGGTCTAAAAGGATCCAATCCGAGACCAACTTATTGTTTGGAAGGAAAAGCATTACTTGGGTCAGCCTCAATGGATCTTGTCTTCTCATTTATTGGATTCTTCACAACATTTTTCCTCATCTTGGGTCCTCATGCTATCATTTCCCACATGCTAAACCCTAAACAATTCAACTTTTCTTAAAAGATACATCTATTTTATGTCTGCAACAAAATTTAAATATAAAAAGTAAAACACTTCCATGCCCTCCCCCATTTCAATGTTTCTCATTTACATCATGGGAATGGGAGTGTCTTCGTAAAGATGCTGAAATGTTTTGGTGGAAGAGTTTTGTGCTACATGCATACATGCCTTATCTCTTTCCGTATAATTCTAAAGCACTTTAATGAGTTTTAGGTGGGAAGGTACACATAATTAAGTTTTAAAAAAACACATATTTTACTTTTAGACAATCATATTATGACTTTATTTTTATTTTTTGATTTTCATCTTTTATTTTATAACGTGGCTGAACGTGAGTCATTAATTAATGTACTATATTTTTTTCTGAGAGAATCAATGACCTACACTAAGTCAACATCAAAAATAAAGGATGAGAGTAAAAAAAATAGGAGTCATAGTATAATTTTCCTTACTTTTAAGGTGTATAATGATATTTTGATTATTATTTTTTGACTCACTTTTAATCCATCACTTCAATTATCCTCGTATCGTCTTCTCACACCACTAAAGAAATCAAAATAGATAATTGAAACCATTAAAAAAATCAAAATAGAAAATTGAAAGGTGATTAAAATAATAGATTAAAAATGAATAAAAAATATATCAAAATATTATTATTATTTTAATATTTATATAATTATAATTTATTTCGGAAAGGAAGTGTCATAAATTGATTTGGGAACAAGGGATTGGTCATGTCATCTATAAAAAAGACGTGTAACCTCTATCATTCCCTAAGCACACCTAATCCACTGCATTTGCAAATGGCATGTTCCTACTATTTAAAATTTGGGTATTTTTCTATTGGTTGATTTTGATTTGACCTTAAATTCAATTTATTATAAAGGAAAATCATATTATCAATAATTATAACGGTTTATTTTAGGTAATTAACAATACAAATGAGATTATTATTATTATTATAACAAAATTTATTTTAACTAACAAAGAGATAAATAAACAGTGTTGTCAATTCTGTCAAAGTAGATTAATTGCTCTATGATAAAAACAACAAAATTCCATTACACACACAAAGTCAAGGATTGAAGATAGAGATGAAAAGAATAATGAGAAATGGAAGAAAAATAATGAAGAACATGTATCTATCTATCTAGCGTGACCTTCGGATAAACCTCATTAAACGAAACAATCATTCTGAATATTAATTCTTATAACTTATAATAATATATTCATTAAAAAATTTAGGAGAATATAATACACAATAAAAATACATGCACAATGCATTTGGGGTTTGTAAGAGTCGTTCATGCATTCTACGTATATGATGATTGGTGTTTGATTCGTGAACGAAGTATGATCATGTGATGGAAGGAATATGAGTTTTTTTTTTTTTTTCTTTTCTTTTTTTTTGTGGTGATGCCCTTGTGTTGTGGGGGCGTTAATCACGTGCAGCTCATACCTACCAAATTAAGGTGGGGTCCATCACTGTGCGAACTTCGATCACCTCCTAGCGCTACATCACAGCGACATTTCGGTGGATTCACAATCAGCGTTTTAGTTTTTCCCTTTTCTTTCTTGGATAGGTGACGGCGGGTGAGATTACACTTCCCCAAACCTGTTGGACCCGATATGGGATTCGTACTTTTGATATGAGAAGACAATTTTGTCCCTTCCTTCTTCTTCTTCAACAATAATACTAACACCTGAAACCAAATGGGAAATTTTTGGCATCATCAACAACGGAATATTCCCTAGTTTTTTGATAAGATATGCTACCTTCAAAATAATTAATTTTCAACTTTTTCCATAAACATTCGAGTTAAGATGTTTGAGATCCATGTTGATTATATATAAGTGAGTTTAAATTTCACTTGATTTGTATGATTGAGTTATACTTAAAGTTTACTTTTTAACCTGATTTGAGAATCTTAAATTAGAGTTTATCTTAGTATGATTTGTTGTGGACTGATCGGATAATCCATTAATATCTGATCTTTAAGAAAATTGATTGATGAGTTTCTTTCTTATTCTATATTTGAATTTACTATATAAGAATAAAGGTTTATATATATAGAACCATAATTTCTCAATGACTATAATACATAACTCAACAGTGGTATCAGAGAAAATGGTTCAGAGTGACTGACGGAATAACCATAACAAAAAAAATTTACTGAAATGACTGACCACATAACCATAACAAAAATGAATCACATACACCTGAGAGAAAATATACCATAGGAGAAAAAAAAAGACTCACCCTCACCATTGTCTTAAGATTTTGAGTTAAAAGTGGTGTCAAATACTTTATATATATATATATATATATATATATATATATATATATATATATATAAAAAATATTTTATATATCTTTTT
>Ga0214544_1004319_pt1 | contig 28643 bp, 18 predicted proteins | sample CNSS3metaG_FD_160074 | JGI IMG/M metagenome (GOLD analysis project Ga0214544, IMG submission 160074) | Root nodule microbial communities from cowpea collected in UCLA plant growth center, Los Angeles, California, USA - CNSS3 | ecosystem: Host-associated > Plants > Roots > Nodule | place: USA...
CCCAAAAAAATTATAAAAAAAAAAAAAAAAAAAAAAAAATCTTAATTTTTGGAATCACCATTTTAATGTTTGACCAAATGACATTGACAAAAATCTTTTCTTAAGTTTAAGTAGTTAAAGTATGTTTTGGATTCTTTTTTGTTCCTTATAACTTCTATAGGAAAGATATATTCTATGTGTTTGACAATATTATTTGTAAAATATATGAAAGTATTTTATATAAATTATATTGTATTTACTCATACACAAACAAACAAATTATATTATACTTGCTAATAGATAGGAGTTATAAGGTGACTTATAAAATTGTGATATGAATCCTTCACTCCTTTTTAATTCATAATTAAAGAATTTTATTAATGTCATGGTTACGTACATAAATCACTTATTGACGTAATAATACATCTTCTATCATGTAGAAAAGATATGTAAACATTCAATTTTACAAATTGACTGGTCTCTAGACCTTAAATAGAGAGAAAATTAATTTCAATAAAAGAAAAACAGTTCTTTAAGATTAAATGTCCACTCATTTTATTCCGACATCATTATTATATAAGAAATGATCACATTTGTAATATATACGGATTCTAGCATATTGTTTTGGAATGTTTTAGACATTCTTAGGAATTTTGTTGATTCGAACGTAGACATGAGAATTTACAAGTGACAAGCTCATTCATCTTCATACATCAAGTTGTATAAAATCATTGAAAACAAAATGAGTCCTTAGTGTATAAGAAAATAAAAAAGGGGTACCCTTTGTGAGGTCATGTTTAGGTAAGCTAGGTTTGTTGTGAGGGGTGTCCATATTAGTGTTATTTCTTGTGCAATCTCTTCTTTACCTATCTCCAATGAAATCTTTGAAGACCAACATGCTTCTAAGATGTCCCATTCTCCGAAAACCCACGAGCACTCCTCTCAAACAAATTTAATAAGATGTTACATTACCCAATGCATAATTTAGATTGCTGGGTAATGGTCCCCATTCCCCATAGCAAAATTAAAATATGTAAAATAAGAATTAGGGTATTTTATACGTAGATAAAATAAGAATTTGGCAATAGAATAAAGGAAAAGAAGCATTTGGTGTTGTTCAATTAGTGACTAAATACGATCAATCAATTCAAACCCATTCGGTATGATGCACATATAATGGGACCCAGTTGCAATACTGAACAATGATGAAGCTATGCAGCTCGAAATCTTTTCCCTTTTTTATACCCATACATCTGTCTCTTGATGGGTAGTAAGGCCTACTCAATCAATGCCTCCTAGTAGTAGATTTGGATTAAGCAGCTTTGGAATTAGCGTTCGGATTAAGAGGAAAGTGTGAGGAAGCATCATTATTTTTTGTCATAAAACTAAGGTAGTGAAATGAAATACTCGTAGTATAGTAGTAGTAGTAACTATAATGAAAAGTGGTAAAGAGCACTTATGGCCTCAAAAGACTGATTTTTATGTATGGTAGAAGATTACGAAACACATAAGTACAAGCAGTTCTTCTTTTTGGAAAACCAACAGAACAATGTAGTCTAGGAAAAACAAAAACCCCAAATTTCAATAGAAAAGAGTTGAACAAGAGGCACCACATTTCATAGCTCGAGGAAGAAATTGAGGAAAGAAGAAGCCAAACACCACTCAAAACAAAAACATGACCTGTATGGAACGCAAAACTCGTGTTTAGACAAACAACTCGGTCAATCCAGTCAAACCAAAATCTCAATCTTCCTCACTGTTTACCAATAAAATATCAAAATCTCACTCACTTCCGACCTCTTTGCAAACCATCTTTCTCATGTTGATATTTATTCTTTTGTTTAGAGATTGGAAAGGGTTTTATTTTGATTTGATTTGATTTAATTTAATTTTTACCTGGTGTGTTGCTTTGTGTCCATTAAACAATGAAAATGGCATATTACCAATCATCCTTTCCCCTCTGTAGGAAACACCCATCATTGCTCCCAACAATCCTTTTCAACCTTAGAAACCTGAGCTTCCAAGATATTCCATTCTTCCATTCTTTTCACTTTTTGGGTCCTCTTTCCTTTCCATTCCCCTCTTATGCCTCCTCTTCTTCTTCCACTCTCTCTCAATTTAAATATCTACCCCGATTCCACATCCACCTCTCCCCTCCACTTCTCATTCTTCTTCTTCTTCTTCTTCTTTTTCTTATTCTTATCTTTTCCCATTCATTGATAATTCCAAAGTTAAAATGGATCCCTCCTCCACCAACTCCGTCAACGGGTTCTACTCGTTCCTCACGCGAGGAATCGACGATCTAGAGCGGGTGTTCCTCACCACCAACTTCATGTCAATCCAATTCATCCAAAGAACACTCTCTCTCCTTCGATCCTTCCACACCCAATTGACCCTTCTCGTACAAAAACTCCATCTTCCCGTCGGCGACAAGTGGCTAGACGAGTACATGGACGAAAGCTCCAAACTCTGGGAAGCCTGCCACGTCATCAAGTCAGGCATTTCCGGCATAGAAAACTACTACTCCGCCGCGCTCACCATCACCGCCTCCCTCGATTCACACCGCCACATCACCCCCCAACTCTCTCGCCAGGTCAGCGCCCGTTTTCAATTTTCGCTTCCTGTTATCATGTTCCGGTGTTTGTTTTTTTTCGGCGACATTTTGAAGGCAATTAGAATGTTCTGTTAAAGGTGGGATTTTTTTTTGGAACAGGTTATGAGGGCGATATCGGGGTGCCGGAGAGAGGCGGTGGGGTTGGAGGAGGAGAATAGGGCGTTGATGGAGACGCGGATTCAGCCCCTGTCGCTGCGGTTCGAGGAGAGGGTGTCGATCGAGTCGAAGCTGAACGGGTTCAACGGGTTCAGAGGGGTGCTGTACGCAATGAGGAACGTGAGTTCGTTGCTGCTCATGATTCTGCTGTACGGGCTGGTTTACTGTTGGGGGGAGTCCTCGGATTTCGTGCTAGGCGGTTACGAGGGGTGTTTGTTTCTGGGATCGGCGTTCATGATGTCGACGGCGAGGTTGCAGCAGCGGGTGGCGGCGGAGATCGGGCACATGGGTGGCGCGCAGGGGATGCTGCTGCACGAGTTTCGGAGGTCGAAGGTGGCGATGGAGGAGCTGAGGGGGGAGTTGGAGAGGAGAGGGTCGCAGGGAGTGGAGTGGGAGAGTGAGGTTGCTATCAGGGAGAGAGTGGAGAATGTGAGAGCGTGTTTTGGGGTTCTCAGATCTGGGGCAGACAACATTGTTGCTCAGCTTGATGATTTCTTTGACGAGATTGTTGAAGGGAGGAAGAGGTTGTTGGACTTTTGCAGTCATAGGTAACTGAGTCACTCAAACAGATTTGGAGGAGAATTCAGGAATTCAAATAGCCAGTAGGTATCTGTTTGCCTGCAAGGAAAAAACAAAAAACAGAACAAAAAAAAAAGAAAATAGAAACAAAGACAAGGTAGAGAGGAATAGTTGATGGGGTTGTTGTACTTTTTATTAACCCTTTTTTTATAATTTTATTATTATTAATATTATTATTACTATTATCACTTGGGGTCTTTCTTTTGTTTTCTACAGTTACCGTATTTGAAAATGGGGTGCCACTGCCAAGTCTTTTTCTTACCCGCAGAAGCATGTAAAGAAGGTTCTCTCGAATTGAATGTGGTTCTGGGTTTGAAAACAACATTCACATACGGGTTAATGAATGAAATTACTATTCTTCTTGCATTAGAGATAATAAGATAGTAAAATTATTTGGGAGAGAAAAGAAACTTCTATTCTCCTCTAATTGCAGCAAAGAAAAGAAGGGGAACAAGAAAAGGTTAAAAAAAGAGAAAGTTAGACACTGATAACTGCACACAGTGACAGTGTGTATGTTATAATTTAAAAATAGTTTTCTTTAGCAGTGATTATTATGATCTTTTTCTTGTATTTAAGATTGAATTTGAAAGAAGAGTTTTGGTTGGCACGGAAAATGACTAATCATTCGGTTATAGTCCTGAAAGAATAATGGAAAGGGAGGTTTAGGACTGTAGAGAAAAGAAGCACTCTGAGATTCCTGGACTGCTTTATCATCAAAAGGCAGCTTCTTTTGCTCTTGGGAAGCTTTTGTCTGATTCGGTTCACTTTGAAAGCAATGGAGGTGATGATGATGAAAACTTCATCTCACCACATTCTCCCATTGCCTCCTGACAACTATTTCTCTCTCTCACAATTTTGTTCTGTTTCAAAAATTTTCAACCTCCCCTTTTTGGGGTCTTGGGGTGTTTAATATGCTACAAAAATTTCAGCGGTCACTTTCTCACTTCTAACCGTATCTCATGCTTTTTGTCCCTTGCCGCAAATTCATGCCTTGCCTCCTCACAAGGGTTCCACATGAATGATGCTTTAAAACCAAACAATAAATAAAATAACATTTAAAGTGCACACACAAGACACAGACAAAACAACAAACACAAGAGTAATATATATATATATTGGATATGATCCAGCATGCCTCATGCCAGACGAGCAGATTTTGTGTTTAAAGCATTGGTTAAACGTACAGTGCTTACTGTACACTCAAATCACAGCTTCTCATTAATCTTTGCTGCTCAGATATTACGTACTGTTCCCATATTTTAATCTATACATCACCCTCCATAAACAGGACTAACATTCAAAACCATATTCAATGACAGACTGTAAAATAATTCACGAGCAATGTAATTTCCTTTTAACATTAATGGAGTTTCTTCATGAACAAAGGGGGAACAATTTCTTCAATCTCAAGGTCCGTAAATGTGAAGTGTTGTTAATGTATGGTATCTGTATGAGGATATGACTTCCAGTTGCATACGTAATTTACAGAAGCTGACTACTAATTTTATAGATACAATAACAAGGAAAAAACCTATGTTCACTATGCAAAGAAAATTCAAAAGATGGTATAAGCCAAGACGCGACATAACTATGCAATACATGTCTACGATTTCAAATCACGTATCGAATCCTGGCATTGCAAACTGAGAACTGAATGACTCAACCCGATTTCTGAGCTCAGAAATATCTTTATTATTCTCAAGACCCTTCAGAAAATCTTTACATGATTTCCCATGTTCCCTTTGCACCATGCTGGTAATCTGAGCTGCCCTCAGAAGAAAATCAGCTATGGTCTCAAAATCTTCCTCAAAACAGCCTCTTGATGTCATTGCAGGAGTACCTAAATTCCAATGAAAGGAACTTAGAAAATAAAAACATAATGGAGAAAGCCCAAAAGTAGTACGTTTTAGCAGCAATAGCAATGCAATTGGCTTTAAGTACACAAAAAAAAAATGTGACTTTATCCTCTCGCGGACGAGGAAGTGATAGACAATAGACATGATAAATGCGCATTTCTTTCTTTCTGCCAATCAATTTCCTCGAAAATATAATATTTGAAGGACTATAAATTGAATATGTGGAAGCCGGAGCTAACCAGAATTGATTACGATTTAGTGTTCTCATGGAAGTATTGCGCTTCTTAAAACAGTCATAAGCAGAGTAACAAGCATGGACCATGAACACTTAAATGCTAAACAAAAATATGATATTGAACACTCAAACGGAGATACTAAGTAGATTGAAACTATAGTGTGTTATACTAATACCATAACTTTAGAAGTTCGTACTTTAAGAGAGGTACTCACCAATTCTCACTCCTCCAGGAGAAATGGAACCATAAATGGCACATTTATTGAGAGTGATGTGACACGCCTCGCAGACCTTTTCATAGTTTCTGTCTGTAATACAGAGTAAGATTACATAAGGAGTTATTCATGTCAAATTTAAAAGATATAAGTTGTAAGAAAACAGCGCACACAGAACAAGCATGATGGAATCTAAAACTTGAAATAGTCGTTAAAACAAAAACATATATTAGCATCTTTAAAATTCAAATTCAAACAGTAAATGTTTCCTTCTTTTCTATTCTTTTCTTTTGGCCTGTCCCCCTAATGGGATGGATCCTCTCCTACATAGCAGTCATGTTTAAATATCGCCACCTATTTGATATTATTTGTCATACAAAAATAAGATAGACAAGAGATTTCGACATTACTTTGTGATTTTAAAACCTGAAATGATCCAACCCATTCCTGTCCTCTAATCATATCCTTTTTTATTGCTCAAATATCATAACCAAACTTCATAGGAGTTTCAACAGTACATACATCCAGTTACAGGTAAAAAAAAAATGGAGACATATTCCCAAAGCAAAAATCTTGAATTTCAAAGAGAACATCCCATGTTAAATTCAAGCTGCAATTTCATTTGACATATGCTAAACCTGGCCAAGACATGGCTCACAACTACAAGGACAAACTTACACAGCGAAGTTAGCTTTTCTAAAGTGAGTAAATGTGTAGGTGAGAAAGTATGGGTATATCAACCATTAATTTAAAGTTTTTTTTATCTGCTACCATTAATTTAAAGTAATTTAAGTTTATGGGATATTTCAAAGCTATCAATTACAGTGGAAACACCTTTACTTTCTCTCCTTACACATCGCTTCACTATAGAGGGTTAAATCTATGCATGGCCTTGCGCTGACAAAATATCCTATCAAAGCAGCTGATATAGCAAAAACCATGCATACCCTATAAGTTCAAAATGGACAAATTTTTAATACAACCATTTTAACCCTTGGTCAATTCAGAAATCTTACGCATGAACATCAGCCTTTTCTCCATTTTTTTTCTTCTCTTCAATATAACCGGTTCCTGAATCATGCATGTACAACTTACGAACCAACCCTCTTCATACATATTTTTCATCTTAAGGTTTTAACCCATCAAGTCTCTTGGCCTTAACTCATCCGTAAGTCTTAAACATTATCCTAATCTATCTTAGTTACTGTGACAGAAACTTAGGAGATTAAATTAGGAAATACCTCCTAACTGAAGAAACTAAGTATCCAATCCATTCATCCAAAGCACATATGAAGTTTGATGTCCAGCTCAACACATTACAAGTAACAACAAAAGGTGGGCTGTGTTCACTTTTGTTTTATGTTCAAAATTTTGAAAGAACCTAATGGTTATGCACTAGAAATCAATCATCAAGGGGAGAAGAGTGATACTGACATGTTTAAACAACATGGTAGCTGAATGAAAACATTTTATTTTATGACTCCTGTGATTTTTTATAAAATAATAATTTGAATTAAGATTATCTTGCATCGAAACACATAACATGTCCAAGTAAGATAAGCATACAAATTGTTAGGGACAAAATCATGACATTTAAGCAACTCCTGTCCTAGCATGATTTCCCATCTCCAGACACCAGTACGCTAAAGTAATAACTCATTATTATTAACAGGAAAATATTAATTCCAAATTCAGTTTTAATTTTAACATAATGTATGAAAAAAGACAGGGAGAAAAGAATTACCAATTAAACCAAGTGCTGTTAGATCCCATAGCAAAAGATGATTGTCGGTCCCACCTGTCACCAATCTGAAATTTCTTCTCAACAAGGCAGATGCTAATGCCTGCGCATTTCTCTTCACCTGCTGCATGTACCCTTTGTACTCTGGAGTTGCAACTTGTTTTAAAGCTATGGCAAGAGCAGCAATATGATTATTATGAGGGCCTCCTTGTAATGATGGGTACAAAGCAAAGTTTATTTTCTCCTCAAAATCATAATTACTATCGTCTCCATGATTCAGCACAAAACCTTGCCTCCTCTGTTTTGGCCCCCTTCTATAAAAGATGATACCTCCCCTTGGACCTCGGAGACTTTTGTGAGTAGTCGAGGTAACAATATCACAGTAATCAAATGGACTAACCACTTCCTGTAAAAGCCACTGTTAATATACTTAAAAACTTTTGACACCACCATTTAAGAAATGAAGGAAGGTCAAACTACAGTAGAGTTAACACACATGAATACATTATATATGAGAAAAATTGAACCAAAATTAGAAACACAATTTTAATCGATGCATATTTTGAGGTCCACACAAGCAATTTGACTTCCACCCAGAACATATACAGAGGTGATTAATGAAAAAAAAAACCTTGTCTAACTGTTAGAGATAGGTTACATCAATCACACCATATCAAACATGCTAGAGGTAAGTTCAGTGTGATCAATGAAAACAATTATATGATTTCCTGTAGAACTTCCATTCACAATAGTAGTTTCATCAAATTTCAAGCATAAAATATTCAGGGGAGGATAGGGGAAAAAGCAAATACAGAGGAGGTAATTTTTTCTTTTGGTGTGTCCTATTTGCTGCTACAAGCCTACAATTAAAGAGCAATCTGCATACGAGACTGCATTAGATCATATTGCTAGTGGATTCAGCTCTCTCTAAAACAAAGAGTACAATACTTTAATTTAAAAATCATCATTTGAGATTCTAACAATATCATAGTCTTTATATATAAGCATGTATGCAATCACAATCTCATGGTAGATTTTCTTGTTAATACTTGTAACTGCGCTATATATCTCTGACACACCATCCTTCACATTAGAGGAGTCAAATTCATTTCCAGTACGTGCGCAAAATAGTACAGGAGTATAGAAACTCTATCTGAAGAGTTTGATTCATAGTACAGGACTAAGGGAAGCTAAACTGTTTCACACAACTCTATCCCATTAGTTCTAAAGCATACAAAACAACTACCTCTACCCTCCAAAGAAACCAAATCAGAACTCCACTCACCTTTCAAATTCGTAAACAATCATGAAATCAATAATAACAGAAACAAGAGAAAAGACAGAAAAAGCACCTTAGCTGCCACAAGACCACTGATATGCGCCATGTCACACATCAACACTGCCCCACACTTGTCAGCAACCTGCCTGAACCTCGCATAATCCCATTCCCTGGGGTACGAACTCCCACCGCAGATAAGTATCTTAGGCCTAAAATCCATCGCTTTCTCCTCAAGCTTATCGTAGTCTATGTAACCACTCTGAGGATTAACCTTATAAGGCAAAGTCTCGAAGAAAATAGAAGCAGCAGAAACCTTCTTACCCCCTTGAGTATAATACCCATGACTCAAATGCCCCCCAGAGGCTGAATCCATACCCATAATCCTATCCCCGGGATGCAAAATCCCAGTGTACACAGCAAAATTAGCAGAAGTACAAGAATAAGGTTGAACATTAACACCCCAATTGTTAGGGTGAAGGTCAAAGGCCGACAACGCACGCTGACAACATAGAAGCTCAATCTCATCAATGTACTGATTTCCTGTATAGTACTTGGCCCCAGGCATTCCCTCAGAATATTTATTGCTTAAATGGCTTCCTAAAGCTTCCATCACTGCCCTGCACACGAAGTTCTCCGAAGCAATCAACTCTATTCCCTTGAACTGTCTTCCTTTTTCTTTCTCCATGATGTCGAAAATCTCGGGGTCCGCCACTTCCAGAGGCTGGTTCCACCATCCCACCGAGGAATCCATCGCCACACGCTTCGAAGGAAAACAGGGTTGTTGATGTCCTTCTATCTTCCTCTTCACGCGCTGGTCCATGAAGTTAATAGTCTCACCGTTGTTTTCATCCTCTTCTTCTTCTTCTTTGAGGTGTCGAAACCGCCACGGCACAGAGGTGTCGCTGAGAGGAGCCGCGGTCGACGACGCGCTCAACCCGAGAGAGAGACCCGGTTCCATGGGTTAAATCCGAAATGACAAAATGGGAAAGGGTAAAGTTTGTGTTTTGACAAGAATTGAGGCTATGGGTTGGTATGACAAGAACAAGAACAAGAACAGGGGAACAGAGGAACAGGGGAGGCGAAAAAACAGGGGAATGATAAAAAGAGTGTTGGTGTAGAAAGTGAACGCATTTGGGAGAGAGAGTGTGAAAGATGAAAATTGTGCGTGTGAGATGAGAGAATGAATAGAAGAAAGAAAGATAGATAAAGAAGGGAAGGTGGATGAACCTGGATGAGATTAAGGAGAGAGCAGAGTGTTAAGGCCATGCGGATGGAGCAATGAAGGAATTCAACGTGGAAAATGAAATTTGGAACTATTAAATCAACATAAGCAGCACATTAACCTTAATTACAATACTTAATATAGTAACAAATACAATGAATGTTTTATGGGACCATCTGATTCCACACCTGGACGCAATGATGTCTAGGTTCACTTGACATGTTCTTGTGGATTGTGGTCAACTATTTACAAGATTGTCCTCCAACTATTTGTTAATATTCTTTCCTATTTTTCCGCTGATTACCTTTTTAATTTTTCGTGACTTTCGGTAACCATTTTTTTGTCTTATAAAATGTGAACCATTGGCTTTAAAGAATCATAATGTCCATGCAAATGACATCTGTTTAGGCAACAGTTGTAATAACTTGGCTATGTTGAAGTTGACCATGGTTCAACCATTAATGGTTGCCAAGCCTTCTGTTCTGTCAACCGGTGCTTAAAAGAGACTCATTGAAAATATATTTTAATTTTAATCATATTTTAGCTGTGTTGGTACCTCTTTTATTATAGGTATAATTATTCGTAACGTACCCAGTTTCGTTTCAATGTGTCTAAATGGTACCCGCTTTTAACTTTACATCTATTTAGTACCCAAATTAGTTAATTTACATCAATTTGGTCCCTTTTAGTTGACTCCGTTAAATGACTTAACGTCTGACCATGTTGACTACTTAAGTGGGAAAAAAATATTACGTGGCATTATAATGTGTGTGATGTGGAACTGTGTTTCGAAAAATGAAATTGAAAATTAAAAGGGGACGCGATTTGGGAACGAATTAGAAGTTGGTGTTCGAGTGAGAGGCATTGTCGTGAAGTTAGGGTTCAAATCGAATTGGCGATTTCGAGCGTTGCGGAGGAAATTGAAGTTGTAATTGACATCAAAGTGGCAAGTATTTCGGATTCCAGGTGCGTGAATCATTTTAATTTGTCTTTCATTGAATTAATTGTTTTTGGAATGGTGGGGTTTAGGGTTTGATTAATTTAATTGTTTTATGCGGTGCTGTTTCAATTTTTTATGATTTGTTTGACGGTGGTTGTCCTTTTTTATGATTCTGTTGACGGTGGTGGTCCATGAAGTGTGTTTGTGGGCACGAGCAGTGGTCCCCCATTATGCTTTTGTCTATTTTCACGCTTTTGTCTATTTTCATGCTTTTGTCGGTCTTATAGTGGTATGAAATTGTAATTTGTGTTGTTTTGTTTGGGTAAAATGGTATTTTGCAGGGTAGTATTTATATGTTATTGTTGGTATGGACGACCATTTTGAAGTTGTTTTTCATCATGGTGGGAGGTTTGAGATCCCTGCTGCCACTCACTCACTGCTATGAGGTTCCTCAATATCAATATAGAACAACATATACCTCACTGGTTTTTGACATCAACATATGAGGAAACATATATTCCACTGATATATCCAGTCAATGGACCTAAGGTTTGGGAGATGAATTCAGATATTGATGTTCTGCCCCTACCAAAGAGGATATTGCCAGGGAGACCTAAAAAAAAGAGAAGACTTGAGAGTTGGGAGTTGCACAAGGATTCTACACAACTAAGACAGGGTGGGACTAGAAAAAGGTGTGGGATATGCAGGCAAATAGGTCATAGAAGAAATGGTTGTCCCCACGCCCCAAAGGAGCCACCAACTCAACCACCAACTAATCCCCAAACTCAGCCACCAACTGGGAGCAGTCAGCAATCACAACCACCAACACAAGGACCTGAAACAGAACAACCAATTCAGCAATCACAACCACCAACTGAGAGTCCTGGAACGCAACCCCCAATCCAGTCCACAGCTGAAGCACCAAATGAGACTCCATTTCAGCCACAAACAGAAGCTCCTCCTGGACCACAAGAACCAAGTCAGTCCACAGCTGAAGCACCAAATGAGACTCCAATTCAGGCCCCAACACAAGCTCCTCCTGGACCACAACAACCAATTCAGGCACCACCTCCACGTACAAATCAGAGACCAAAATTGGCTTTTAAAAAGGGCCCAGTATGGAAGCCATGATCCAGAAATTGAATGTTTTGTCTTGAAGAATTTGGACCTTCTTTTTGTCTTTAATAACATAAACTCTTTTAATTTAATGAGTAGCATAATCAATTTATTTTATTCTCCTTAATCTTTAATTTTATTTAATTTGAAGAACCTTTGTTTTTGTTAATAAGAAAATGTATATTTTCTCAATAGTTTAACTTGTTCGATGTCCACCAAATTTATTTTGATATTTAAGATATTTTTCCTCTCATAACAATTTTTATTATATATTGTTTTATTTGTATAATTTCATTCAAATAGTGTATTAATGCAATCATCAATTTTATCAAAACAACACACTAGATATTTCTTCCCCTTTCTCATAATTATTTGACATTTATTTCATTGTTATTGAACACTCTCATTCAATATTTAAACAACTATAATTTATCTTTTATATTTGACATTAAATTAATGACTTTGATATAATTTTTATTTTTGTTTAAAACAATATTTAATTAATATATAAAACAGTAAGAGACAAATAAGAATATACCTATTTTTCTAATAAAAATGAGAATAAGATAAAAGTTTATATTCGTTAAGTATCAAAACACAAAGATGCAAATAAATGTTTATTTCAAAGATGAGAATGAATAAATATAGTGAAACTCAAACCAATCATGCTCATTGTCATCCCTAAATGTTGACAATCACTAATAATTAACTTTCTATTTTATTTTAAAGAGTACAAATATAAAATAGAATATAATACAATTTAAGAAAAAATAAAGTAATTGAACATTTATTTAAAGACGAATTGATATTAGTTGTAAAGGAAAAAATTTAACTAGATGCATATTAATAAAAATAAAAGTAAACAGTGATATTAGAATAATTTCTTAGATTTCCTAATGTTGTGGTTATAGGTACTTTGAAATCTTAAAAGGTCTTACTCAAGTGTTGGTGGTCATAAATCTTCAAGGTCTTCAATGTTGCGTGAGTGAAATTTTCACTATGTTGACAGATATATTAATTTTTTTTTTTACACAAATAGCATATTGTACAAATTAATTACTAATATAGCACGATTTTGAAAATATGTCAGAATTTGATATTTTAGAGTCGAAATCCGACCTTTGAATTTTGTAAATTGCATCAAAATATCGGTTGAAATTTGATTTTCAGATAATCGAATTTTGAGTTAAATTTTATTTTTTTTGTCTTTTTTTATAGTTAGGGATGGATGAAAAAATAAATTGATGCGAGGAAAATTCTGGTAATAATATTTAATAAGTGTGGTCATTTAAAAAATAAATAAATTTAGGAAATTTAAATTTATTTAGTAAGAATAATTTATTTAATAATAATTTTGGCGTTGAAAATTTAAAAAATAAAATAAAACAAAATCATAACATAATTGTACTTGAAATTAATTGAAAAAAAAATAGAAACTTTGATGTTTGAAATTAGAGTCAAGGAAAAAAATTTATTAACTTGTAAATTTACATTTTAAAATAATTAAGTAGTAGATATTTAGTAAAATAAAAATGAAGAATGAGATTATTTAAGAGAAATGGTATGAAAAGAAAAGGTTGGAGAGAAATATTGTCATTTAGTAAAATAACCTTTTTTAAAAAATACAGCTTATTTTGAAAATGTATACTTATTTAGTGAAAAAAAAATTGAAAATTGTTGTGATTTAATGTTAATTTAGAATTGACATAATTATTTAATTTATTTTAAAAATGAAGTAGGAGTAAAAATAAAATAACATCGAGGGTTCATTATATAACTCAAAGATAGTCAAATGAAAATATAAACACGATAAATGTATTTTTATTTAGTAATATATTCTTTTAAGAAATAAGTAAATACTAGACTTATGAACTGATATAATTTTGTCTGCTTTTTAAGTAATTGGTTATGGTTTTTTAAATAAAATATTTGAAATAAATTTCATGAAATTAATTGCATTTAATAATATAAGTTTGAAGAGCAATTTTTTTTATTTAATTAATTTTTATTTACTTTATTAAAAACTGTTAAGTATAATTTGATTGAGCGTGTTGATGACTTTGGTAGATCTTTGAAATCAAACTACATTCACATAAAAGTGACATGTTAAAAGAATAGAAAAATCAAAAAATCAAAACTAACATATGATAATAATTTTATTTTGAAAGAGATATAACTGAAACAATTTTACAAAAGTTTGAATGTTATTGACATCCTTTTGAAAACGGGACTTAATTAACACATTCATACGAAAATTAATATCATCTAATTAATTAAATCTTTTATAAAATTAAATATATAAATAAATTTTTTATGTGAATTGGTGAACCAACCCACTTAACGTACCAATCCATGATTGATTGAACCGTTTTGTAAAATTTCAGACTCATCATTAAATAAACCAGGTTGAGTTCACTTATCTTCAATCCAGCTCGTAGTGAATCAACCCGTGTAAATCGGATTGACCCACCTTTGACAAGTCTACATAAAACAAACATGCTCTTCTTTTACTATGTTATGGTGCGTCTATGCTGCGACACCAAACAAAGAAACAAAGAAACAAACGGGTACTTCGACAGTAACGCTTCCATTTCATGTTGCCAACTCTACGAGCACGGTAAAATTCCATTTCACTCAGAATGCGTCTCTGGTAGAACTTTTTTTATGTTTGGTATTATGAACCTTCGGAGTTATATTTCTTGTGAATAACTAAAATTTATGCGATTGATATGAATATTCTTAAGAATGTAATAGCAGTAATATGATACGTAGCAGGAAACTACAATTTTACGTTGTATTTCACTTACAGTCAATCTCAATACCCATAAAAGACAACTTACAGTAAGTTTCGTATAAGCTTGGTATTTAAGACACTATAATTTAATGAAGACTATCTAGTATTAAAAATACAAGTGTATAAGAACTTACCAATGTCCATGATAATGTAAAATACACATTAGAGGTGCAAACAAGAAGGTAGGAACGATAAGAACTTAATCAAAATTGTGACGTGTTATAAACATAACACATAATACCAAAAGACCAGGAACCATAATATGATACTGTGAAACCATGATTCCCAATATCATCTTTTCATACAGCCAGTCATAGTGTGAATCTCTTCAATAAAATCAACTACTATCACTTACAAGTTCTACTCCATGTGAGCTTCACTTTAGAACTCAAAATGCAGTTGATTTTTGGTTGGCTACAAGGCGTTCCTGCAGTCTAGCTTTCTTAGTATTGAGACAAGGAAAAAAAATGGCAGAAGAGCTCAAGAATGAACCGTTTTTTTGCTTTTGGTTAAAAATGGATTACACAAGAAACTCATTGTTCTCTCATGAACAAAATTAATTCCCTTTCTCAAAAATTCAAGTGTGGTGTGAAATTTGCTAGGTCCAAGGGACTACACTCACCTACGGCCCAAGTACCAAAATATTGAATACTAGAAGCATTTCAAGTTGACCAATGTAAAGACATCATGTTTGCAGGAGGAGCTAGACTTTTAATAAGTAAGAAAGTTGAAGAGACTATCTTTCATCTATTCCAGCAGCTGTTGAAGGTCGCTCCATGGAGTTGTCAGGAGACACAGGAGATTTCGTAGCTCCAGGACCTAATGAAACCTTCACCTGGGCTGGCCTTAGAACTCGATCTCTGAGCAAGAAACCACGTCGTGTTTCTTTAATTATAATCCCTTTCTTGAACTCTGTTGACTCCTCACGTGCAATGGCTTCATGTTGCTGTGACAAAAGTAAACCACAAACAGATTAAACAATAGCCAAGTCACTACGTGGTAACTTTCTCTAAGGTTTCATTAAAATGTCTTCAACAAGCAGGAACAAACCACACATTTTAGTTTCAAGCTTATATTGCAATGAAAACTCTCTTAAGATGGGTAAAATGAGGAAAATCAAACCAGCCAAACCTATGAATACAACAATATTTCACACTTAACCTTTCCTGATCGGAAAATTCCACCCTCGTCCCTACCTCATGCATTATTTTTACACGTGACACCTGTTATTAAAAAAATAGTACACATATCTACCAATTTCTACGCATGAACCATACCCATGATAGCTCAAAATAACAGAAATGAGTAGAGAAGGTCAGTGCAATTTTTCAATAAAAAAGAATGCAAGTGTAATAATTCATAAACACAAATCTCAAAGGTGTTTACCGTAGTTACCCATAGTGGATTATATGTTTAAAGTTCAACCTGTGTTCCTTTACCACAAGAGTTCGGTTCAAAGGCAATGTGTAATCTTGGGGATTGTCATGGGACAACCAATAGAAGAATCACACTTGCTATAAGAAAATTAAAAGAAAAAACCTAGAGTCCGTTAATTCCCCTCTCCCCTTTTTGTTTCACGTTTTATAAAACAATTTCACCCTCCTCAGTAATTAATTTCTTGTTCAAAAAGTTCTGATAAGTATTTCCAAAACAAAGATCTTATCTCATCCTATTTTTCTTTCTATTTTCTTAAGGTGCTCTGTTCAGGAATCAAGACACCACTCTTTTAGAAACAGAATTTTGCTTTGGGAACAAACACTTTCAAATGTTCGGAGAGTAGAAAAGAGAAAATTGTTGTTGAACAGAAAACAGACAAGGGCCAAAAATTTAATTTCAACCTGACCTCGTCAAGGCATTAGATATAACATCCCATTTAATGGATTTTTTTTATCAATTAAAAATGTTAGTTGTGAGACCAAGTGCATCATGAGCAGTTGTGCACCTTATCACCATAAATCCAAAACCAAAAGGAAGTAAATAGTGATTCAAATATTGCAATACTGATGCAATATCTCCCTAAAAGCAAATTATAATAAAGTGACCTAAAGAGCAAAGCTGCTCCCAAATTTAATCACTCATTGTACAAGGTACTCTACATATTTATTTGATCCAGACTCCTAGAAAATTACAGATCAATGAACGCCTTTTTAAAGAAAAAAAGGGCAAGTATAAGAAATTATATCCGTGTATCCTGAAATCACTGCACTTCCTTTTCCTTTTAGTGGTAGGTGGTGACTCTACTCGCGCTATAGTCGAGGAAAGCTCGCGCGTTATTCGTGTTAAGCTGTCGAGCTAACTAGACTCGAGGAACTAATCCTTTAGGTTTAGGCAACTCCTCCTCTCTGAGAAGAGGACACTTACTTAGTTCAGTGCAACAACAAAAGAAAGGACCCTTACCCCTCTATATCCCTTTTTTTTGGGGGAAGATCAAACTCTTGAACTAAATCTACTACTGTTCTCACTCATTGACATAAGTAAAAGCTTGAGAAAATGATCGTCTAGCATCGAACACAGCAAAAGAAATTGATGCATCGAAATTGTTTGCAATACCAACATTGTTGGCTAGAAATCTGTCTCTAATTTTAAGGCTACTGGTATACTAAATCCTAATTTTTTTTTCTAGGGTTGTTTTTTAATAAAGGAAATGACCAATGAGTTTGCTCATCAAAAAAGTAGCAAAGCATGGATTGTTAAAGCTTGTTCACAACTAGAACAAAATATTTAAAGGTAAAAAGGTCCATCTTAAATCTGAAAAAATGCTATAGTCGGATAGTCATTATTCCTAAATTTATTTATATAGCTTATACTGCATACTATGGACATATAACTTCTTAAAAATTATTAAAAATTCATGGCACTCATAATAAATCATGAAAAGTCAGAGGGATAGACGGTGATGGAGATAAATACAAGGGTCATAACCTTCAAAATCCAAGTCATCTTTATCATTTTCACTACACTACAGTTTAAGCTTTCACTTTTGGGAAATTCAAATCCCAAAAATTTTAACCCCCGTTCCAAACAAGCTCAAACGTCTTCAGAGGCCTTTTGGGAATAAACACACATCATGGCTGTCCCCGCAGCTGAGGTGTGTTACCATAGATTGCCATTTGAAACTGTTTATGATCAGTGTTAAGATTACATTATTGAATTTCATCATTTACATTATTTTGCTCATTGGTTTAATTATTATTTTACCTAATTTCATTTCCTATGGCACCATTATACTCAAATTATTTGTTTTGTGTAGAGTAGCAATAGAATTTGTTGGATTTCACAGTCATCAAGTAGCAACTCAGAACAAAAGGAAAGAAATTCCGCACACAAGACCAAAGGTTTTTGTAAATTTAACTTACCAAGGGATTAAACGGCTTGCCCACTGTTGCTATCACTGAAACATGATGACTCCTCAGAACCTCTACAAATTGTTTGTAAATTCCTTGATAGCTAACATCAATTTTCTTCTCTTTCTCTGTTGCTGCTTTAGTTTGCTGTTTTGTTTTTTCAAAACTGTCCACCATCAACAAAAGCTGTTCAATGAGTTCTTGTTGGGCATCAGATTGGATGCTAAGTCTTTCTTTGTCGGACCTTTTCCTAAAATTGTCAAAATCAGCTTGTAATCGAACATATCTATCCTTGGAAGTAGCTTTGTCTGCTGATAAACTTGATACATTCTGAATCAATTTATTTTTTCTATTTACAGCTGAATATATTCCCTTTTCAATCAGAGCAACACCATTTTCATCACCATTAAAAAAGGCTTCTTTGTATGCTTCAACGAGGACCATTAAACTGGGTAATGGTTTTTTATCTCCATCACCGTCTATCCCTCTGAAATCTTTCCGGGTCTCACCTGTCTCATCATTTCCCTAGGAAGGACAAAAGAGAGAAGATTTGGCTAGGTTAGGTACATAAATATAAAACATAGCATCTTCAACAAATGAAACAAAAATATCCAACTGCACCTTAAACTTAACAAACATTACGAAAGCTAGTACTTTGACCACATGCAGTTCTGAAGGGTAACAACAATATTTATAAAAATAAAATAAAATGGGAAATTTTAAGTAACACTATTGTTCTATTTTATTTTATTTTTGTATAAGGATACCCTCCTGCAATCGATAGTGGAAGAGACCAAGCATCAGAGGTACAAGAAGGCAATTAATAAACATTGAGGATTCAATGTCTATTAAGACTATAAGAAATGCAAGCAACACAATAATCCATTTTTAACTCACCCCCTCTTACTATATGAAATTTATTAGAAATTACAAAAAGGAAAATGCTGACTCTCATGTTTTGATTCAATTGACTCTCTGGTGATTAATAATTTTGAAGCAATATAATGGGGCGTGATAGGAATCCAATAAGCAGTAAATAAGAATAATTAATTATAAAAAAATGAGAAGAGTGTAAGATTTGAAGGAGTGAGAGCGTACAGTTGGAGGGGGACCTTGAGAATACTTCAACGGGTTTCTTCGATTGGGAGAGGAATTTAGGGGACTTGGAAACCCACGAGATGAAAAAGATATGATTTTGGGTTTTAGGGTTTGAAAGGGGTTTGAAGAGAAGGGAGTAGAACAAGGACAAGGAGCCAACAGAGATTGATTGGAGAGGAAAGTAGCCATTGATGGATTCTCTTCTCTTGTGCTCCTTCAGCAGTCAGAGCGTAACAAAACAGAGATAGTGTGTGACAGTGGGTTCTGGAATGTTCTTGGATGCGTATTTGTGTGGTTTCTCCAAACTCCAGACCAAGTTTCTTTGTTTTATTTTTACTCTCTTGTCACATTTCGATTTTCTTTAAATGTTTAATATTTGTTTTATTTTATTTTTAGAGCTCACGTCTTCACTAAAATCAGTTTCAGTATTTTATTTTATTTTTTAAAATTGTTTATTTATTTTGTAAAGTTTTTTCACAACACCGTTCTATCTATTAATTAACATTTATACATGGAGCACAAGCAAGGGTTGATAACAACATTTAACTATACATGGAGCACAAGCAAGTGTCTATGCATGAGAAATTGAACTTTAAAATGTAATTTATTCATACGAAACTCAATTTTAATACCATATTTATATGATGTGAAATTTTTATTTATACATATTATAATTATTTAATATACAATACATTACAACATTATTATAATTACGAGTGAATCCTTTTTTTAACTTTACTTCTCATGTTAAAACACACTTGTTTGCTTGAATAATTTTACAACACTTTCATGTTAATTATCTAATATATGAATTCTTTAACGATGGTTAGTAATGAACATAATAATGATGTAACATCCCATTTAAATAGATAAAATCTACTAAATAAAACATCACACAGTCATAATAAAGAGCAGTCAGATTTGGATCAACATACATAAAAAACTCAACTGTTACAGTCATCCAAGAATGTACTTGCAAGGGTTTCTGGGCATATAGCCATGCCATAGCCAAAATAGAAACAACAAGGTTCATAGATAAACAAAAGAAGAACTCCTAGAGCGAGAGATTTCAATAGGCACTAGGGCCATAGAATGCTCCTGAGAGGCACACAAACAGGTTCCCTAAGCTGCACCACTGCTACCACCAGGCCTACTCCCAGAATTTCCTCCATCTGCTCCCACCAAGGGTGATCATCGCGAAAGAGAAAACGTAACAGGAACATAGCAAAAATGCAAGGGTAAGCTAATGTAATATGAATTTTATCAGGGTATAGCATACAAATATTTAAACAGTTATATCATGCAGCACAGTAGGCACAGAGAATCTAATTATAGCCAACACACTGGACACTATGACTCAATTATCCGGATACATATACTAAGATCGGATTCACTGGACGATTGCACTCGTGGTGGCCTCTACTGCTCTGCAGAGCCATTGCCAATGGGTTTCACCCTACCACGTACAAGGTTAACCTTCAAGCATCTAAGGCCATTATCCTGCCAAAGACTAAGGCCTCCCGCCACTCTCACCACTTGGGTCAGATTGCTCTACCTGAGACTCACTGATCTTTTGGAGTTTCGGGATGCGATCCTTACTTGAATCCATATCTTAATATATACACTACACGCCACCATGAAGTCTCCCCACGAGACTCATGGAATTACGCCTATCACATACAGTTTTCATGTCTCTCATGCCACAACCACCACTTATCATCTCTACATTTAATTCTCATGCATGTTCTCAACCAACCAAACAGAATTCCATATATTACTCATGCTAACATACAACTTTCAATGTACACAACTCATACAACTCATACAAACACACCGTAATCATGCACGTTTGAGATAAATAACCATACTCAAGGGAAATAGAAATATAACATATAAATCTGCTCTATTCTCGCCTAGGCTAGAAGTTCTCGCCTAAGCCACAACGACTCTCTCGCTTAGGCTATGCCTTCTCGCCTAGGCGAGACCTGTAATAGTGGCACCCAACGAGCATCTCGCTTGGGCGAGACTAGCTCGCCTGGGCGAGATCGCCCTTCGCCCAAAAATCAAATCCTTCGCCTGGACGAGGACGCGAGCAGAGCACACCATGTTCTTCTTCGAGAACTCGCTTGGGCGAGTCACCCTCGCTTGAGCGAGACAGCGTGTCGCTCAAAACAAGAACCTCCGCCTAGGCGAGCTGCTCAAACAGAACCTGGGCGAGTCTCAACTATTCTCGCCTAGGCGAGACGAGCTCGCTTGGGCGAGAATAACAGTACTCGCCTACTATTACGCGCATGCAGCAGAGATACAACTCAAAAACAACATACCCAAAACGCAAACAAGCCAGTTCATACCATCCAAAACATCAATCACGCATAAATTCATGGTACATACCAAAAACATGCAGAAATGGTTCTTAAAGACTCAAAACATAGCTTCCCTTACCTCTGTTTGAGTACTAAAAGCAAGTAGACCCTAACTAAGGGGGTATTACAGTTCCAGGAACTCGAGTAGAGCTGAAACATGAAGATCGAAATAGAACGACGTTAGGAATCTTAACCCTAACTTGACCAACGTGCTCAACAGCGAAAAAGGGTGAAGAAATGGACGAAAACTCTAGAGCTTGACTTACCAGGAGGTGCAAGATGGGTTTGCTAGCTTGGAGACGGGAGGAGATCGGGTGCCCTAGCAGAGCTCCTGTTTTCTTAGACTGTTTCTGAAAAGGGGACAAGAGACAATGAAAAGGCTGAGTGGAGTATTGGGATCCTACTGTAGGGCTGGCCTTGGGCCTACGAAGAGGTCAGGCCCAACACATGAAACTGAAAATGGGGCTTACAATATCTCCCCAACAACAAAAAATTTTCGTCCTCGAAAAATTAGACTTACCAGAAAAGATATGGATATGAACTCTTCATCTCCTCCTCTAGCTCCCAAGTAGAGTTTCCTGTCCTCCGGTCCCAGATGACCTTCACCAGACTAGTGGCTCTTCCTTTGCGCTCCTTCACTTGGCGGTCCTCTATAGCCACGGGCTGTACCACTACCTGGAGATCCTCCCTGACTTCCACATCCTCTGCCTCCAACACATGTGATGGGTCAAAAACATACTTTCGTAGTTGTGAGACATGGAAGACTGGGTGTAGATTAGCCAACTGGGGTGGCAATGCAATCTCATAAGCCACGGGCCCTATCCTTCTCAAGATCTGATACGGACCCAAGAACCTAGGAGACAGCTTCTTTGAGCGGATAACCCTCCCCACACTAGTGGTTCGAGTCACCCTCAAGAACACATGTTCCCCAGCCCCAAACTATAGGGGCCTCCTCCTTCGGTCTGCATATGCCTTCTGCCGACTCTGAGATGCTTGCAATCTATCCTTCACCAACTGCACCTTCTCTGTGGTTTGTTGCAACAACTCAGGTCCCACCAAAATTGACTCACCATCCTGGTACCAACACAAGGGAGTCCTACATCTCCTCCCATACAAAGCCTCATAAGGCGTCATCCCTATACTCGCCTGGTAACTATTGTTGTAGGTGAACTCCACTAGCGGTAGCACCTCATCCCAACTGCCAAGGTGGTCCAAGATACATGTCCTCAACAAGTCCTCTAAGGACTGAATCACCCTCTCTGACTGGCCATCCGTCTGAGCATGATAAGCAAAACTCATCCTCAGCCTACTACCCATAGCCTCCTGCAACGTCTGCTATAACCTGGAAGTGAACCGGGGGTCTCTATCAGACACTATGCTACTAGGCACTTCATGAAGTCTCACTATCTCCCGGATATAGAGCTGGGCCAACTTGGCCATAGGCATTCTGAGATTCACTGCCAAAAAGTGAGCACTCTTCGTTAGCCGATCCACCACCACCCATATAGCATCATGCCCTCTCACAATGCGAGGCAAGTGGGTAACAAAATCCATAGCTATGCTATCCCACTTCCACACTGGAATATCCAAGGGCTGGAGCGTTCCACCAAGTTTCTGATGCTCCACCTTAGCCTTTTGACAAGTTAAACAGGCCGATACAAATTGTGCGACCTCTTTCTTCATGCCCTGCCACCAAAAGTTCTCCTTGAGGTCTTGGTACATCTTAGTCATGTCAGGGTGCAGACTAAGGCGACTCTTGTGCCCCTCCTCAAGGATTAACTTCCTCAACTCAACATCCTCTGGTACACAAACCCTGCCTCTGAACCTCAACACACCATCCCTACCCAAGGCAAACTCCTTGGCCTGATCCGTTCCCAGGAGTTCTTTTACCTTCTGTAGACTAACATCCCTTGCTTGCCTCTCCCTGATTAAGCCTAGAAAGTCACTAGATGTAACCAAGGTGCTACACCTAATGAATTCTGGCTCCAGCTCAAACTGTAGCTTCATGTCTCTGAAACTCTCAAGAAACTCCAACTCTTTCATCATCAAGTGCGCCACATGCACTGTCTTCCTACTCAGTGCGTCTGCCACCACATTTGCCTTCCCTGGGTGGTAGAGAAGCTCGAAGTCGTAGTCCTTCAAAAACTATATCCACCGCCTCTGCCTCATATTCAACTCTTTTTGGTCAAAAAGGTACTTCAAGCTCTTATGGTCACTAAACACACAGAACTGTGCACCATACAAGTAGTGCCTCCAGATCTTCAAAGCAAAAACCACCGCTGCTAACTCTAGGTCATGAGTGGGGTAGTTCTTCTCATGAACCTTCAACTACCTTGAAGCATAAGCCACCACCTTCCTCTCTTGCATCAAGACACACCCCAGGCCCTTATGAGAGGCATCACAGTAAACCTCAAAGGGTTTACTCACATCCGGGATTACCAACACTGGAGCACTCGTCAGCCTCTGCTTAAGCTCCCTGAAGCTCTCCTCACACCTATCAGTCCATGCAAACGGTTGGTCCTTCCTGGTTAGATGTGTCAGGGGTGCCACTATCTTGGAGAACCCCTCTATAAATCTCCTGTAGTAGCCAGCCAAACCCACGAAGCTCCGAATCTCCGTCACTGACTTGGGACATTCCCACTGTATCACAGCTTCCACCTTAGCTGGGTCCACAGCTATTCCTTGAGCTGATATCACATGCCCCAATAACTGCACCTCTCTCATCCAAAAGTCACACTTTGACAACTTGGCAAACAGCTGCCTCTCCCTCAAGATACCAAGCACTATCCTCAGATGCTCGGCATGTTCCTCATGCGTCCTGGAGTAGATCAGAATGTCGTCTATAAAGACCACGACAAACTTATCTAGAAACGGACGGAAGATCCGGTTCATGTAGTCCATGAACAAGGCCGGGGCATTAGTCACACTGAATGGCATGACAACATACTCATAGTGCCCGTATCTGGATCTGAAAGCAGTCTTCTCAACATGTTCTGCCTTCATCAGAATCTGATGATAAACTGACCGGAGATCAATCTTGGAGAACACCGACGCCCCATGTAGCTGATCCATCAAATCATCTATTCTCGACAAAGGATACTTGTTTTTGATAGTCAGCTTGTTCAGCTACCTATAATCCACACACAACCTCGAGCCGCCATCCTTCTTCTTTACCAGCAAGACAGGTGCTCCCCATGGTGAAGCACTCGGCCGTATAAACTGTTTCTCCAGCAATCCCTCTATCTGCTTCTTTAACTCCACCAACTCCACTGGGGCCATGCGGTAAGGAGCTATCGACACAGGGCCAGCTCCCGGTACCAAGTCTATGGAGAACTCAACTTCTCTTCTCGGGGGCAAACCTGGTACCTCTTCGGGGAACACATCCTCAAAGTTCCTGACCATTGGTATCACGATGATCCTCTCCTCTTTCTCAACCTCTATCCTGGCAAAGACCATAAAACATTGTGCGCCGCTCTGAATTTCCTTCATAACCCCATGAGAAGACAACAACTCAGGCTCCTTTGAATTGGAGAACAACAACTTCTTCTCCCGACAGTCTATGAGAACATGATTGGCAGAGAGCCAATCCATTCCCAAGATCACATCTAGCCCTTGTAGAGGGAGGCATATGAGATTGACTTTGTATACGCGTCCCTCTACCTCAACTGGACATCTAGCACACACCGAAGAAGTCCTAACCAACTCAGATGCCGGGGTAGATACCACGAGGTCGAACGGTAACTCACACACCGACAGACCTAACTCCCGCACGCAAGACTCTGACACAAATGAGTGTGTCGCTCCAGAATCAAAAAGCACGCAACAAGACTTGCCAGATATCACACAACAACCAATCACAAGGTTACCTGAACCTGCTGCCTCTGACCCGGTCATCGCAAAAACTCTGCCTATAGCCTAAGGCCTGGTGCCTCCTCTCCTCTGTTGAGTCTGACCAGACGTTTGGCTCAGAGTCTGTGGTGAGGGTCGTGCCACTGTCCTCCTCAGGGTGGGACAATCTCTACCAAAGTGGCCCTCCCTGCCACAATGGTTGCACCTGCGGAAACCTGATAGCTGCGGGCAGAAATTCTTCCCATGCGGCCCTCCGCAATGATAGCACTAGATCCTGCTGGGCGGGGAAGAAAAACCTCTAGACCCCTGTGGCTGAGGGTGAGGTCTAGCATATGGCTTCCTCTTCTCTTCAACTCGTGGCCTGGACCCAGATGGTCCGCTAACTCTTTGCTGTGGCTGCTGCTGGGCTTCCACATCTACCTTCATACGCTCCATGACCCTGGCCTTTTCCACCAAGGCCGCAAAGTCCTTGATGGACAACGGGGCCACCATCAACCGAATGTCTCCTCTGAGACCATTCTCAAACTTCCTGCAGCGCCACTCCTCATCGAGCGGCATGGTGTAGAAACGTCCCAGATGCTTGAATCTCTCGGCGTACTCAGCTACTGACTTGTTCCCCTGCGTCAGCTGGAGGAACTCTACCTCCTTAGCGTATCTCACGCTATCAGGGAAATACTCTGAAAGAAATCTCCTCTTGAAGGCTTCCCATGTGATATCATCATGCTTCTCTTCTATCACTAGCCTCATGCTGGCCCACCAATGCTCAGCCTCTCTTGTGAGCATGTAGACAGTGAAAGCAAGCCTGCTCTCATCGGGGCACCTCTTGGCATCAAAGATGCGCTCCATATCCTTCATCCACTGGTCCGCCTAGTCGGGACTCGTCTTGCCATCAAACTTGGCGGGTTGGTGCTTCAAGAAGTCTTCCAAACTCCATTCAGGGGGTGGAGGTTGGGGATGAGGACCATACATTTGAGCACCAGCAGCATTCTCCCCTAACTGACGGAGAGCATCCACATGCTGCCTCTGTGCGTCCTCAGCAGCCTGCCTAGTAGCTTCCATCTGCTGCATCATAAAGATACCATAAAAATGTAACATCCCATTTGAATAGATAAAATCTACTAAATAAAACATCACACAGTCATAATAAAGAGCAGTCAGATTTGGATCAACATACATAAGAAAGCTAACTGTTACAGTCATCCAAGAATGTACTTGCAAGGGTTTCTAGGCATATAGCCATGCCATAGCCAAAATAGAAACAACAAGTTTCACAGATAAACAAAAGAAGAACTCCTAGAGCGAGAGATTTCAATAGGCACTAGGGCCATAGAATGCTCCTGAGAGGCACACAAACAGGTTCCCTAAGCTGCACCACTGCTACCACCAGGCCTACTCCCAGAATTTCCTCCATCTGCTCCCACCAAGGGTGATCATCGCGAAAGAGAAAACGTAACAGGAACATAGCAAAAATGCAAGGGTAAGCTAATGTAATATGAATTTTATCAGGGTATAGCATACAAATATTTAAACAGTTCAATCATGCAGCACAGTAGGCACAGATAATCTAATTATAGCCAACACACTGGACACTATGACTCAATTATCCGGATACATATACTAAGATCGGATTCACTGGACGCTTGCACTCGTGGTGGCCTCTACTGCTCTGCAGAGCCATTGCCAATGGGTTTCACCCTACCACGCACAAGGTTAACCTTCAAGCATCTAAGGCCATTATCCTGCCAAAGACTAAGGCATCCCGCCACTCTCACCACTTAGGTCAGATTGCTCTACCTGAGACTCACTGACCCTTTAGAGTTTCAGGATGCGATCCTTACTTGAATCCATATCTTAATATACACTACACGCCACCATAAAGTCTCCCCACGAGACTCATGGAATTACGCCTATCACATACAGTTTTCATGTCTCTCATGCCACAACTACCATTTATCATCTCTACATTTAATTCTCATGCATGTTCTCAACCAACCAAACAGAATTCCATATATTACTCATGCTAACATACAACTTTCAGTGTACACAACTCATACAACTCATACAAACACACTGTAATCATGCACGTTTGAGATAAATAACCATACTCAAGGGAAATAGAAATATAACATATAAATCTGCTCTATTCTCGCCTAGGCTAGAAGTTCTCGCCTAAGCCACAACGACTCTCTCGCTTAGGCTATGCCTTCTCGCCTAGGCGAGACCTGTAATAGTGGCACCCAACGAGCATCTCGCTTGGGCGAGACTAGCTCGCCTGGGCGAGATCGCCCTTCGCCCAAAAATCAAATCCTTCGCCTGGACGAGGACGCGAGCAGAGCACACCATGTTCTTCTTCGAGAACTCGCTTGGGCGAGTCACCCTCGCTTGAGCGAGACAGCGTGTCGCTCAAAACAAGAACCTCCGCCTAGGCGAGCTGCTCAAACAGAACCTGGGCGAGTCTCAACTATTCTCGCCTAGGCGAGACGAGCTCGCTTGGGCGAGAATAACAGTACTCGCCTACTATTACGCGCATGCAGCAGAGATACAACTCAAAAACAACATACCCAAAACGCAAACAAGCCAGTTCATACCATCCAAAACATCAATCACGCATAAATTCATGGTACATACCAAAAACATGCAGAAATGGTTCTTAAAGACTCAAAACATAGCTTCCCTTACCTCTGTTTGAGTACTAAAAGCAAGTAGACCCTAACTAAGGGGGTATTACAGTTCCAGGAACTCGAGTAGAGCTGAAACATGAAGATCCAAACAGAACGACGTTAGGAATCTTAACCCTAACTTGACCAACGTGCTCAACAGCGAAAAAGGGTGAAGAAATGGACGAAAACTCTAGAGCTTGACTTACCAGGAGGTACAAGATGGGTTTGCTAGCTTGGAGACGGGAGGAGATTGGGTGCCCTAGCAGAGCTCCTGTTTTCTTAGACTGTTTCTGAAAAGGGGACAAAAGACAACGAAAAGACTGAGTGGGGTATTGGGGTCCTACTGTAGGGCTGGCCTTGGACCTACGAAGAGGCCAGACCCAACACATGAAATTGAAAATGAAGCTTACAAATGACACACTTGAACATGTTATAAATAGTGAACAATTACTTAATCAATGTCACCCTCAAGATAATACTACTTTATGCAAATAATAAATAATATAAGAATCGAAATGTATTAAACTATATATATATATATATATATATATATATATATATATATATATATATATATATATATATATATATATATATATATAT
>Ga0214544_1004320_pt1 | contig 28640 bp, 14 predicted proteins | sample CNSS3metaG_FD_160074 | JGI IMG/M metagenome (GOLD analysis project Ga0214544, IMG submission 160074) | Root nodule microbial communities from cowpea collected in UCLA plant growth center, Los Angeles, California, USA - CNSS3 | ecosystem: Host-associated > Plants > Roots > Nodule | place: USA...
GAGGCTCGAAACAGAGAACAACCCAAACTCTGGGCGAATTCTCGCTCAGGCTAAGCTGTCTCGCTTAGACGAGAGTGACTCTCGCTCAAGCGAGACTGGCTCGCCTAGGCGAGATCTCGCGCAGAAATAGGAGATGAATTTCTGGTGTTTTCGCTCAGGCGAGAGCTGCTCGCTTAGGCGAAAATACCAGATTCCCAATCTGTTCTCACATGCAACAGTGAAGAAATCTAGCACAATCCAAGCATACACTCAATTACACAGTTCAAGCACTCATACAACAATCAATAATGCAATTCAAAGTCATCAGAATTATTTCTATACGAAAGTAAAGTAAAACAGTTAGCTTCCCTTACCTGTTATCCTGTTTAGACAACTTTATAAACATCAACGCCTTAAAAACGTCAATACCTCTAACTCCACAGGATACTCTATCTACACATAGAAACATCACAAGAACGATCAGGACATACCGTTATGATCACTGATCAACAGAGACTCATACTGATGATTAAAACGTCGCATGCAAGCGGAAGAGGGCCTGCATGCAACAGAAAACAGAAAAAAACTAAAATAAAGAGTGAAAACTCAACTTACGCGAACGGAGAAACTGATCGGTCCAATTTGAAGAGCTCGCCGAGAGGATCAATCCTACGGTCTCGGTTCTTCAATCAGATGACCAGAGAGACAGAACCTCTAGAGAGAAGTCAGAGAACTCTAGAAAAGTGGTTTCTAGAGAGATGGTGTGTTTTAAAATAATGAAACTCGTTTATAACAATTCTATTTATACTAAAACCTTTTAATATTAAAATAATCGAGTCTCACTATTTTTAAACCACTATCACTTTTAAAACGCCATTTTCTAGGGTCTTACAAAGATGAATAACTATTATCGTATTAGTGATGAAAGAAATATATAATTGTTTATAAATGTCCTGTTGAAGACAAAATGCCTATTTATTTTTTATAATAACAAAAATTAAAAAAGTATTCTTATAAAAGTATAAATAATTTAATAAATAATATTATTATATTATTTTTTATAAAACAAATAATTATAAAATTAAATATAAATCACTTTTATAATTTTATTGTAAATAACTTCTTATTTATTTTGTAAACAATTATTTTTGTTTGTAAAATAGTCACTTGAAAGGTAGAATGATAAAAATTGTATAAAAAAAAAAAATCTTCTTTATTAATTTATATATTATACATACAATACATATGTTTTATATATATCAGCGAACACATAGTATTGTCACATATGTGATATGTGATTGCATTTTTTAATTTTCAAGAAATTTAAATTGAAATCCATAAAAATTATATAATTAATTTTTAAAATAGTTGTTAAATGTTAAATTAGAAAAATAAGATATGTACAAAAAAAGTTTTTAAAATAATGATTTAAGACAAAAGACGTTTTTAGAATAACAGTTAAAAGTAAATTATTTATAAAATAATTAATTTTTAAAATAATTAAGGGTAAAACTAGTATTATGAAATGTGAACACAAAAGAGGGAATCTTCTTCATATAAAAAATAATTAAGGGTAAAACTGATATTATGAAATGTGGACACAAAAGAGAAATCCTCTTTATATAATAAAGTTAAATTTATTATTTAGACATCAATTTACTTTATTACTAAAGAATTATTTTTATATAAAGTTAGGACCATAAGAATAATGGATATGTAAAATATACAAGGGTGAGTTAATGCAAATAAAAATTAGTTTACCTACATCTTCATTGCATCATAAAAGATGTCATCGTGCATGTGAACATAGATAGACTCGCATGTAGTCACATATGTCATGACTAAATATAAGGTGTCATAGAGATAGAAAATTATGCATTATGGTAAACAAGTTTCACCAAAAGTTAACAACTAATATATCATAAACTTAGACTTTATATGACACAACATTAATGCAAAACTAAATGTACATCCCAAAGGCCAAACGATGTAAGTCTTCTTTAGATTCTCACTATTTGAATTCATTTATATGTTACTAAACAATAGTGAAGCTATAACATCATTATTAATGTGAATGTCGTGATTATAATTATTACCCAAGGCATGATACCATTTTAACTATTCCTACACCACCCATCAAGGGTAATGCAAGCACCCATCTAAGGTCAAGTTATGTTATTGAATAAATTTGAAAATCTTGTCTTCAGCTAAAAGTAAAAAATCATCATTATCCTTATTCTTATACTCGATGTGTATGAGTTTTTGTATGAATTGTTTAAGTTTTTGTATGAATTGTTTATCTTGATTATTTCTATCCGTACATATTCATGCTCACGCTCACACTTTTCCATTATTATTCAAAATATTACCTAAATATTCTTTTTTGACAAAAAAATGAAAAACACATAAAAGAAAACATGTTATTATAAAAAATTCAATGACAAAATGATACATATTTTCTCTTTAGTGACAAATATCAAGAAAAAATTATAATTGTATAATATTGAATAAGAGTACTAAATAATAAATGGATAAATGTCAAGTAGTGGTAAAAATAATAAAATGTCTATATTATCCATAAGTTATGAAACCAAGGAATGTAAAAACTTTGATGTAAGTTTGTGACGTTATCTAATAAACTAAAAATGTTTTAGTAATTTAAAATGAGATTGATACGAGTATAAAGACAGATATTAGATATGGAAGAGACAAATATATAGATATTCATCTCTATCTCCATACCTAATTTAAAAGTTGTGTATAACTCATATCCGTACAAAGTTAAAGTGAAAATATCTTATCAAAATTAAAACTAGTTCAAATAATATTTATAAAGACGAACTCATTTGTCATCCCTGTTTATTTCTCATCGCATCCCATTATTGTAAACATCAATACATTATATCTTCTTCATTTCTCCTCTTCCCTTAAATGATGATATGTCACACTCTAATATGTAAAAATTACTAATCCAAGAGCAATTATCTAACACATGTTTCTCCTAATTTTATGATTTCTCCTAATTTTATGAAGCAAAACACACTTCTAATTTGTTTCCTCTCTTTATGTGTCCAACATTAAAAATATTTTTTTTATTCTTTAAGCCCACTTAAATAATTTTATTAAAGTTAAATAAATAATTATATTATAATTTTTATCTTTAAAAAAAATGTTGTGTGTCATTCATAAGAAACAATAGATATTACTGTAATTAAATTTTTACATTGAATATTTACGATTTTTTACGTTAGGTAACACTCTGACACTGACATTGATGTAGGTGATGTAAATTTACGTTAGACAAATACTTAACATAGATTTTATACAGCAAAATTTTAGGGTACAAGAAATAAAGCAGTAAACAAAAACAAATTAAGTACAAAATGTATGGAGACATTCATGCATCATTGTGAATAAGAACTCGAAAAAATATTATATTTCATTTTCAATGGTATAATAGATTTACTTGAGTGATACACTTAGACTCACAAAAACTTCAATGCATTCAGAGAAAAGTGTCTACCATCATGAGACACCCACAACTACCAATTCATGCGACAAAAATGGTCTCCAAAACATTCGCAAACACCATGCAATAACACTATCGTCGTTTTTGTTGTTGTCCTAGAGAAATAAACGAGAAGGGAATTGGGGAAAAATCAAGAGGAAGGAGTTGGGAGCTCTAATTTTAAATTGTTTTATGTCAAATTGTTAGGAGTCCAACGTAAAAACTCAATATTTACATTAAATAATATGTTAGTTCGACGTAAATGTTGAAACTATTTTATGTCGGACTCTCAATAATCTGACATAAATAAGTTCCAATTATTTACAAAAATATCATTTCTTATTTTTTTAATCATTTTTCTTTGAATTTGTTGTAAACTGTGTGACATGAAATACTAAACTTGCACTAGTAAACTTAGTCCATTAAACAAAGCAAATAGGGGACATGATGGCAAAATGGCGTAAACCAACTCATATTGTTATTCCTTGAGTAAAATACTCTCATTGGACAACAAATAATAAGTAAAAATATAAAAAATGAGTAAAAATAATCAAATGTGTGCTATTTTTTTTCCTGATCAAGTAAGATTGAGATTTGTGTAATACACCATTTGAATGAAACTATATTGAAAAAATGTGCAATAAAAAATTGTGATAAGAGAAAAAATATTGTAACTGTCTAAGTAAATTTTGTAAATCTTGAATAACTTACAATGGAAAAATAAAAAAACAAAAGTTGTATGGCAAAAGAAAAAGAAAGTTACAAACACAATCGATTTAAGTTTGTTATAAGTTACCTAACTAATAAACTATGAATATTTTATGAATATTTTAGTAATTTGAGATAAAAATGATATGAGAATCAAGATACATATTCAAACAAGACGATAAATGAGTGTTTTAGTATTTTTTATGAATTTTTTTTTGAAACAATTTGACAATATTTGCGGAAACAAATTCATCTTCCATCTTCTGCGTGTTAATTTTTTATTTTTATTTTAAGAATACATGCAACTATGTAAATGTTTTCTTAACTTATTTAATTAATTAACTAATATATTTAATTAAATAAATTAAAATTATATTAAACTTATCATTAAAATAAATTTATTATAACTGATATTTAATTAAAAATTACTTTATAAGCATTAATTATTTAAGTATAATATGATTATATTTTTATATTGTTTAAATAATATAAATAAAATAAAATTTTACTTTTTATTTTTTATTTTTTTATAAGAAAACCAACACATTAACTCATCTCACCTTATCTTTTAGACCTCATCCATTTTAGCTTCCCTTAATTAAAATAAAAATCTTTTAAGATAAAGTTTTAATCTTTATTGACAAAATTTCTTAGTCTCACGTAAACGTAACGCAACATAGTCAAATACCAAGGTATATTTCTTCCTACAACGTAACCACAACGTTAACATAGTCAAAAACCTTAGTATACTTCTTATGTCAGAAATTTACAATTTCACATGCATAAGTTTTTTCTTTCCCTAATTTAATTCTTCACATTTAGAAAAAAAAAAAACTAAGCTAGTAGGTGAGAATTTCAAATAATAAGTTCAAGTTAATATAAATTTTTACATCTATATATCATTTCTCATCATATAAAATATTATTAAAATGAAAAAAAAAGAGAAAAAGACATACCAAACGGTGAGAGTAATAAAGAATTCAAGGAAAACGAACTTTTAATTTAGTTTAAGGTTTAATATGCTTTTGGAAAATTATTAAATTTATTATACACAATAATTTTATTAACATAAAAAATTATATTTTTTAATTTCTAACCAAATAAGAATAAACACGCCAACACATTTTCCTTTTCTATTTCCTTGGTCACCTTTGTTAACATTAGAAAGAACATTTTCTGACAAAAAAAACCTTCTGTGTCAGTTTTCCATATGTACTCAGAACAACTAGGCTTTTAAAAAAAAACCATTGAAAGGTTCCTTTATCACATTAATATATAATAATTGTTACTGTTCATCTCATTATACTCTAATGTTAATTTTTATTTCTATCAAAGAAGAAACTATTTATTTTATTGCACTCGTCCACGATCTGTTATATTTTATTTGATGAAAGTACATAATTACAAATATTAAGATTTTTGTGGAATGTTGATGTTGGGATAAATGTTTGTGTGTCTATGATTTGAGGATCCAGGTGTCGGTGGTACTATACTAGTTGTAGTGTGGTTGTCTTTTTCCTCTGTTTAAGCCTTTCCTTTTCTCTCTATTCATTTACAGCTATACACATATTCATTCATACATAGAGACACTGTCACTCAATTGACAAAACCAAACGCTTGGGAGAGAGAAAGGGAGAGGGAGTTATCCATTGTTTTCATCACCTTTTTCTGTGCTCCCACTTAATTCTCGATCTGGTTTCTCTCTTTTTATCATTTTGTTGGGATTTGCTCAACTGGGGTGTTTGCTTTTGTCTCTGGGAAGCTACAAAGTTGGGAGATTTGGTGTGATTTGGCTTCATTGCCTGAAAATTCATCTGGGGTTTTCAGATTCTCTTTGATCCGTTTGTTTTCAGTGGAAGTGGTGCAAAAGATTGTTTTTTTAGGTGAGTTTGGTGTGGATGTGTGGTTTATAGTACTTGGTGTTTGTTTCTGCAATGGATATGGATATCTGTTGTTCACTGTTGATCATGCGAGAATCTTAAGGAAAAATGACTTTTTTTTTTTGTTCTTTTTCGTTGTCTGTGATGAGGAAAGTGCTTTGTTTTCTCAGCCATGTACATAAAGAGATTTCATTGTTTAGAATCTGACCCTTCCGTTTTTTTTTCATCTTGCACCCAGCCTTTTCTCATCCACCAAACAAAATTTGATGTTACAGGTTCTTTTGTCTCCTATTTGCAAACTGCTCAGAATGCTTGATAAAAACTAGATTTTGTTTGGTGATTATAATATCAATTTGTGACAAAAAGTGTTTTATTTTCGTTTTGCCAACTGTTGAGAACGCGTTCCATAAACTAAGTTTTGTTTTTGTGATTATGACTTCAATTTGTGATAGAAGAAGTTCTATAGCTTTTTTTATCAACTTTCATCCGTTGAGAATGCTTGTTAAAAACTAGAATTTATTTTTGTGATTATAGGCTTAATTTCTTAAGAAAACAAAGGGAGCTGTTTCAGAAGAGGTGAATCTTCCAAATCGATCTTCTCAGGTATCTGAAAGTGTTGAATTGATGAGTGTGGCTTGAAATACTACCCTTTGGTCCCTTATTTTCATTTGAGAAGTGTTGTATAGAGGGAACTATGGAGTCTGAAGGCGAAGCTGGGGTGAGTATATATATACGAAGTTTTCTGTTTGATTTCCTCCAATATTTTGTGATTCTGTTGATGATGTTTTTTTTATGACATTTCAATTGTTCAGGCAAAGCCAGTGACAGCATTGAGTGCCCAAGTGTGTCAGATATGTGGTGATGGTGTTGGGAAGAATGTGGATGGTGAACCATTCATTGCGTGCGATGTTTGTGCTTTCCCTGTATGCAGACCTTGCTATGAGTATGAAAGGAAGGATGGGAATCAGTCTTGTCCCCAGTGCAAAACCCGGTACAAGAGGCACAAAGGTAAATGAAGCTAGTTGACCCTTTTGCTTCAAGAACATTTATTCAATCAACTTCTGAATTAGACCTTTTATAGCTGTTACAAACTGGCTAAATTGGAGTAGACTAAGCATGTAACCATAGTAAACTCTAGGAGGGTATTTCCATTTTCATCAAGCCAAATCTGCTGAGTGAATAGATAGTTTATAGGATTTTACATGTTACGTTGTTAACTTTTCCATATGTTGTGAATACTCAGTAATTGGCTTTGATTATCTTTGTGTGTGATGTCTAGATAGAGAACTTTGTTTTCCCTTCCCTTTGATTTTGTAGTTGCAAGGTATGTATTATTCTTGCACACTACTTGTTCTTTTTATACTTTTACACCTTCTGTTTTGATCTTTAATCTTCGGCCATATTTAAAGAACTTATATTTTCTGGTTGCTTGTATTGATCATACTACTTGTTTGAATGATTCCAGGAAGTCCTGCAATTCTTGGAGACACGGAAGAGGATGGTGCTGCCACTGATGGTGCCAGTGACTTTAATTACGATTCAGACACTCAAAACCAAAAGCAGAAGATTTCAGAGCGCATGTTAAGCTGGCAATTGACTTATGCACGGGGAGAGGAGGTTGGTGCTCCAAGTTATGATAAGGAAGTTTCTCACAACCATATTCCTCTCTTGACCAGTGGACAAGAGGTCTTTCACTTAGCTTTTGACATTTTAGTTTTCTCGACCTTCTACTTTCAATTTCGAGTTCAGATTCTTTACTGGATTTTTGGTGCTGTCTTCAAAATACACTGATATTGATACCTTAATCTTTTCCTTTCAAATATATTTTAAAACATCAAGATTGGTGTCCATCAGTGTACTTTGAAGGCACAGATGAGGAACAGTACAGAAAAACCAGCAGAGAATTCAAATTCTTCAATTTCAGGAGTCAGAATGAAAATTGGTGTATCTTTGATTGCAGGTATCTGGAGAGTTGTCTGCAGCCTCACCTGAGAGGCTCTCAATGGCATCTCCTGCAGTTGGTGGAGGAAAACGTGTCCATAATATTCCATATTCATCTGATATTAATCAATCTCGTATCTTTCTCACCCCTTCTCACTATGCACATTCTCATCTATGATTTATCAAATTAGATTGCTACTTTTCTTTATCTAGCAAACTGATTGTCATTTGAGGTACTTGAATGTATTCTTGTGCAGCTAATGTCCGGGCCGGGGATCCAGGTTTGGGTAATGTTGCATGGAAGGAAAGAGTTGATGGCTGGAAGATGAAGCAAGAGAAGAATGTAGTTCCGATGAGCACCGGCCAAGCTGCTTCTGAGAGAGGAGCTGGAGATATTGATGCTACTACTGATGTGCTTGTGGATGATTCCTTGTTGTGAGTAATTAAGATATCTATTGTGTAGCAGTCATTACTGTTTGATAATTAACACTGTTGTGAAATACTATGTATGAAGTATTTTTTTTTATAAGTATCATGTGTGAGTGTAGTCTTCTTCAAATGCAGGAACGATGAAGCTCGACAGCCTCTTTCTAGGAAGGTTTCAATCCCTTCGTCTAGGATAAATCCGTATCGTATGGTCATTATGCTGCGGCTGGTTATCCTTTGCATTTTCTTGCATTATCGGATAACGAATCCGGTGCCGAATGCATATCCATTGTGGTTGGTATCAGTTATATGTGAGATTTGGTTTGCCATATCTTGGATATTGGATCAATTCCCCAAGTGGCTTCCTGTCAACCGTGAAACATATCTTGATAGGCTTGCATTGAGGTAACTCTTGAACTTGACCGTGCTTCTGAACCAGAAATTGTGGGATACGGCATACTGTTTTTCTTGTTCAACCTCTATTCTCTTAATACCAAATTCATATTATGAGTTGCAGGTATGATAGGGAAGGAGAGCCTTCACAACTAGCTGCTGTTGACATTTTTGTCAGTACTGTTGATCCATTAAAAGAACCTCCTCTTGTGACTGCCAATACTGTGCTTTCTATTCTGGCTGTTGACTACCCTGTGGATAAGGTCTCCTGCTATGTGTCTGATGATGGTGCTGCTATGTTGACATTTGAAGCCCTTGCCGAGACATCCGAATTCGCGAGGAAATGGGTTCCCTTTTCCAAGAAGTATAGCATCGAACCCCGTGCACCTGAGTGGTACTTTGCACAGAAGATTGACTACTTGAAAGATAAGGTTCATCCATCATTTGTCAAGGATCGTAGAGCAATGAAGGTAAGAAGATATTGACATACAAGTGCATTACTCTGCTGTTTGATATGCATTTGGGCTATTTGCATGAGTTTTGTATTTCACATTGGTATCTTTTAATTTTACCTTTCATTTATGTTTCACAGAGAGAATATGAGGAATTTAAAGTTCGTATCAATGGACTTGTTGCAAAGGCACAGAAAATTCCCGAAGAAGGATGGGTGATGCAAGATGGTACACCATGGCCTGGAAATAACACCAGGGACCATCCAGGAATGATCCAGGTTGGTTGAATACTTTTGATGATGACATTTTAGAAGCTGTTCATCTATAATCGTTGGAGTCATTTATCGAAGTTTTACTTAATACACATGTAATTTTCTAAATTTCTATTACTAATTACATTTGAGCAAGTCTTACACTGTGAAGATGTTGTTAAGTTTTGGTTGGAGTGTTGCATAATTGCTAGCATGTCATTCACTAAGACAATATTACATTTTATATCTGCAGGTTTTCTTGGGCCAAAGTGGAGGACTTGACACTGAGGGCAATGAACTTCCCCGTTTAGTCTATGTGTCTCGTGAAAAGCGCCCAGGTTTCCAGCATCACAAGAAAGCTGGTGCCATGAATGCACTTGTGAGCACCATTTTACAGTATAAAATGTGAAAGATAACTTTTCTACATATATAAATAGTCATCTCACTGGTGGTGATTTGTATAACTTGCAGGTAAGAGTATCTGCAGTTCTTACCAATGGACCTTTCTTATTGAATCTTGATTGTGATCACTACATAAACAACAGCAAGGCCTTGAGGGAAGCTATGTGCTTTATGATGGATCCCAACCTCGGTAAACATGTATGCTATGTCCAGTTTCCACAGAGGTTTGATGGTATTGATAGAAACGATCGTTATGCCAATCGTAATACAGTGTTCTTTGATGTAAGTACCTCATGCCATGTTCATCTGATTTGTGTTGATTTCTGCTACTTTTTTTTTTATTCTCGTGGACTATATGAGATTTAATCTCTTTGTTATACTTTTTTGTTCCGGAACAGATAAACTTGAGAGGCTTGGATGGCATTCAGGGTCCTGTTTATGTTGGTACTGGATGTGTCTTCAATAGGACAGCTTTGTATGGTTATGAACCTCCTCTTAAACCCAAGCATAAAAAGCCTGGGTTGTTATCATCACTTTGTGGTGGAAATCGGAAGAAGAGTTCAAAATCTAGTAAGAAAGGATCAGACAAGAAAAAATCTAGCAAGAATGTTGACCCAACTGTACCTATTTTCAGTCTAGAGGATATAGAAGAAGGAGTAGAAGGTAGAAACTCTTGAAGTTGCATTTACTTCATGAAATGTGTGCAATTTTCATACTCTTTTAAAACAACTCTTCCTATTAATCAGACCTTTACTTCTGACTCATGTTTTCAGGTACTGGATTTGATGATGAGAAATCACTACTTATGTCACAAATGAGCCTTGAGAAAAGGTTTGGTCAGTCTGCAGTTTTTGTAGCCTCCACTCTTATGGAGAATGGTGGTGTTCCTCAGTCTGCTACTCCAGAAACTCTGCTTAAGGAGGCTATTCATGTTATCAGCTGTGGTTATGAGGATAAATCAGAATGGGGATCGGAGGTTGGTCTCAATGTTCTCTGATTTTCAACTTTTTTTTGTTCCTAAGTTGCACTCTGATCTTATCAACTTAGCACACTATTTCTAACAAATGAACTATAAACTAGGGTTAAACATATAGTTATCTTGAAAGATCATTCACTGTTTGTGTTCTGTTCCACAGATAGGATGGATCTATGGTTCTGTCACAGAAGATATTCTCACCGGATTCAAGATGCATGCCCGTGGTTGGCGGTCAATCTACTGCATGCCTAAGCGGCCGGCATTTAAAGGTTCGGCTCCCATCAATCTTTCCGACCGTCTAAACCAAGTGCTTCGATGGGCTTTAGGTTCTGTGGAAATTCTCTTCAGCAGACATTGTCCCATCTGGTATGGTTATGGTGGAAGGCTAAAGTGGCTTGAAAGGTTTGCTTATGTGAACACCACAATCTATCCAGTCACAGCCATTCCCCTTCTCATTTATTGTATCTTGCCTGCTGTCTGTCTCCTCACCAACAAGTTCATCATTCCTCAGGTTTGTAATTTCTTCATACAACTTAGAATTGAACAAATCATTTGTCGTGTGTGATGAATAAACCATGATGTTGTACACAAAAATAATGATGTTTTGTGGTTCATGGAAGAATGACAAGACAATTTAGGATGTGTTGACACACTTCCATTTAGGACTTTGAGAATGATTAGCCAAATTAATGATGAAGAACATCCATAGATGGTTTCACATTTGACTCTTGATGATTTATCATTGTTTTGGTTACTTCATCTGAAATGGAACATGCATGTTTTTGGATTTGAATTCTCTGCTAGGTTTTTCTGTACCTCTGTTGAACTTTCAAAATACACCGATATGTTAGAAAGATTCTTAAATACCAACATCAATGTATTCTTGATAGTCAATAGAGGACAACTAAAAAACTCAGTAGAAAGTTTGGACTCAAAATGCATTTGGCAAAGCACACCATCATGCACCATTGTAATACTCTAAGTCAACTTATTGCTGTGCTTGCAGATCAGTAACCTTGCAAGCATATGGTTCATCTCTCTCTTTCTTTCCATCTTTGCCACCGGAATCCTGGAGATGCGGTGGAGCGGCGTAGGAATCGACGAGTGGTGGAGGAACGAACAGTTCTGGGTGATCGGCGGCGTGTCGGCGCATCTCTTCGCCGTCTTCCAGGGCCTTCTGAAAGTGCTTGCCGGAATTGACACCAACTTCACTGTGACCTCCAAGGCCTCAGATGAAGATGGAGATTTTGCTGAGCTCTACTTGTTCAAATGGACCACCCTTCTGATCCCTCCCACAACCCTTCTCATAATAAACATGGTAGGAGTTGTTGCTGGTATCTCCTACGCCATCAACAGTGGGTACCAATCTTGGGGACCCCTCTTTGGGAAGCTTTTCTTTGCATTCTGGGTCATCATCCATCTCTACCCTTTCCTCAAAGGTCTCATGGGGCGCCAGAACAGAACACCAACCATTGTGGTGGTGTGGTCCATTCTTCTTGCATCCATTTTCTCTCTGTTGTGGGTCAGAATTGATCCTTTCACCACAAGGGTCACTGGCCCTGATGTTGAAGAGTGTGGTATTAACTGCTAGACCAAAAAAGACTAGTATGTCTCTGTGTTGTGTTCTGGGTTTTGTAATTATAGCTATTGTTTGTAGTAACCATTTATGTTTGTTCTGTCTTTTATGTTATGTGCAGTTCATAGAAGAAGATACATAAGAAAACAGCATAGTATTAGATCTTCAACTTTGTGGCATTGTTTTGTTTCTCAAACGTGCCTTCCAGTTTTGTCTGTATACACATCTTTCTCAATCAGTGTTTTTGTGATCAGAAACTCACTACTTGGCTATTCTAATAATTCTGATAATTCTTATAATATATATACTAATGTAAATACAGACATAATGTAACAGTGTACTTATTGTTAAAATATTTTTGTTATTGTAATTGTTTAATTTCAGTTAATTTGATTTATAAACAATAAAATGAGTTATTAAAGATATTTGAAAATAATGAATAATTCATAAAATTACCAGAAAATATTTAATTGTTTTAGTTACAAAATTATAAGCACATAAAATAGAAATGTAAATATAGGTTAAAATTTTTAAAATAATACAAGTAGGTAAATTATAAAAGAAAAAAATCTGAATAAAAATACGAAACAAAACAAACAATAATCAAAATATAAATAGTGTTTAATAAAAAATTTAGTTTAAATTTAAAAGATAATAAGCTACAAAATATTACCAAATAAATATATGATTCAGTAAAATTTTAATTTTAATTTCAGTTAATTTGATTTATAAACAATAAAATGAGTTATTAAAGATATTTGAAAATAATGAATAATTCATAAAATTATCAGAAAATATTTAATTGTTTTAGTTACAAAATTATAAGCACATAAAATAGAAATGTAAATATAGGTTAAAATTTTTAAAATAATACAAGTAGGTAAATTATAAAAGAAAAAAATCTGAATAAAAATACGAAACAAAACAAACAATAATCAAAATATAAATAGTGTTTAATAAAAAATTTAGTTTAAATTTAAAAGATAATAAGCTACAAAATATTACCAAATAAATATATGATTCAGTAAAATTTTAATTTTAATTTAAAAAATGAAAATCAGTTGAATAAGTGAATAAGATATAGATGAATCCGAAAAAGTATAAAAAAAAGTGAATAATAAACCTTAAAAGAATAGTTTTTTATAAGGTTAAATATAATTTTGATTTTCAAACTTAGTGAAAATTAAAATTAGTTTTTATTTTCAAAATTTTAAATTAATTTAGTTTTCTATATGTATCAATTTAATCTTTTAAATTATTTTTATAAAATTTATTTGATATCACGTTTTTAAATTAATATTAAAATAAATATGTGTCAAATTATATAAATAAATTAAAATATTACAATAAAATATATTTAAAATATTAAATAAATTTAATAAAATTTAGTTAAAAATATTAAATCCATATATTTACAAAATTAAAAAATTAAATTAATTAAAATTTTAGAAAAAAACAAATTTTAATTTTTACTCGAAGATCATATTTAATCGTAATAAATAAAATATTGATGTTTTCTTTAGAATAGATAAAACAAATTAAGCTCTGAATGGATAAACGGATAGATATATGCGATCTTCGAGAAGCATTGATCACGAGGCAGAGGAACATCTTCACGTGAATGGACACGTGTCCTTTGTGATTTCATGCATGACATGCGCGTCTTCCACGTGTCCTTGGAGTGCGTGATGTTAAGCCAATGGATACAGTGTAATTCTGATCATGAAAACCGTCTTAAACGGTAACACGTCATCTTTACACGTGGCAGAAGATGCGAGTAGGAGGTGGCAGTCCACAGTAAGAGCTGAACGCGTGGCACCACAGAATCATGATCGCATATTTTCACTCTTCCTTCTTCCTTATTTATATGAATGAAAGAACCATGAAAATTGAAACTGAAAAAAAAAAAAGGTTATAACTTGAAGAAGAAGAAGACATTCATAAATTTGAAGGGAAGAACACGAAAATGGCTTCCACAATTCAGGAACCAATTCTCTCAAGGATTGATCGTTTGGATAATTTGGTAAGTTTCTAGTGAATTTATTTTGCTTATTTAGCTTAATATAGTTTAATTAATTAATTAATTAGGTTATACAATTTTTCTTTGAAAACTATAACCAATATTTTTAAATCGTTGTAATTTAAGTTCTTCATATTTTAATTGTATTATCAATTACCTTTTTCTACTATTTTAAACATGATTTTAGATTATTATTAGAGTAGTAATCATGATTTAATAAAAATAAATTATGTTTTTTGTAAGATTTTTGTATCGGAGTAAAATTTTTAAGAGGTTTTTTAAAGGAAAATTTTTTTATGTTCTAAAAATAAAAGAAAAGAAAAACACTTTCAGTTGAGGCAATTGGAGGAAATTAGAGGGTGCAATCGATCACCAAAGAGCTCGTGTGCATCCACACCAACAAGCGGAAGTGATGGACGCGTGTCGTCCGTCGATTTCTCCCCGAGGAGCTTGGAGAAGCAGTGCCGTCCGATGGAGAGCGTGATGATGGAGACGGAAGCGAAAGGAACGGTGATAGAGAGGCTGAATCTGGTGGAGGATCGACTGCTGAAGGTATCTCCACCGTCTGATCTGGGTGTAATAATGATGAAGATGTAGCAGATTATTATAGTTGTAACCTAATTATAGGGTTTAAAGTGTTGTGTGAAAGCTTTGTTTGCAGGTGGAGGAAGAGTGGTTAACAAAGAGGAGTGCAATGAGTAAAAGCCCAAAGAGCCCAAAGATAGGTTTCAAACAGCTTGTGAAGAAATGTGTGAGAAGAAGACACAACAATAAAGAACAAACAAATTAATATATTATAAAGATTTGTGCCAATGTTTTTCAATTTTAATGTACATTTATTGTTCCTTTTGTGAAATGCAAAGTCAAACTAGTTTTTATTTTTCTATTTCCACTTTCCATTTTATTCTTTACTACATCATCACTAAATTTATAATTTTTTTTATATTAGATTTATGCTTAAAATTAAAATATTTCAGAAAAAAACAAACAAAAGGGTCTACGTTATTCTTCTTCTATGCCAATTTAGCAAAGTTACTTGTAAAAGAAAAGGAAGGGATAAATCGTAAAGGTAATTATTTTTTACGAAAACGTTAACATATTAGCACTAATCATTATATATATAAAAAAGTTACTTTTTTTCTTTAATCATTAATTTAATTATTATTTGACGAATTACAATATCTCGTGTTCCACAAAATTGCAAAAGCTCTTTCTCAAACAGCGGAAGATTGAGCAGAGTGTGGAAATTTCTCTTTTTTGTCTCTTTTAATTGCTTTAGGTTAAAGTAAAGGTAGAATTCATTCATTAGTGTGAAAGTTCCGTTTTTTTTTAGGGTTTGAGAATGAGGAGAAGATGTGAAGCACATTTTTTTAACTTCTAAGATTAGAAAAAAAAAATTCATCACAGGACAATAAAATACGAACGAAAATAACTAACATTACGTTTAGAAATTAAGTTAATACTATTTAATTTCATTAATATCAATTAAAATAAGTTTTCGTTCGTTTGAAATGGAAATTAAAAAAAAAAAGCAAAATTCCTTGCAAATTGTGGGCTTATTCAATAGCCCATTTGCACTTGCATTCCTAGGATATGAAGGGGGCTTCTCCCTACACTTCCAATAATCTCTCCCTACACTTCCAATAATCTCTTCTGTAACTTCAAAATCAATTTTTTTTTCATATTTGTTTATGGTAAAAATTAAGAGTTATTATCTCTTTTACCGCATCTGCATCCTAAAACCATATACCCTTACCCTGCACCCCAATAAAGCACTAAGAATCAGATTCCATGCACTCCCAGAAGAATCTTTGACCTAGGTGTTGTACTGCGTGTCTCTTCTCCCACCCACACCGCCTCCACACACTCTTCATCCTTCTTCTCCCATATTCTGTTCTTCTCTCATTCTCCCACAGAGCTTCTGCAGGCTCCTTTTCTCCTTTTTGCTTTTTTTTGCACAACTCCGTAAGCCCCATCTTTCGCTCTTCTCCGTTTTGACTTTTTTTTTCTTTACCGAAACGGATTGTGAAATCCGTTTCGCAGAAAGCTGAAACGGAATACAAAATCCGTTTCTTTTTCTTTTTCACTGCAACGGATTCTGGAATCCGTCTCGGAGGAGGTTGAAACGGAACCTGGAATCCGTTTTGGTGTTTTTTTTGCTTTTTCACCGAAACGAATGAGGTATTGGGTGTGAGAGAGATTGAGGGTAGGGGAGCCATCTGCGACACACGAGATTTCAAAACCAGGGCTCCCACAGTAAGGTTGTTGCGTTCCTTGGATGTATAAGGGAAAACTTATAGATTGGTTGTTGTTGGGGTAGGTTTTGGGTGCACATGCAGTGAATTTAGGGTCGACTTGAGAGGAAGTGATTTGGGCAAGGAGGTAGAAGATGATGATGTAGGAATTGGTGATGCGAAAATAGAGGGTTTTTAGGATAAAAAATTGGGTGTTTGGGTTCATCATCTTTGAAGGGATTTTTTTTGTTTGTAGGTGAGGATGAAGGAAATATGAACAAGGAGGAAAAGGAGTGTACATTCTCTCCCCGTTAACTTTTAATTAATAATCTCAACAAACAAAAGATATTTCTTAATTAATTAGAAACGGTGCCTTCTAACATGCAAGTCGTACAAGTTGACAAAATTATTCTGAAACAACGGTGTTTTTAGCTATTCAAAATTGGTTGTCACATATAATATTCAGGTTGAGAGCATCTTTGGTTTCAAAAAAAGGAATTTTTTTTTATGAAACGGATTACAGAATCATCACATTTTTATGAAATGGAATTCGTATTTCGTTTCACAAATATTTAAAATTTTTCGTGAAACGGATTACGAATTCCATTTTAGAAAAATGTGAAACGGATTCTGTAATCCGTTTCACAAAAAAAAAATGAAAATTTTGTAAAACGGATTACAGAATCCGTTTCACATTTGTCTGAAACGGAATTCGTATTCCGTTTCACAAATATTTCAAATTTTAATGAATGCACAGTAATGAGGTAATGAGACGGAGAAGAAACGAGAGAAGAAATAGTATGAACAGGGTGCAGAGGAGTTGACACGGAGTAAATGAAATTTATTGCGTTTTACCCACTTACCCACTTTTCACCTGTATATTAATGAAGGGTATAATAGTAAATTTTGGGGGTGCAGAAGAAGCCTTGAAGATGCATGGAGAAGTGTCCCCATCTGAATTGAGGACATTTTTTGATTATTGATGATTAACAAGAGTTTTTCTTTTTTTTTACTGTACCCCATAATTTCTAAATGTACTCTTATCATTTTTAAAATAATCATTTTACTTTTCATAAAAGTGATTTTTGGATTATTTTTTTCCAAAAATGTTTCAAAAATATTTTTTTGAAATTTTCATACAGGATTTTTGAAAGAGGGTCTATGAAACAAGAACGAGCTTTCTGGATAGAACTTCCTGAAACAAGTTTTTCAGCATCCGTGAAATAACTTTCAAAACATATTTTTGAAATAATTTTTTCACAAAATAAATGGTAGCTTCCAAATGATTTTCTAGAATGAGTTTCTTTTTTTTTTTTTCCAAAACAAACTCTACCTCTTTTTTTTTTTTTTTCATATAGTGCAATAGACAATGAAGGTACAACAATATCGATGATGGTAAAAACCTAAATATTTTATTGAATTTTAGTGTTATCCTCTGAATACTAAAATTACATGGTATATTATAATTTTCTTAATATATTTTAAAATATTAAAACCAGTGTAATGAATATATTTTGAAGGCTAAATAAAAAGCCAACACAAAAGTCCACAAATGGTAAGACAGCAGAAAAATCCAACATGTAATTAGTAGGAGGTGTATTTAGTAATAATTGTTGCATGAAGGAAAAACAAAAAAAAAGGTTGGCTTTTTTTAAACACCAATGAAGTTTACTTTAAAAAAAAAAAAATCTTTGATGTTAGATTTAAAAAGGTTTAATTAGTTGTGTGATACCCACTTTCATTCAGATGTACCAGTTTGATACCCATTTTTAAAAAAGTGTTAATTGAGTCCTAACTTTTGAAAAAGTGACTCAATTAAGTTCCTTTTAGACAAAAATTATTAACGTCGTTAACTTTATTCATGACTTTTACTACTAAATTTTAATATAAATATCAATACTTCATTTTGTAAGTCACTTTAAATATCAATATAGTTAACAATATTAATAATTTTTTTTCTAAAATAGACCTAATTGAGATATATTTTCAAAGATTGAGAGTCAATTAATATATTTTTAAAAACAGATACTAAACTGACATATTTAAATAAAAGTGGGTATCATCGGACTAATTAAACAATTTAAAAACTAATGCAAACAGACGCTTAAACCTAATTGAGGTATAATCTAATGTAGATGTGTTTGTGGATATCTATATTAGCTCAAATACCATTTTTAATGACGAAAGTGTGTGTAGATAAATTCTTATGCCTATAATGGTAGTGCATGTACATGTTGATGCCACCAACACCCAATTTTAGTGAATGATATCTTCTACTTGTCTTTTCTTTATCTTTTAATACAAAATTAAAAATAAAATAAAATTAAGTGCATATTTTTCTTTACACGTAGAATTATCCTATCTTTAATCAAGTTGAAGAGAAACAAAACAACCCTAAACAGCTGTCTACCTATGTCTTGTGATTTATTTTATTTTATTTATTTTATTTTTTTACTTTTCTTGGTTCAACAAATGGTGTTCTTCAAAATTAGATATAAAACCCTAATTCATGTAATGCCTTATCTTTTCTTTTTCTTGGCCAAACCGTGACACAAACCAAGAAAATCCACAAAAGATAAAAATCACACAACTAGTTATTGCTATTTTAGTGGTGTTTCTATTGTGGTGAGCTTAGAGCCACATGTTCCAATCAAATATTATAAACTTTATATTAATTTCAATATGTAAAAAGGTGCCCTAAAAAAGTTCATATATTTGTGTGAGTGAATGAGTTCATCTTGTGATGGAGAAATGTGTGGTTAAATGCACTTACATATATGTATGTATATATTTAAACCTTTGAAATTGAAAAGAAAAAAAAAAACTCATCTTTCACTTTCAAATTAGGTTTAAGTGTTTTCTTTTTCTTGATTTGTATTTTGTATAAAAAAAACTTTATCAATTGGTTCTATAAAGTTTTAATCTTTATTATGATTTATCTCATTAATTTTGCATTTATATGCTTTCATATGAGTATCATTTACTTAGTCCCTTTTAAACCTTTTGAAGATATATATTTAAACACAACAAAGTATAATAATAACTGAAAGAAGAAAAAAAGAAGAAGATGTGTTGAAAGGATTGAAACTAAATAACAAAGATCACTTTTTTACAATGATCAAGAGTTTTAAAAGGTAGAAGTACAATCCAATTATATTTCAGAAATAAAAGACTTAATTTTTTTTTTTGGGTCTCAAGTAATTGAAATAAATAAATAGATTTACTTAAAAAGATTTTGTCATGAAAATCTTCGTTTGTACTAATTATTTTTTATAGAAGTCTAACTCGGAAAAATTCTACAGTTTTTGTTTGCAGTTGATTCTTTCAGAAACAATTCATACAATAATTTCAATAATAAATAATCATTCATGGCTTGAGATTTTATGTTGATATATGATGGGTGTGTTACAGTTTTAAAATTATTTTATGAAATAATTTTTAATAATAAAAATTAACTTTTAGACAATAGAGATACGAGAATAAGATTTAGAAGTATGAAGGAAAAAGCAAATTTAATAGAAAAATATAATAATAGGGTCGGTCTATTGACAAAAGATTTTAAGTTTTATGCATGAAAGTTAAGAGTTTCTGATTAAAAAAAATTAAATAGAAAATATAAAATAGAGATTTTTTATTTTTATTTTATTTTGGTTTTAAAACTGTAAGACAAATGTAAATGATTTGAGGGCTTTTTTTTATGTAAAAAAAATTCTTTTGAAAAAATAAATAAAAACTAAAGAGTACAACTTTGTATTCAACTTTTACAGTACATTAAAAAACAATTTTTTAATAAATATTATATATATATATAATAAAATATTTTTGAAAAATACATATAAATAAAATTTTATACTAAAAAGAAGTTAACTATTTTTTTTAAATGATCTCATTAGTAACTTCAACAATTATTTTTTAATAAGTAAACTTGGTAAAGTTTGATTTTGATATTAGATCAAACACTTACGTTATTAGATCTTTTTATTTTACATGATATTTTTCTTGTAAATTTGTTAAGAAAATTTGTAAGAATTTTTTTTTCTGTCTTTTTTATAAGAATTTTAAGTGATAGGTAATTCCTTATTAGATAATCATTTTTTACAAAATTATAAAATTTACAAATATTTTTTACAAAATTTATTGCGAAAAGTGTTTCATACAAAATATTTTGCAAGAAAATTGGTAGTAATTTCTTACAATTTTTTTTTCAACAACAAAATTTGTAGTGTTATTAGTAGTGTTATTATTAAGTTAAAAATTATAATTAATAGTTAAAAAAATGAAATTCTTCATACTTAAACTATATAAATGTAAAATAACTTAACTAAGTTCTTTAATAGTGAAGAAGATTTGTGAAAGCAATTAATAGATTTTGGTGAAAACATTGTGTAAGAGCACTCACGAAAATGTGTTATCCTTATCTTTATAGTTGAAAAATGTGTTATGCAATTTTTTCTTGTTTGCCCTAAAGTCAAACACAACTCTTTTGTTTGTCCCCTTTTGAGGAGTTATCACCATTTTCAAACCTTAAATAATTTCTCTTTTTTCTTTTTCCTTCGTAAAAGATCTCTTGCATTAAATTTTGTATCCCACCAACCATATTCATCCACAGACAATATTTAATAGTGAATGAGATCCTCTTTGGAAGAAATGAATACAAACAAATTTGCATCCACACACAAAATAACAAAAACAAGGTGAAATGGGAGATGAAAGACACACAATTTTTTAAGTTTTAATTGATTAATTAATGTTTTCAATAAAATAAATTAAAATAATTTTACTTTTATATGTTGAGTTACTTTATTATAATTAATAACTAAAACTTAAATATAATAAATATTAATGATTTAAGTTATAACATTATTATTATATGATTTTTCTTTTTACTAAGAAATATAATTTTTTAAAATTAATTTTTATTTAAAAAAGTGAGTTGGCAGGTAAACAAAACATACTGACAAGTTGGATCTACCAAATTTTTGGCAGAATTATAGACATGTATTAAGCAATTTTAGTAATTGTACACTACTAAGTGAATTATTATAAGTTATTCATTAAGTAATAAACAATTTCTTAAGCATATAATTTGTATTTAGTCCTTCATAAATATAATGATAAATTTTTTAAAATTATAAAATCTTTAAACAATTGAAGGATTTATACAATGCAAAAATATATACCTATTTAAGAACTATAGTCTACCCAACCATTAATTGTTTTTTCAACCTTCTACCTGTATTATCTTTTGCTCATATATAACATACAAGATAAACCACAATCAAACACACAAAACAAAGTTAGTTAGTGTAAATACATAACATACTAATTATCAAATTTTATTACTGAAAAAACTCATATTTTCTACTAATTTTGTTTTAATTTTTTTTTAGGAAATACTTATAAATTTTATTATGAAAAAGAAAATTGCAGGAAATTACTACCAATTTTTTTGCAAAATATTTTGTATAAAACACTTTTCACAACAAATTTTGTAGGAAATACTTACGAATTTTATAATTTTGTACGAAATAATTACCCACATAGGAATTACTTGGCAATTAAGATTCTAAGAAAAAATAGAAGGAAAAAGTCTTTTCTTATAATTCTTTTTAACAAATTTACAAGAAAATTTCAATGTAATATAAATTTTTTTAGTAATGTTTAAACATTAGTCCATGTGAACCATTTTTTTCCTTTCAACCTTTCACACATCATACTCAATCATTATTATTAAGCATAAAGAACATAACACATACAAAGGTCCTCGTGGCTACTTCATACACATGTATACATCTGACCAGCGACCTCTGGAGGACTTAGTGTATTAAGTAGAATTTAAGACCCTAGACTTATCCTATCTTCTCTCAAGGTTTATAACTATATCATGGTAGGGCGACGTCCCCTATCAATGAGTATGACAGAATAAATCCCACATCTATAAATTTGATCCTCATTGCCAAACCTACAAATGAGGACCTCGTTCAATTCTCATCCTAAATATCTTTCTCTACAAAATTTCAATCATTTTCTATAAATGAGGACCTACTTCAAACTCTTATGTCAATACATTCTAAACATCATCAAACATAGTAGCGTTCTCAACTTAATAATCAATACCCTCTCATTCCACGTCATACATATAAAACCAAAGTAAAGTACAACTAAATCAAAGTATATACAACATTCACACATTCCATACCTCTTCCTTTTTCATATATAATCTTAACTCATCACACCATGTCATACATATATTAATAATTCATGATTTATTTTCTATTACATTAACATAATATTCAATAACAACATTTCTATTAAATATATCAAAACAACAAGATGTATTTCTCTAACCACAAACCTCTAATTGACAATCCCAATGACCAAAGTGAAGAATTATAATTGTAAAAATTTTATCTCAATCCAACGGGTTAACGAAGCAAGAATCAAAATTTTACTGAGATAGCCTAGTGCCCTACACTTGGTGCCCAACGTTATATCCCCCGGTGCTCACTGTTAAGTGAGTGCCCAACGGTCCTAGAGTTGTGCCCGACGCCTTAGACCACTAGAGCTTAGTGACTTGAGTCCGGCTAGTGGTGCTTAGCGGTTTTGTGGTACCGTCCGATATTGTATCAAAGTTTTAGCTCTCAATTTCATTAGAATTAGTTGTCTAGCATGTCTACCTATGAAACTCTACCTCTTTCTTATTTTAGAATGCATTAATTTATCCTCATATAGGTCAAATTGCACGGTCCTAGCCAAATCAAATCAACTTCACAGACAACAATACTAAATCAACCCAAAAATAATAGTCATAGCAATAAAATAAAAATTCAATTCCATCATCATACTCAATTCATCAATTTAAAAATCATTCAATCATTACAAATAAACTAACTTCCTTTACCTAAATAAATCTCCTAAACTCAAAAGGTATCCCGGGTAAATCTCCTAAACTCAAAAGGTATCCCTGTACAAGCTTTATCTCACACATGTTACTATATTTGCATCATCTAATCAAATAAATGAAATTGCTTTTTCTTAATTATTTTTGTTTTATAAATTTTTACTTGGATAGACAATAAATATACTTTATTTAATGAATAATAAATCTTTATACATATAAAAAACTTACAAATACTTATTCTTGTAGAGGTCATTTAAAATGAGTATAGACATGGAAATTTACAAATGAGTAAGAACAAGAAGAAGATGAAGAATTTATAAACTTCACAGTAATTCCAAAAGAATTCACAATGGTTTTTTTCTCGTTTAAGTTTTATATATAGAAATTTACAGCATATGTATATAATATAAACTTTATCTAACCAATTATCTCAAAATTTATTTTATAAAAAAATTTAAAGAAACAATTTAATTATATTTTACTATATTTAAGCGGAAAATAGAAAAAAAAAAGTATGAGTTCTTTCATATTTCTGTAATAATAAAATTTCTTAACCATTTTGTATTATAATAATATAAAAAAAAAGTTGAGAACAAAAAAAAGGAGACATATACTTTGATTGGAGATGCTCAGTCATGCAAATCCACACACGTGTCGAAGGCAACGATGGGTCCCACCTCAATTGCAACATCTCTATGGTACAACAGTGACTCACCATATATATGCTTCCACTTGCGTAATCAATTTGCCATTTTCGAATCAACGGTTAACGTTCCTTCTCCTGTGTAATCCACTCACACTACCTGTCTACAAAGAACAATCCATAAAAGAATAAATAATCACAAGAAAAAAAAAAAGCTTACTTAATTTTTAAATACATTAAAAAATATAGATCAGTTCACAAATATTACAATTTAATTACAAATCGATTGAAAACTAAACAATAATAGGATAGATAATACCTACCTAACTATTGTAGGCGATATTAATTGTTTTGTAAGATAGATCAAGTAAATGGGATCGTGGAGTTTGAACTCTTATACTTTAAAGGATTAAATATGTTTTGATCCCAACTTGCAGTGAAATTTGAAATTAGTCTCTTTTCAAAAAATTTGACTAATTTAGTCATTTATCTTTAAAAAATGCGTGAATTTAGTCTTTTTAATCAAATTTTATTAAGTTTACCTGAAGTTTTAAGTGCATTTTATGATAGTATTTGAATTATTTATATCATTTAACATATTTTCGCTTTAATGTTAACTCAAATATTATCATAAAATACGTTTAAGATGTCAAATAAACTTAATAAAATTTGGTAAGAAGGACTAAATCCACACATTTCTAAAAATGAAGGACTAAATTGGTACAAAATTTTGAAAAGGGACTAATTCCAAAATTTACTTAAACTTGAAGAACAAAAAACATATTTAACCCTACTTTTAAATATGAATTGTTTAGTCTCGTGGTAAACGTTAGATCTCGTCATTAATATTAACAATTAATATATAAGATCACGAATTTGATTTTTAGTAGATAATTGTTAAAGGAGAGATGGGCTTGACCCCACCATAGAGCACCGTCCCTTAGCCACAGCACATTGTGTTTTTGTTTTTGTTTGTGGATGAATGATATGATATGATAGCATGAGATGTATGTGAATGAATGAAGGAGGTTCCTAGATGGAGAAGAAGAAGAGAAAGAGAATCGTGTCGGTTAATTTTGCTCCCACACCTCTATGTGGTTCCCCACAACACACACCTTCTGATGTCACTTTGAACGTGCCAAGTGTACGATGATTAAGACATCCATCAATAATGCACAAATAATGGATACTCAAAATTATTATTCAAATATAACATTTTCCTTTCTCTCACTCTTTTTTCTTTTTCTTTCCAAATTACATTTCTTTATATTAACAATCAACTTACCATGCTCCAAAATTAGTAAATAGAGAATTCAATTTAATACAATAGAAATATAAAAGTTTGAAAATTCAATCCATCATCCCAACTTGAGTTTTTTCAGTTGGGTAGAATGGTAGATTTCTTTTTTATTTTCAAACCCAACTTCACTTTATATATATATATATATATATATATATATATATATATATATATATATATATATATCCCTGATTAATTTGTTGTAAACTCCATTAGTGTAATTAAAATACAAAATGAATAAAATCCCAGCACAATAATATAAAAAGAATAATATGAAATAAACTTTTCAAACACTAAAATCACACAATTAATATAAAAATGCAACAAAACCTTTTTACACATATTGCCAGTGAATTTTTTATTTCTTAAAAAAATGTCTTTTCCTTGTTTTTTAATTCAATGCCAATTACAAATATCTATTATGAGAAACTCTATTACTTAATCAAGAGAGAAAAAACTATTATGATAATAAATATTTATTTTTATTTCTTTAATACAATAATATATAAAAACTTAAATTCCACCATTATAATAAAATGAAAATAATATGGATGGATATTCCATAATTTCATTAATAAATATATACATATATATATTTATATTTTATTAATGCCCTTGTTAGATCTAATAATTCTACTACTAAGTAATATTAAATATTGGAAAAACTAAAAATATTTTGATTGAACATCGATATTTAGTATCGAGTGTATATTTTTAACACAAGAATTAGAGTATGCTAAGATGATGCCAACAATAAACAAGCAAAAACTAATGAAAAACCAAAATCATAAGTGAATATATAATAATTCTTTCTAGATAGAGTGAAATTATGTTGTACTAATTTTATGGAGAACTTGTTGAAGCACTATCTATGAGTTTGTCTATGTTCAGAGACTTATTTGAAGCACAAAAATGTCCAAACAAAGTCGCTTGAAAAGTATAGTGGGTACATATATTTTATTTGAGACTGTGGTACTAAGGTTGGACATGAATCTTACGATTTTCTTCATCTTTTGGACCTTATACTAGGATGCCCTAATTTTTCTCACTAGATCATTATAATAATAACAACTAGGGTGCTTTAATTTTCTACTAGACTACTAGGATGCTATTTTCTTTTTCAAGCAAAGTTATTCCTTTATAAACAAAGTCAAATCATGACTTTCTATGGTGGATGCGAGTACAATACCACCAATAATATTCACTTTATCTTATAAACTAACTCTTAAAATTTTTAATTCTAATAATAATAATAATAATAATATACACATACTTAATTAAATATACTTAATGTTTTTGTTTCTTAATGAAATTGTTATTTAATTTATGTGTATATTTTAATTATTATTTACTAAGATATTAACAAAATCTATTAATATATTTTTCATAGGCTAAAAAGTTTATAAATACTTAATCCCAACACTATTATACTCAACTTTCTCATTACATATTATTTGTATTCTTAAACTCTTACCAAGTTTAAATGTTGAAAATTTATTTGCAAGTTATTTATTTTCGTAGGACAGTGGTTTTTTTATCCGAAGACACAATTAGGTTTTTGAGAGTCGTATACTTTATCTCAAAGGCATCTCGATCAAATCCGACAAAAATAATAATAATGGTTTAATTAGTTGGATGATACTCACTTTCATTTAGATGTGTTAGTTTGATATCCGCTTTTAAGAAGGTGTCAATTGAGTCTCAACTTTTGAAAAGTGGCCTCAATTAGGTCTTTTCCAGCAAAAAATTATTAACACCGTTAACGATATTAATATTTAAAATGACTTATAAAACTAAGTATTGACACATTAAGTTAATGACTTTAATAATTTTTGTATGAAAAGGACCTCATTAAGACATTTTTTCAAGAGTTGAGACTAGATTGACACATTTTTAAAAACGGGTACCAAACTGATACATTTGAACGAAAGTAGGTACCATCCGACTAATTAAACTAATAATAATTTATAGATAATAGAACCGACAACTGTTGTCAATTTTTTTATATTTATATATAATTATTGAAGCATGAAAAAAATTGAATTGTGTGAAGAACACATAATAAAGGAAGGAATAATTATTTTAAAGTTTTACTTGGTTAACATCATGATACACTTTAATTAAATGCATGAAATGATGAGAAAAGAGGCATGTGAATATGTAATAAGAATCAATTGACAAAAAACCCTAATATATTTTGATGAATGAATTTTAGTGATTATGATTAAGGTATTTGATTTGTTAATTGTGAAAAGGACTTGTAAGGATAAGAATAGAGGGAAAAATGGTTGTGGGGTCCCACTTAGGAATGGTAGCCTTTAGGGGGAGCTGAAAAGAAAGTTTGAAAGAGTCCAAAAGAAAAGACATGGTTTTGCATTGACATTGAAAACAAAGGAAGGTTTCATTTTCATGGGAGAACAAAGATGGGACCATGTTAGGTTAGGTATTGTCTATTTATGAAGCATTAACCTAACCAAACCTCAAAACGCAGAATCGATTTCCCGCCTAAGCTTGTTTGGGTGCCTAACACCAACTACGATATTTCCTTTCTTCTTTGGCCTCTAGTGTGTCTTTGGACTCATCAATACATTTTTATCATCCAAATCAATTATTTCATCTCAAAAAAAGAAGAAAAAAGAAGAAAAAAGTATGATAATATCAAAAGTATGATAATATGATGTGATGTGAGAATGTTAAACACATTCACTAAAATGGGGATTTTTATTTTATTTTTGTATGTTGATTTATAAGTGATAGTTGATTTATGAAAAGTATATTATTATGTGTGTAATTGGTGTCATTAAAAGGTTGATGTGATTAGTACAAATATTAAAGTGTTTTAAGATTTGGTGTCACTATTATGCCTTTTTGAAGTATTTAGGTGTTAGATTGTTAGTTAAGAAAATAATTTTTTAGTGGGGATATTTTACATTGACAATGTTGCCTAATATTTCTATGTAGCTTGTGATGAGCGTATAAATGAATCAAAAATTTCTAGTAGCCTTATCAAGTGCAAGTCAAATTGCGTCATATATATATATATATATATA
>Ga0214544_1004322_pt1 | contig 28622 bp, 10 predicted proteins | sample CNSS3metaG_FD_160074 | JGI IMG/M metagenome (GOLD analysis project Ga0214544, IMG submission 160074) | Root nodule microbial communities from cowpea collected in UCLA plant growth center, Los Angeles, California, USA - CNSS3 | ecosystem: Host-associated > Plants > Roots > Nodule | place: USA...
TATAAATGATATATTTTATAATCTTATCTTTTGTAAGACTGTAATAATATATTTTATACAATAAATATATGTTTTGAATATTATGATGAAACATCCTAGTTTATTATTTTTTTTAAGTTGTTAAAATTGTGATGTTATAATAATTAACTGTTACAAATATTAAATAAAACAACTATTAATTTATTTAAATTAATCAAAACATTAATTAAAATATACATTGACATATAACTTTTTTTTATCACAAACTTTTATTTAAATACGTAATAAAAATTCTTTACGATTGTCTTACCATGTATTAAGTTTCATAATTTAAACTATATTTTCCGTTGCTGCATGAACTTTAACGGTAGGCGTCTCCTTTAAATGATGGAAGTTTAAAATGACTCTTTATAGGTTTTGGTCAATGAATTGATCAATTAGGCCTTTATTTGGATTTGTGTTTTTGATTTCATGTAATTGTAAAAGGCTTGTTATGCATATCATACTGTTGGTGTGAAGTTTCTTTGATTTTAATGCAGTTAATTCGATATTACTTTCTTTTGAAAAAGATTCTTATAACTTCAGTGTCCCATTTTGTCCATTATTTACAAAGGAAAAGAATATTCTATTTGAAATGTCATCTTTATATTTTAGTGAAACATTAATTATTATCTTTATTATATATTTTTTATATATTTTTTATTTCGACAGCATATTTTAATTATATCTATAACCATTAAAAAAAAGAGAGTTAACGAAAATAACATTAGCAAGAAAATTTTAAAAACAATATATATATATATATATATATATATATATATATATATAATGAAATTACCTAATAAATTTCATGAAATATAAAATATTATTTTATGAGTGTGCTCCAAACTACTATTTTCATTTCAAACTTGATAGAACAGGAAAAACTTTGACGAGATTTGATTTTTGAAGTTTTTAGGTCTTGATCTTGTCATAGATCATTTAAATTCAATAATTCTTCCTTAAGTTCTTCTTGTATTGAATTTAAGAGATAGTCATCTATCATATATATATATATATATATATATATATATATATATATATATATATATATAAAATTGTTTTTTTTTTTATATAAAATATAAAATATTATTTTATGAGTGTGATCCAAGCTACTATTTTCATTTCCTCTGAGTTCCAAATTTGATAGAACAGGAAAAACTTCGAGGAGATTTGATTTTTGAAGTTTTTAGGTCTTGATCTTGTCATAGTCATAGATCATTTAAATTCAATAATTCCTCCTTAAGTTCTTCTTGTATTGAATTTAAGAGATAGTCCTCTATCATTAACTTTTTAAATCAATTTGCATTGATTTTATTAAAATTTCAATTATAAACTTAAAAATATTATTAAACAAAATATTAATGAAACATAGTTAATAAAATTTTTAAAATATTTTCTAAAAAATATAAAAGGAAAACTAATATTTAAATTAAAATATATTTTAAATGTTTGTTTACTTCAATCTTTTACATTCTAATGAATCTCTTTTTTATACACTAATTAAAGTTATAATACATCATTTGATCAAAATAATACAAATAACAAATAATAATCATAATAAAAGTTTAAAATAAATTATAATTATTTACATTTTAGATTATAATACTAAATAAAATTTCATGAGAACCAAAACATTTATTAAATTTGCAAACATTAATGAAACCTAGTTGATAAAATTTAAAAATAATTTTTAAAATATATAAAAGGAAAAAAAATATTCAAATTAAAATATATTTTAAATGTTGGTTTACATGAATCTTTTAAATTCTAATGTATCTCTTTTTTATACACTAATACAAGTTATAATATCACTTCAAATGATACAAAGCATAAATAATAATCATAATAATAAAATTTTACCATAGATCTTTTATTTTTTGAACTTCAATTATGTTTGATGGTGATAAAAAAACCAACACTATTTGCTTCCAATTTTTGGCCTATGCTATTTTCTCCTTGCTAAATGAATGTATTCTTGTAATGGAATATCTAAAAATATTATTTTCTATTAGCATAATTCGTCTTACACACGATTTAATATTGTAGAATCGCATAGCCCACACTAGCATTATATTTTAAATTATTTATTCAATATCATTAGCTATACCACACTATCTATACAAATATTTTATTCTTTTACTCATCTACATCAGTTGGATAGCGTCATATGCCATCAAAAGTAACATCCTCTAAAACTAACTTCCATGATTTTCTCATGAGATGCCTTGTCAACACTAAATCGACGATATACATGAATTAATGTTGCTTTGGCCTCTTGTCATCGACTTTTGACTGATTCTATTTGCTTGATTTCTTGTTTTTATTTTATTTTAAATTTCATCTTAAAATATTAGCAAAACATTAATTAATATTTCTATTATAGTTTTGTATCTTTCCTCAATATATATTTTATGTAGATACAATATCTTGCTCAAAAATTTTGTTGAACCTTAAATTAACAAGTAGTAAATAAACACATAAAAGATTAAGATTAAACGATTCTAAGATGCAACAAAATGGAAAAATAAAAAATAAACCAAAGGAAAAAAAATATGGAAATTGAAAAGATATTGAAGTGTAATATTTAAAGTATGTTTTATTATGAGTGAAGTAAATGTTAGTTACAATAAGGATATGTATCAAGGACCAGATACACATAACTCCATACTAAATGAAAGTTGAATGTGACATGCAATAGGAAGGCTTACAAGTTTATCTGGATGAAAGTGGAGATTTGATCCTGCAACCCTAAGACAGTTACAAATATCTCTTATACCTTGTCCATTAGGAACAGCCATGGCTCTTTTGAATGCATCTGATGCTCCATTGCAGCAATCAGAAGATGGATTAGCTACATTATTTATCAAATACAATCCACAATAACTCAATAGCTTTTCATCCCCATTGCATGTTGCAGGAATTTGACCATAACTCAATCTTGTTACTGCCAAACCATACACCATAACAAACATCAAAACACCAAAAACTTTTTTCTCTCCCATCTTCTCTTCAAATCTCTATGTCAATGCGACTTTTCTTTTCAATCTTATTCTGATTTCATTTACCATTTCTACCATACCATTGCTTATATATACACTTCTAGTATTTATTTCTAGAATAACTTTCCATCCCTGTGCAATATTTTTCGATCTTTTCCATAAAATGTATTAAAGATGAATATCAAAAATAACTAATGCAAAATATAATATTAAATAGTAATTATTATTACATATTTAATTCTTAAATATACATACAAGCTTACACTAATGTTAAATGGGATTTTGATCCTATGTTTTCTATTTTTATTTCAATATGTGTTTTCCTTTTGTATTTTTATCAAAACGTGAGAAAACATGCATTATATTCTTTTATAATAGTAAAAAGTAATTTTTTAATTTAATTATAATATTTTTTCTTTATTTTGTAAGTCATGTTGCATTCGAATATTTAGAAATATTATTTTGTCAGGTACGTTGTAATATTTTAGAATCCCATGATCGACACTAACGTTATATATTTTAAATTATGTATTTAATTATCGGGAGCTAACCTAAATTATTTATACAAATATTTTACTTTTCTACTTGTTTATATCAATTGGACAACATTACATGTTATAAGAAATAACGTCTCCTAAAACTAATTTCTATGATTTTCTTATGAAGTGTCTTGTCCATGCTAGATCGATTATATATATGAATTGGGACTCATTTGGGAAGCTAGAAAGTTTTACACAATTAATTTTATTATTTTAGAGGGGAACATGATCTAAAAGGAGAGACAATTTGATTTTTTTAGAAGGGGAACATTATCTAAAAGGAGAGACAATTGGGACTCATTTGGGAAGCTAGAGTCATTCATTATTATTCTTTTTTAGTGTTGACAATGTAAAGGAGTAACTAACTCCCTTATTCAAGAGGGTTGGACATAATGTATCTTAACTCTATCATTTATGTTATTCAATACTTTTTTCTATTACTCTTGTGTTTTATTCTCGTTTTTAACTGCATTATAGTTAATTGATTGCATACTTGTGGGTATCCGATTATTGAACACGATATTAGAACCTAAACTAGGATAGAACAACTAATAGATTCAACTCTAGAGATGAAAATTTAATCATTGGTCATTCTAAACATCCAAACTTAATGCTTAATGCGAATATGTGGTAAAAGTATCTAAGAGATTAAAATTTTATTATAAGGTTTATACTTATTTCTAAGAAACCAAGGCTTGTTAAATAGTGGTATGAATGCTAATATAGGAATTAGAGGTATATTGTTTGGCGTTTTCATATTGATTCGATATATGAAATCAAACCTTAGTGAAGTTTTTACCATATAGTTATTTTCAAAAATTTACTTGCTTCTAGAGGTGTCAAGGACAGACCCGACGACCAAGATGAGCCCGACGACCAGGACGGGCCGGATAACCCGGACATGGCAGACAACACGGACGGGTCAGACGACCAAGATGGGCTCGACGACCAGGACGGGCCTGACAACCCAGACATGCCAGACAACACGGACGGGCCCGATGACCCAAACGGACCCGAAAACCCGGACGAGCCAGACGAGCGAGATGAGCCCTATGACCCAGACGAGCCCAACGATCTGAACGGGCCGACGACCCGAACGGGCCCAACGATTCAAACAGGCCCACTGATCCAGACAGGCTCAACGACCTGAACCGGCCCGACGACTAGTATGGACCCGACGATCCAAACGGGCCCGACGACCAGAACGGGCCCAACGAGCCAAACGGGCCCGACGACCCGAACGGGCCCAATGAGCCAAACGGGCCCAACGATCCGAAGGGGCCCGACGACCCAAACGTGCCAGATGACCCGAACGGGCCCAACGACCCGAACGGGCCCTACGACCCGAACGGGCCCGATAACCCGAACGAGCCCGACGACCTAAACGGGCCTGACGACCCGAACACGCACGACAACTCGGATGGGCCTGATGACCCGTTCGGGACGTTGGGCATGTCTGGATAATCGGGCCTGTCTGGGTCGTTGGGCCCGTTCGGGTCGTCGATCCCGTCCGGCTCGTCGGGCCCATTCGAATCTTTGGGCCCGTCTGGGTGTCGGGCCTGTTCGGGTAGTCGGGCATGTCCGGGTAGTCGGACTCGTCCGGGTCGTCGGGCTCATCCGGGTTGTCGAGCTCGTCCTAGTTGTCGGGTCTGTTTGGGTTGTCGGACTCGTACGTGTCTTCGGGCCCGTTCGGGTCATAGGGCCCGTTTGGGTCGTCAGGTCCATACAGGTTGTCAGGCCCGTTGGGGTCGTTGGGCCTGTCTGGATCATTGGACCCATTCGGATCGTCGTGTCCATCCGTGTCGTCGGGCCTGTTCATATCGTTTGTCTCGTCCGGGTTGTTGGCCCTGTCCAGGTTGTCGGGCTCATCTAGGTCGTGTGGCATGTCTTAGTCGTTAGGCCCATCCGACTTGTTGGGCCCATCTGGCTCGTCGGACCCGTTTGGGTTGTCGGGCATGTTTGTGACGTCAGTCCCATCTAGGTCATCAGGCCCGTTTGGGTTGTAGGACCCGTCCGGGTCGTCGGGTCCATACCGGTCATCGGGCCCGTTCGAGTCGTCGGGCTTGTTTGGGTCATAGGGCCTGTCAGGTTCGTCGGGCCTGTCCGAGTCATTGGGCCCGTCTAGGTCATCGAGCCTGTCCGGGTCGTCGGGCCCTTCCATGTCGTTGGGCCCGTCCGTGTTGTCGGGTTTGTCCTGTATTCGGGCCCGTTTGGGTCGTTGGGCCCGTTCGGGTTGTTGGGCCTGTTTGGATCATCGGGCCCGTTCAAGCCGTCGTTCTTGTCGAGGTCGTCGGGCAGGTCCGAGTCGTTAGACCTATTCGGGTCGTCGTGCTTGTCCGGTTCGTTGGGCCTGTCCCACAGATAGTAATATATTTTAAAAAATAATATATTTTTCGTGTGGAAGATGAAAGTCCATGGGTTGGCCTTGGCCCACAGGGCTTTTGTAGGGTTTTTGGCCCTGTGGGCTTCTTTGTTGGGGCTTTTTTTCAATGTGGGCTTTTTTGGCCCTAACCCACATGGGCCAGGGCCAAATTGACACCTCTACTTGCTTCTAGAATTTAGAATTTTATCAAAACAATCATTACTTTTCATTATCTTAAAAGTTCTTTTACCTTAATTAGTAAATAAACATAGTTTTTCTGAACAACGCAAGTTTCCTAGCAAATGATATCTTAACTTATCCACTTTGTTACTTATACGATTTGGTACTGAGGTATGAAATTGAATAGGTTTGGGGTAGATATCAATATCTTACCCAAGGTTTTAAAATATGATTGTTGGAAAGTTCTTAAAGCCACTTGTTCTTGACTATATGAATTAATTGATTTCATATTTTTGGGTATCTCATTATTGGACACATTGTTGGAACCTAGACTAGGACAGAACAACTAATTGAGTTTGCATCTAGACATAGAGCTTAAAAGTTGGTCATTCAAAACATCTGAACTTAATGCTTAATGCAAACTTTTAATAAAAAAAATCTAAGACATTAGGGTTTTTATGAAGAAGTTTAGACTTGTCTCTAAGATATTAAGACTTGTTAAATAGTGGTGTGAATGCTAGAGTAGGAATTAGATTTTTATTTTTAGTGTTTTTATATTGATTTTGTGCATGAAATCTAACCCTAGTGAGTCTTTACCGCATAAGTAATTTAGTAAATTTAAATGCATTCTAGATTTTAGAACTATTCTTGTAAAAATTAATTATTTTCATCTTTCAAAGTTTTTCACTTAAATTAGTAAATAATCATAATTTTTCTAAACAACGCGAGTCTTTGTGTGGAACGATTTCTAGACTTGTCCACTTTATTACTTGTATGATTTGGTACACTTGCCAATATCATAACAAGTTCTTACAAGATGCTTTGGGGAGCCAGTTGAGGAAGAGTTATGCATATCATCCTCAAATGAATGGGCAATTATCAAATTTACACAATATGTTTCACATTTCGCAACTAAGAAAGTATGTGTTAGATCCTTCACATGTGTTGGAGTTAGACGAGTTGCTAGTAAAGGAGGACTTATCTATGGATGCACAACTTGTGAGGATAGAGGAGTATCAAACAAAGCAACTTAGGGGAAAAGCAATCAATCTAGTTAGAGTTCATGGAATCATAGGATGGACGATGTAACGTGGGAGTTGGAAGAGGATTTGACGAAGATGATGTAACGTTGAAAATTTTTCTTGTAAGGAAGAATGTGAAAAGATGGAAAAGAGCCTAAGAGTAATGGCGGTTTTAAAAGAGGATACTATAATATATTAATAAAAAGGTTCAAACTATAAAATAATTTTCTAGTAAAGGAAGTTCAATTTTTTAAAACCATCATCTCTCTAAAAATCCTTTCTAAACTTTCTCTCTACCCTATATTCACCCTTTTGAAGTTCAAGGACCGTAAAATCGTTTGTGGTGATGAGTTATACGCATTCATCTATGATCATAGAGTCGAACAAAATAAGTTCTTTTTTCGCCCTTTTGAGGTATTTTCACTCTTTGAGTTTCATCTGGGCTTTAAGGCTGTGCATGTGAATCAAAGATGCTCTTGGTGAATCTCTATTGCTCTACTATCTTAATGATATGCTTAGGTCTCTAATTGAGATCTTTGTTGTCAAGTTAGGTTTTCTAGTGTTAGATATAACTCCAAGAAGAATCTTTGACAGCAAGGGCTGTTTAACCCAGGTAAGGGAAGATAATTTAATTTCTTGTGATTTAAATTGTGTTTTGACTAGTTAGTACATTTCTAAATTGATTTTGGTTGTTGAATCTCGTTTGGAGTATGTTGATTTGGTGTGTGTAAAGTGTTTAAATGGGGAATTTATGATATGTGTAGACTTGGTTTTTGAGATGCAAAGATTTTATTGATTTATTGAAATGGTTTATTTCGTTGATTATGAGTTGTATAGATTGGAAATTGGTATGTTGGTGTGTTAAATGAAGCATGAAATGGCAATTGTGAGTGTTTGGTGTTGTTTGAAGTGAGAACTTACTAGCTTTCGTTATGCACACTCAATAAGGGGAGCTCCTTTCTAGCTGAGCGACTACCAAATATAGGTTTGACAGAGAGTCGGGTGAGGTCTGCTCGCTGGGCAAGCAGACTCTCGCTGATCAAAAGCCAAACTCGAGTTTGGCAAAGAGTTAGGGGAAACAACCTTGTTGGCCAAGTCTACACTCGTTGGACGAATAAATGTGCATTTTTGTTCTAGTGCTCAGCTCATTGAGCGAGATGTTTACTCACTAAGCAGGTGTCCTCCCTAAGGAATTCCCTAAGCGAGTGATTAGTCTCGTTGAGCCAAATTGTTTGCTTATATGAGTGAATTTTGGTTTGGATTGTGAGGAACTTGCTGGGGAATTATCCTCTATATAAAATTTATGGGGTTTTGACTATGAAAGTGAATCAATGGAATGGAAAGGTGTTAATTTTGAATTGTATTGTTACATGAGGTTTATGTTTCTGAGGAAGAAGTGTAAATCCTTTATTAGTTAATGTTATGCATTGACTAGGGATACATGTTAGTAAAAAGTCATTATATACTCTACAAGACTTATAAACTTATATAAAGCATTATAGTCTTGGTGGTGAGAGTTGAAGGAGGTTCTTATGGCGAGATCTGGGGTTAGAACCTTTTTCTAGTGAAGCCACAAGTTAACTTCCCTTAGTCATGCAAGGGTTGAGATTGTGCAATTTGGTATGGTCGGTCGTAGTATTTTGTTTCACTATTTCATGATAGGTGTGAGGCTTCTAGTATCCAAGTCAATCCACAAATTCAGACATGGAGTCTAAAATATTGGTTTTTCTATAGAGAAATTATTGTGTTGGTTTTAAGTGGTAATGGCTTTAATATTATAGATGTTATGATACATGTATGTTTGAAATTATAATTACCTTACCCTTTTTCTCTTGTTGGTGTGTTTGTTTGCGTTCTCTTTTGAAATGATCACTATAATGGTCTGAGCATAAGAGCCTGCAAGTGAGAGTGAGAATATATCATAATGGATAGTTCTTTTGGAAATCTCTAATGTTTAGTCTATTTGAAGATTGTGTATTGTGTAGTAATGTCTTCATATTTTGGTCCCAAGTTGTATAAACAAATTATATTTTGGTTAGGTTTGCTTGACGTTCTAAATTATTGGAAGAACTCTATTTTTGGGTTGTTATACTAACTTCTAGTAATTTTTGTTTCTTCTCTAATAAATATGCCGACATTTATTTATTTTTATTTGTTTTTAACATAGGCAAATAGTTATTTTAATTTCCAAAAATTTTATTTATAACAATTTTTAATCGGTTAAATTTATTTCCTACAAAATTGTAAAATTTGCAAGTATTTCCTACAAAATTTGTTGCAAAAAGTGTTTTATACAAAATAATTTTTAAAAAAATTGTTAGCAATTTCTTGCAAGTTTTTTTTCACAACAAAATTTGTAAGTATTTCCTACAAAAATTTGTTGCGAAAAGTGTTTTATACAAAATAATTTGCAAAAATAAAGTATTAACAATTTCTTGCAAGTTTTTTTTTTTTCACAACAAAATTTGTAAGTATTTCCTACAAAAGAAAATCAAAACAAATTGGCAGGAAACATGAATTTCCGAAATCATTACGTAATTTATTGTTAGGGAAGAAAAAAAGTAAAATTAAAATAATTAAAATGAATTGAAATAAAAAATGGATTTAAGTTAGATTGTGTGCAATTTTATACTATTTTTTAAATATAAATTATTGTGAGTATAATTTATGAGATAATTATAAAAAAATAGTTTTATTGTATATAATATTTATAATTAAAATGTATTTTATTTTATTTTTTACATAGTTCATTATTTTTAATCAAATTTTCAAATTAAATTTGAAATTTATAAAACTCAGATATTATTCTTTTATGTCTTTATATATTTTTTATATTATTTTAATAAACAATCAATATATTCTAAAATCAAATTAAATTAGAAAATAAATTTGTAATTTAACCTCATTAAACTTTGTTAATAAGTTCAAGTTTGTCGTTGTTTATATATTATAGTTTAATCTTATTTATAGACAATTTGTAATTTCTAACACACTCTTCACATTGAGACATCAAATGTGAAAATCAAAGACAGGATAACAGGTGGCATGATAAACCCAAATTTTGACTAAAGTATATTCTTATGCTTATGATATCTTATCATAAGAGAAAGAAATAAAATAATTCATTAAATGTGTCATTTATAAAAGAGGCGAAGAAGATAACATATTTAATAAAAACATATACTAACAAACTGAATATAAAACAAAATATAATAACTTATGGAAAGTATTATATTTTACTAATATAAAAAAAATTATATTTTAAATTTTTAAAACTCAAATATTTTAAAATTTCTTTACAATTCAGTCTATATACATATGACAAGTAGTAAATTTATTAAAAGTTAATTTTTATTTTAATTATTTTTTAAAACAATATATATATATATATATATATATATATATTTAATATTTAGCATATATGAAAAGGAAAATAAAAAATTTAATTAAGGAAATGAAATATATTTTTAAGATTAAAGAATATTAAGAGAGAAATTTTCATTCATATCTAACTAAATTTCATTAAACTAGCTCAATGAGGTAGATTTGACTCACTTGTATGTAGACATTGTCAAATAAACCCATCTTCATGGGTATTGTCCGAATTCGTCTCTATTTTGATGGAGAATTTCTGCATTGACTAGGTATAGGTATTAGTATGGGAAATCCCTGACTTTTTCAATTGAGTATGGTGATGAGTACGGGGATATACATATCCCCACCATAATATCTGGTCTCGTTTAAATTATTAAAATATTTACAATTAATTAAGTAACTATATATATATATATATTATTTTTTATTTCTTCTAATTATTTGGTTTGTCATAAAACTCATTCGCATTTCCACTATATTTTTCATCTTATCATAACCTTTATGTAATTATGTTAAAATGATGTATGTCAATTAAAATTTTTTTATGTTTCACATTTGAATATTTCTATTATTTTTTAATATTTTTATTTATTGTATATTTTCCTTTCACATGAGAATGTTTAATACTCTCAATTTAAGTGTCTAATAGCACAAATCTTTCATTTACTAGGTAATATAAAAAAATTCTTTACTTATTATTATTAATTTTTGTTTCATTTAAAGAACTCTTCTGTTTCACTAAAATAATTTTTTTTATTTCTCAACCATTGAGTATATCTGTTGATATTTCAAAAGTTTTCTTATCTCTAAGGTATTTTTCATCTTATCATATCCTTCAATTATACATTTGGTTTCCTTTGTGCAATTTCTTTCAATAGTCTCTCAAGTTGTTCTAAACATTTGTTATTTTTTTAATTTTTATTTGTTGTTTATTTTCATCATGTAGAATACTATTTTTATATATTTTATCTAATTATTTTTTATTTTCTAACTCATTATCAATCATACTATAATTTTTTCGCTATAATTGTATAAATAACTTTTATTTACTATGATATAAAAATTTAATGTAATTGCCATGAATATTTTTTATCACCATCCAACATATATTATAGTTCAAAAGATACAAGATATATGTTAAAATTTTATTATTTGTTCTTTGCATCATTTTGATAGTGATGTATTATAATTTTTATTAGTGTATAAAAAATATATTCATTAGAAATTTAAAAATTAAAGTAAACACACATTTAAATTATATTGTAATTTAAATATTTGTTTTCCTTTTATATTTTTTTAAAAATATCTTTAAATTTTATCAACTAGGTTTCATTAATGTTTGCAAATTTAATAAATGTTTTGGTTCTCGTGCAATTTTATTTGGTATTCTAATCTAAAATATAAACAATTATAATTTATTTTAAAGTGTTTGATATCGAAGAAATAATCTTCTTCCTAATATCGAATATTTGATAATATTATGTTTCCTTTACCGTGATTTTTTATTATTTTATAAAAATGAATTAAAATTAATATTGAAGTAGTAAGAAAACGGATACAGGTATGGGTACGAGATTATACTCATTACCTGGTGAGGATGGAGATGGAACAAAAGTTTGATACTCGTTGGATTTGAGTATGAGGATGGAGATAAATTTTTTTACAGAGATGGGTATGGGATAGCGAAACTTATCCCCGCCCTACCCCATTGTCATCCCTAGCTCATTAATGTTTGCAAATTTAATAAATCGTTTGGTTCTCATGAAATTTTATTTGGTATTCTAATCTATAATGTAAACAATTATAATTTATTTCAAAGTAGTTGATATCGAATCATCCTCCAAATATTAAGTATTTGATAATATTATGTTTCCTTTACCGTAATTTTTTATTATTTTATAAAAATGAATTAAAATTAATATTGAAGTAGTATGAAAACGGGTACGGGTATAAGTACGAGATATGCTCGTTAGTCAATGGGGATGGGAATGATACAAAAATTTTATACCCGTTGAATTTGAGTATGGGAATCGCGACTGGAAATATATATATATATATATATATATATATATATATATATATATATATATATATATATATATATAAAATAAATACTTATCTTATACATCTTATCAATTGTTTTTATTATATTTTAACTAAAGACTAAAATATTGTGTCTAAATATGTAAATATATTTTATAACCGTTAGTCATTAAGAATTAAAAATGTAATATCTAATTATATTATAAATTTTTATTAATAATAGAGTTTGTTTTAGATTCTATTATATTTTAGTTTATAAAACTTTTTGAATTTAATTGATATAATGACTAATTATCTTATGTTCCTAAATTAGTTTATTTTGTAGTTTAATTTTACATAACCAACATCCATTTTGTAAATGGTTGTTGAAATATAGTTGTGAAGGACATATGTGTTGCCTATTTTTATTTTATTATTTTAAAAAAATAAATAATTATTAAAATAAAATTTTTATTAAATTTATAAAAAATATAAAAAACAATTGGACACAAAAATGAATCGATCAATTAAGCCTTTTTAGTTGGATTTGTGTTTTTTATTTCATATAATTGTAAAAGGCTTGTTATGCATATCATACGGTTGTTGCGAAGTTTCTTTCTTTGATTTTAATACGGTTAATTCGATATTAATTTCTTTTGAAAAAGTTTTTATAATATATTAAATCTAGGAGATAATCTCTATTATTGACTTTTCTTAAATTGATTTGCATTAATTTTATTAAAAATTTAATTATAAACTTAAAAATATTATTATTTTTTCCCTCAACCTCAAAATTATTTTAATTCAATTAAAAACCACAAAATCAAAAACCAATTTTTGCATAAATACAAATTTAAAATCTATTATATATTATCTATTATCCATTATAACATAAAAAAAATATTAGTAATTTTATCTTCTTGCTCATATTTAATTAGCTGACAGATGTTTTATACGTTGATTTTCTAGTCATTTAATCATGTTAATTTACTCTTTCACTCATTTTATTGTAACATGTCTTTGACTAATCAATTTATTATTTTACTTTTATTTTATACCATTTTTATTTTTTTATGATTTATAATTATTTTCTAAATTTATAAGTAATTATTCAAGTTAATTATATTCAAAACTTAATTATACACTTAAAAATATTTTTATTTATTTGCTCATATGTCTTTCTTTCAATATAATATATATTTACATAGTTTTAATAAAATAAGCTAAAGCTAACAATGCATAGTCATAGTTTTAATAAAAATATCAAATTCTTTTAAACAAGTACAAAGAGTTTGCTAAAATTATTTTAAAAAATAATAGTTAGAGAGGGTTAGGCCCTCGCTAAGCTTATTTTAAAAAGTAATATAAAAAGAGGTTAAAGTTTTCAAGAATAATTTATAACATATAATAAATTATTATAGAAACGGTTAGACCCTTGTTAAGGTAAAACTAATTTTAAAAAACAATATAGAGAGAGGGATAAGCCCGGCTAAACAAAAGTTAATTTCTAAAAAATATAGAGAGGGTCAGACTCTCGCTAGTGGATGAAATTTTAATTTTTTAAATTGTTATATACGCTTCAAAGTGTTTAATTTTTTTAAAAAAAACTATAAAAAGTTTGTTAAGGTAGAATATCATTTTAAAGAATAATATATAGAAAGGGCTAAACCCTTGCTAAACTAAAATTAATTCATAAAATAATTTAAATAGGGATAAAAAACTCTTGATAAGATAAAATTAAATTTTACAGCATAGATCTTGTGACGACAATTTTTTTTCTTTTTCTAATTATTATTATTATTTCCTAATAATATACTTATAAAATTTAGAGGCAAAATTATACATAAAATATTCGCATCCTGACACTCTAAGGAGTCAGTTAGCCTCACTTAGAGCGGACTGACTCCTGTGGTGAGAGTAACAGGAGGTCTGAAACTCATTAAGGCCTAACCTTGTGTGTGAGGGAATTGATTCATTGGAACACTTGTAACATATAGCTCGGGGATGAGTAGAGGTATCCACCACAAGTGCAAGCATCCGCTGAATCCGACCAGGTTATATGTATCTGGATGAGTCGAGTCGAGTCTTAGTGTATTGATTGAAAGGTCATAACATGCTTGGGTGATATATGTATATTGGACTGTGAAGGTATATCTGATTGCATGATAAAAATCTTTTTGGCTCTAGCTTACCCTTTGCTTGTTTGATTGCTCTATATGTTGTTCTTCTACTCTTGCGATGATCATCAATTTATTGATGGGAGCAAATGCGAGAGGTACTCGTGGTCAACAGAGGAGAGATGATTTTGCCGCATAATCTGCATGGGCTGGGCTTCATGTTCTTGATGGGCTTTCCTTTAGGGCTATGGCCCATGTACCTATCCGTCTTTTTGATTTCTATATATTCTGTTAAAATTTTTATCTAGTCTCCTTTCGGGCATTATGGTGTGCCTTGAGTTGTAAGGAGTTAAGTTTTAAACTCCAAGATCGCGCTATTATAATATCTCTATGTGACGTTTCCTTTAATTTCGTTTATTGAATTAAATGGGGTGTTACAATATGCATCTTATATTTACACCGTTTAGTACATCTTATATTTCCTATACTATAAGGGGAAAAATTATTATTTATTTATAGTTTTTCCCTCATATACTGGCTTTCAAACAGGTGGAGGGAAAAGGTTATGGATATAGGGTTCACTTGGGCTGTTGGGGGTAAATAAAAGGTAACTCCGATTTGTCCTTCGATGACAATCGACGCATTCGGAGCAGAGAAAAAAGTAATGGTAGAGTTTTCCGTTCCCTGAAATGTTACAGAATTGTTTACTACATTGGTTTGCCATGCATTCCCAAGGAAAACAGCTACAATGTCGGCGAAGAAGGGATCGAGCATGTTTGAAGCAGCCATCTATGATAATGTTATAAAATTTTGTTTTTCACACATGATAAAATAAAGGGAAGTGAGACAAATATCACAAAAAAAATAGCATATCATAATAAAATAAAATGAATTGAAAGTTCTCCCAAATCCATAAAACTGGATTTTTATTATACTTTTATAAAGATATTGATTAATTTTGTAGTGACTAGTCAGGATAAATGAGCTCATGGCCAACAAGGTAACTCAAGAACATCTCATCTTAAGTAATACTAACTCGTTTAAATCCCCAAGGTCATACCTCCAACTACAATAATCAAATCTTCATTTATCGTAAATTTTATTTCAATATTAACCATTTAATTATATAATTAAATAAACATGATCGATGCATAATTAAAAAAAAAGAATATATTTAAATTTTATGTTATTTATTAATTCTAAATAATAATATCAAATAGGTAATAAAGAAATACGTAATATTATGATGATAAATATTCATTATTTAATGATAAATTATGAACTTTATACGTTTGATTTCTAAATTTTACAGTAGAAACCAAAAGTTGGTTTATAATTTTATAGAAATTGATTTCTCGAAAATCAATATCAGAATTTGGATACAGTAACTAAAAATTCAACTCTCTAGTGGTATTATAATTAGAAAAAATAATAATTTATTTTTTATTAGCAAAAATTTGTCTCTAAAATAGACTAATAGTGTGACGAAAATTATTTTTAAATATATCTTAATTAGAAACTAAAATATTTTATTGTAATTCTTGGTCATTAAAAATTAAAAATATAATATCTAATTATATTATAAATTTTTATTAATAATAGAAATTATTTTAGATTCTATTATATTTTAATTTATAAATATTTATGAATTTAACTGATATAATTTACTAGTTATCTTATCTTCCTAAATTAGTTTATCTTTAATAAAACTTTTGTAGTTTAAACATCCATTTTGTGAATGGTTGTTAAGAAACTCCATCTATGAAAGCTAAAGCTATCCATGGTATTTAATTATATTTTATTCTATTCAGTTTGAAAGTGGAGGCAGTGGTCGTTTTTAGTTAATCTACATTCAGTAGAAGTGTTCTTTTCTTTCTTTTCATCAATTTTTGTACTCATTTTTTCTAGTATATAATAAACTGAGAACTATGTCCGTCTGTATTTATTGTTTCTTGGAAAAGAAATAATTGTAGACTTTTATAAGTTTTTCAGTAAATAAGGATTTCAAATCAAATCATGTTGAAATTTGATCACCTCAAAAACTCAAATTAAACAAAATATAATAATACATACAAAAAATTACCACAAGTTTTTATTGTGATTTTTTTTTCAAAAGATTATATATATATATATATATATATATATATATATATATTATATGTGTAAACTGGTAAATATTTCGAATTGTTGATAAAAGAAAAGTAAGCCAAATTTTTTTTCAAGTACTTTTATACTATTTAAGGATAAAGATATTTTCAAGTACTTTAAAATAAGTTTGTGATGGGGTTATTGTAAACGTGTTTATTTAATTTAATTTATTTAAAACCTAAAGTTAATATTTTATGTACATACAATATCTTGCTCAAAAATTTTGCTGAACCCTAAATTAACAAGTAGTAAATGAATACATAAACGATTCTAAGATGCAACAAAATGGAAAAATAAAAAATAAACCAAAGGAAAAAAAATATGGAAATTGAAAAGATATTTAAGTGTAATATTTAAAGTATGTTTTATTATGAATGAAGTAACTGTTAGTTACAATAAGGATATATGTATCAGGGACCAGATACACATAAGTCCATACTAAATGAAAGTTGAATGTGACATGCAGTAGGAAGGCTTACAAGTTTATCTGGATGAAAGTGGAGATTTGATCCTGCAACCCTAAGACAGTTACAAATATCTCTTATACCTTGTCCATTAGGAACAGCCATGGCTCTTTTGAATGCATCTGATGCTCCATTGCAGCAATCAGAAGATGGATTAGCTACATTATTTATCAAATACAATCCACAATAGCTCAATAGCTTTTCATCCCCATTGCATGTTGCAGGAATTTGACCATAACTCAATCTTGTTACTGCCAAACCATACACCATTAACAAACATCAAAACACCAACAACTTTTTTCTCTCTCATCTTCTCTTCAAATCTCTATGTCAATGCCACTTTTCTTTTCAATCTTATTCTGATTTCATTTACCATTTCTACCATACCATTGCTTATATATACACTTCTAGTATTTATTTCTAGAATAACTTTCAATCCCTGTGCAATCTTTTTCAATCTTTTCCATATAAAGTATTAAATATGAATATCAAAAATAACTTATGCAAAATATAATATTAAATAGAAATTATTATGACATATTTAATTCCTAAAAATACAGACACGCTTACACTAATGTTAAATGGGATTTTGATCCTATGTTTTCTACTTTTACTTCAATGTGTTTTTCTTTTGTATTTTTATTAAACGTGAGAAAACATGCATCATATTCTTTTATAATAATAAAAAGTAATTTTTTAATTTAATTATAATATTTTTTCTTTATTTCGTCAACCATGTTGCATTCAAATATTTAGAAATATTATTTTTTATTAGGGTATGTTCTAATATTTTAGAATGCCATAATCCACACTTACGTTATATATTTGTTTGGTCTCTTGACATTGACTATTTTGACTAACATTGACTTTATGATTGATGCTATTTGTTTGATTTCTTATTTTTTATTTTATTTTTAATGTTATCTTAAAATAATAATGAAATATTAATTATTATTTCTATTATATTTTTGTGTATTTCCTCAATATATTTGTATTGTATCTCTCACAATTGAGAAGTGAGAAAACGAAAATAACTTGAGAAATAAAAAATGAAAGACAAGATTTATATTAGGAAATTGCTTAATAAATTATATGAAATATAAAATTTTAATTACATTTCTTAATTTGCGATTTAAAAATTTAAACATCAAACATATTGAAACATGAAACGGTTATCTTATATTTATCCAAATTAACTTTCAAAACACATTATTAGAAGGAAACAAAAAAACAACTCCGTTAAAAGTAGTTAAAATATATATGTGAAACGCATTTTTGTGCCTACTTTTATTTTATAATTATAAAATATAACAAATTAATAATAAAAAATTGGATACTAAAGGATAATATAATTCAATAGAATAATTTATATTAATAAGAGCATGTAATGAGATGTATACACTACAAAAATAAAAAATCGGTAATCAAATAATTATCAAAAAAATGATCTTTATACATAGATATAGATTAATCATGGATAATCCAGTGGATATCTTGAACTAGACATGTCAAAGTGAGCCAACCCGGCTCACACGGGTTGACTCACCATGAGCCGGGTTGAAAATGAGTGAACCCAACCCAGCTCACTTTCTGGTGAGCCAGAAATTTTGTAACCCGGCTCAACCCACCACGGGTTGGTGGGTTAAGTGGGTTGGTTCACCAACCCACCTAATTTTTATTTTGTTTAGTATTCAAATTTTTAAGTAACCCATGAGATGACAATCATAGTAAAATCAAGAACCAATGTTTTGATCATGCTCACCACCAATATATGAAGAATTATTTCCAAGAAAGTATCCATTATTCTAAGAAAGCAAGGCTAATATTACAAATTTTCTGTCATGCTATTCAACAAAATACAAATAAAAAAGCTATACATTTTTTTCATGCTAATTTAGAAAAAATTGTTTATAAGACGGTTACTTGAGTAATTTACTATAAAGATTATAGTTACAGATTAAAGTATCAACATATATATAACTTGACAATCAAATTAATTAAACATTCAAACTATTCAAATATAATTAAGCAACATTCTAGCATTTAAAAATATGAAATTGTGAACAAATATAATAGGAATAGTAAATAATTATTAAAAAAAATTAAAAAAATTAAGAGAAAATTATAAAAAAAATGTTGGTGGGTTAAGTGGGTCAACCCACCTTCAACCTGGATCGAACCCGTTTAACCCGTGGGTTAAGTGAGTCGGGTTGAGTTCAACCCACTTTTAAAAAAGTTAAATTTTTCTCAACCCAACCCGGCTCAAACCCTTGGTGAGCCGGGTTGACTCACGGGTTGAAACCCATTTTGACATCTATATCTTGAACTCTTGATAAACTAACAAGTAGGCCAATTTTTTTTCCATAGATTTGTGTCAAATTCTTATTTCTTATATGGTTGTTGAGAAGTTTCTTTCTTTGATTTAATGCAGTTAATTCGATATTAAATTCTCTTAAACAAATTTCTTATAATGTAGTACTTTAACCAAAATTCTTATACTATTTATAATGTTACTCACACTTGACTCATTCCAACATTTACAATGAAGTGTGTGGTTTATAACTCACAAGTTACAACGTTTATTCCTCTAAAGTAAAAATTATCAGTAAATTAATAAGAATTCTAGTTAAAGACATTATCTTGAATTATACACAAAGACTAATAAGAATTTATTCTAGAATAACTTTGAATCCTTGTGCAATCTTTTTCAATCTTTTCTATAAAAAGCATTAATAAGTTGGCAAAAATTAATTAATACAAAATATAATATTAAATAGAAATTATTATTATATATTTAATTCCTAAAAATACAGACAAACTTATAATAATGTTAATGGGATTTTGTTCCTATGTTTTATTTTTGTTTCAACGTGTTTTACTTCTTGTACTTCTATTAAACGTAAAAACACGCGTTATATTCTTTTATAATAATAAAAAGTAATTTTTTAATTTTACTATGAATAATTTTTATTTATTTTATAAAAAACTTTATAATTAAAAATGTAATTAAATTTAAAAAGTGATTAAATTAAAAAAATGATTAAACTTAAAATTAACTATTTAAAGAGTAAGATTAATAAAAATGATTATTTTAATTAAAAAAATATTTAAAAATAAAATTGGAAAAGAAATATGAATATCAAATATAGATTATTGTATTATTTAGAGTTGATGTGAATATCAATCATTATCGAAGCATAATCTACCAAAATTTATTATCTTGTTGTTATTATTTCAAAAAGTTATAGAACGTCTTTATAAATGGAAATTTCAAATAGTTAAATATTTTCAATACTTTAATTCAAATATCAATTCAGTTAAATATTTATTAAAATATTAAATGAGACAATACTGTTTATTTAATCAATTATTTTTTTATATTAATTTATTCAGTTATTATCAATCCTTAAACTCAAATATCATTATCCAATCATTCATTCAAATGAAATAACTATTAATTTAGTAAAATTTTAAATTCAATGTTGATTTAGTCAAACATTTTTAGAAGCTATTAATTTATTTAAATTTTAATAAAAACATTAATTAAAATATATGTAACATATAATTTGTTTTCATAGCAAACTTTTATTTAAATACGCAATAAAAATATTTTACTATTGTGCATTAATTTTCATAATTTAAAATGTATTTTTCATTGACAAAAATACTTAATACAAAATATAATATTATGTGAAAGTTATTATTATATACTTAATTCCTAAGGATACAGACACTCTCAATCTAATGTTAGATGGGATTTTGATCATCTTGTACAATGAAATTTCCTTCTTGTGATTTTTATTAAACAATATTAAGAAAAACGCATGCGCTATATATTTTTTATAGTAATAAAAAGTGATTTTTATAGTTTTACTAAAAGTAATTTTTATTTATCTTATTATAGGAAGTTTTATAATTAAAAATTAAATAAATTTAAAAAAACATTATATTGAAAGAAGTTCCAAAAAAAATAACATACTAAATGTTCAACTTTTAAACCAAATTAAAGGATAATGAACTTTGATATGAATGCTTGGTTTTTCGCTTTCAACTTCAAAAAAGAGTTCATTGTGATCCTCTGTAGATAGTTCATGAAGAGCACAAAAATTCTTCCAGCCAGCTCCTATCTTTACAGACCTACGTCTTATGATCAATTTACATTCCACTTTGCCCCTTGGTCCGTGTAGAACAACAGATGAAAGTCCACTGTTTTGAAAATAACTCGCAAATTCTTTTTTCAAATACTGGAAACATAATCTGATGTCATATTACTTATTAAGAAGGAATGTAAATAAATAATAAACCAAAAAAGGACTAACCAAGTGGTTGGCTTTACAGTAGTATCTGGATAGTTGAACTTGAAAATGAATTAACTTTGACATAAGGACGACGGATGGAAATATTGTTTAGGAAAATCGCTCGGAGTCGTGAGTTTGTCGAACGGTTAGAGACGTGGAGTTGGAAAGAAGAATTTCCGACATATTTGAACAAAACCAATTTGTCAGACTTATCTGCATAAAAAGATCTTAAATCATTCCAGCCTTCGGTAATCAGTGGAGTGTGAATATCCATGTTGTAGGTAACATTGTGAACATTACTTTCGTAATCAACAATGGTCCATTGTGAACCAATGTCCTTCCCATATCGTATTTTGAACAATCGGTCGACGTGTCCAAAAGCCTTCACAGATTAGCAAGTTCAGAATAAAGAAATAAAAATAAAGATAAGAAATAAATGTGAAGGAATAAAAAAATAAACCTGGTCCTTCAGAAACATAGTAAGAAATCCGCCAATAAGTTTTGCAAAAAGTATAGATTGTGGGGTGGTGATGGATGCCATTGCACGATAATAGATTGATGATGAAGAAAATTAGTAAGAGAAGATAATGGGTAACAGAAGAAAAAGAAGATTTGTCACTCATTAGTTGGTAATGCGTAACAGAGGTGCAAACATTGGGAATATATATAAAGAGAATAGGATAAGTCATCCCTGTTCGAAGCCTCCGTACTTACTGGACAGACTGCTTCATAATTAATGCAAACGCTTGGGAATAAAAAACTTAAAATGAAGTACGAATTAAAAAAAACGTTAAAATAAAATTTTAAAATATAAGAAAATATTAATTATAAAATGATGACTCGTAAAATAATCATTAAATTTTAAGAAGATAATAAGAATAAATAAAATTTCACCTCTTGAATAAAAACATTTACACAAAAAAAAAATCAAAGCTTTTAAAAAAAGAAATCTAGGTAAAGATAGAAGAAGAAGATAAAAAAACATTGAGAAAGATTAATTGTTTCCTTCGAAAACCTGAAATCTCGCTGTGACCAATGTTATTTGGTTAGAGATGTGAAAATGTTAGAGAAACACATTGAGATGAAGAATCGAAAAAAAGCAAAAATACAAAGAGATCTGCAAAGCAAAAGGCTGGCCGTTTTTTGGTCTTTAAGACTCTTGCATGTTTTGGAACTCTTCATTTCAAGCCTATAAGTTCTAAAAAATAGCATCAACGAAATCTGGGTAAAAATATAAGAAGAATATGAACTTTTTTCTTGAGAAAATTGAACAAAAAACGAAATTTGGGTAATCACATGAAATCTGGCCGCGACCAAAAGTTCTACTCAGTTCATTCATGTGAAAAAAATTCCAAAACAGAGAAAGGGTGAGAAAAATCGGATGACAGAAAAGAAGCTGAAAAAATACAACGAAATCTGGGCAAAAATAAAAGAAAAGATCAACTGCAAAGTTAAAAAGCCTGAAATTTGGCCGTGACCAAAGTTGTACCCAGATTTCATTCATCTGAAAAAAATTCCAAAACAAAGAAAGGGTGAGAAAAATCGGCAAAAAGAGAAGAAGTTGAAACCTTACAACGAAACCTGAGTAAAAATAAAAGTAAAGATCAAATGTTTCCTTCAATCACCTGAAATTTGGTCGTGACCAATATTCTACTCAGTTGATTCATGTGAAAAAAATACCAAAACAGAGAAAGGGTGAGAAAAATCAGATGACGGAGAAGAAGCTGAAAAAATACAACGAAATCTGGGTAAAAATAAAAGAAAAGATCAACTGTAAAGTTAAACAACCTAAAATCTGGTTGTGACCAATGTTCTACCCAGATTTCATTCATCTGAAAAAAACTTCCAAAACAAAGAAAGGGTGAGAAAAATTGGAAGAGAGAGAAGAAACTGAAACAATACAACGAAACCTGGGTAAAAATAAAAGAAAACATCAAATGTTTCATTCAATCACCTGAAATTTGGCCATGACCAATATTCTACTCTGTTCATTCATCTGAAAAAAATTTCAAAATAGATAAAAGGTTAGAAAAATAGGAAGACAGAGAAGAAGCTGAAACAATACAACGAAACCTGGGTAAAAAAAAAGATCAATTGTTTCCTTCAAAAACCTGAAAAAAAAATGAAAGAACAAAAATAAAACAAAGTAAATAACAAATTTGAAGATGTTAGAGAAACACATTGAGATGAAGATGAAAATTATGTGGAGGCCATGGTGTTTCAATGGCCTGAGAAAGAGAGAGAAAAATCAAAAATCTGAAAAGAAGATGAAGAGTTTGAATGGGTGAGAGTGAGAAAGAGAGAGAAAAACTGAAGAATTTGAGAAGAAGATGAAGAGTTTGAACATGTGAAAGTGAGAATGAGAGAGGAAAAGTGAGAAATAGAGAGAAGTTTAAGAGTCTCGATGAAAGAGGAAAAAGTTGGCGATGGGATACGTGGAGAAAGTGGAAAAGAGAGAGAAATGTATTTCTTTTAGCTTTTTTTTTTCGAAGTGTCAAAATTAGGAGAGTGTGACACGTTAGCTTTCTTTCTTTTTGTAGATAAATTTTTTTGAATTGAAGTGTGTCATATATATTATTTAATTGAAAAACTTGGTATTTATTAGTTCCCATTTGTATTAAGATTAGATTTTATATTTGTCTTCCACTATCTATTTTGTTTTATCAAATATTTAATATTTTGTTTAGTAGTTTAAACTATTAAACGGGATGTTATAATTGCTCTCGAGAATTGTCTAAAAAATTTAACTACCAAGATTTTGACTACCAAAAAAGTTAGTTTATAAATTAGACACTAAACATTAACTACCAAAGTTTTGACTACCAAAAGATTTAGTTTCTAAATTAGTCTCTAAATAATCAATGACCAATACCAATTATATTTTTTTTTATTCGCAATAGTGACTATTTTAGTAACTAATAATTTTTAATTTTGTTAATTTATATCTAAATCAGTTACTATGTAACTATAATTTAAGAGTTTTCTTATAATGATAATAATTGAAGGAGACCGACAGGATAAATTTAAATCTTAACTAGGATAGATTTTTATAATTTTGATATTATATCAAGAGAGAAAGAAATAAAATAATGATATGCTTTCGGTGTGATTTTGTTTTTCAAATAATCATAAAAATAAAAATCTCCTTTAGAATTCAGTGTGTGTACGTATGTTGATGACAAGTATTAAATTTAGTAAAAGTTAATTTTTATTTTAATTGTTTTTATAGATAAGAAATATATTTAAGTATTTAACATATAAAGAATATGAGAAGGAAAATAAAAAATTTAATTAAAGAAATGAAATCATTCCAAAAGTGAATAGGAAGTGTGGGTGTGTGTGTGTGTGTAAGTGATGTTATATATAGTAGCAAGAGTTGAACAAAAATAATTGATAAGAGTGAAGAAGGTGTTTGGTATTATGGTGCTTGTTATGATGACTTATGGTTTGGCAATAACAAAACTGAGCCATTTTTGGTGATTGGTTCATCAAATCCTCCAACTTCTCTTTGTTCAACTTATAAACCATATATATATAACAAATAAATATTTATCTTATATCTTATCAATTGTTTGTATTATCTCTTAACCAGTGACAAGAATATTGTGTCTAAACATGTAAATATTTTTTATAGTTGTTGATCACTAAAAATTAAAAATGTAATATGTAATTATATTATAATTTTTTATTAATAATAGAGTTTATTTTAGATTCTTTTATATTTTCGTTTATAATTTTTTTTAATTTAATTGATATAATGACTAATTATCTTTCTAAATTTGTTTATCTTTAATGAAATTTTTGTAGTTTAATTTTACACAACCAACATCCATTTTGTAAATGGTTACTAAAAAACACCATCTATGTAATATGTAAGTTATCAATAATATTTAATTATAATTATATATATATAAATATATATATATATATATATATATATATATATATATATATATATATATATATATATATATATAAAGTTGTGAAAATATAGATGTGAAGCTCATAAAGTGTGGCTACTTTTATTTTATTATTATAAAAATTAAAAAATTATTAAAATAAAAATGTTATTAAATTTATAAAAATATATTCTTAAAAGATAATTATAAAAAATTGGATACAAAAATAAAAAAAAATTATAATTAATAGAATATTTTATATTAATAAGAATATGTAATGATATATATATATATATATATATATATATATATATATATATATATATATATATATATATATATATATATATATTAATTAAAAAGTAAACCAAGATTTGTGTTCTTATTTCTCGTACTATTTAAAGCTTAAGAGATTTTTAATTAGTTTAAAATGTATAAGTTTGTGTTTGTGTTTTATAAATTTTTCTATTTAATTTAATTTCTCTAAAATTTGTTCATATCTTATTATAATCTCTGATGCTGCAATGCAGCTATCATAAGATGGATTAGGTTTGTTATTCACCAAATACTCTCTCCAAAAATCCAATAGCTTTTGTTAATTGCATGTTACTTAGGCAATGTGTGCCATTTTTGGTGATCGGTTTATCAAATCCTCCAACCTCTCTTCGTTCAACTTATAAACCACATATATATATATATATATATATATATATATATATATATATATATATATATATATATATAACAAATAAATACTTATCTTATAACTTATCAATTGTTTCTGGCCTCATCCCAATATCTCTCGGTTCTAAAACCGAGACAGAATGACAAAAATAACCGGAGTCAAAAGCCCTTATTACACTGGTGTAAAATATTGTGTTTAAACATGTAAATATTTTTTTATAATTGTTGGTCATTAAGAATTAAAAATGTAATATCTAATTATATTATAAATTTTTATTAATAATAGAGTTTATTTTAGATTTTATTATATTTTAGTTTATAAACTTTTGTGAATTTAATTGATATAATGAATAATTATCTTATGTTTCAAAATTTGTTTATCTTTAATGAAAGTTTTGTAGTTTAATTTTACACAACCAACATCCATTTTGTAAATGTTATTAAAAAACACCATCTATGTAAGTTATCAATAATATTAATATTAATATATATATATATATATATTAATTAATTAATTAAAAAAAGAATTGTGTTCTTATTTCTTATACTATTTAAAGCTAAAGAGATTTTTATTTAGTTTAAAATGTATAAGTTTGTGTATGGGTTTTATAAACTTTTCTATTTAATTTAATTTCTCTAAAATCTAAAGTTCGTATCTTATATCTATATAATCTGATGCTGCATTGCAGTTATCATAAGATGGATTAGGTTTTGCTATCCACCAAATACTCTTTACAAAAATCCAACAGCTTTTCATCTCATTGCATGGTGCAGGGATTTGAGAGTAACTTAATCTTATTACTGTCAAACCATAGACCATAATAAACATAAAAAACAACACAAATTTTCTTCTCTTCAATATCTATGTCAATGCCAACTTTCTTTACAATGTTATTCTGATTTCATTTACCATTTCTACCATACCATTGTTTATATAGACACTTGCAGTATTTATTTCTAGAATAACCTTGTGCAATCTTTTTCAATCTTTTTATAAAAAAGTATTAAATATAAATATCAAATATAGATTATTGTATCATTTGGAGTTAATGTGAATATCAATCATGATCAAAGCATAATATACCAAAATTTATTATCTTGTTATTATTTCAAAAGTTATAGAAAGAATCTATAAATGAAAATTTGAAATAGTTAAATATTTTCAATACCTTAATTCAAATACCAATTTAGTTAAATATTTATTTAAATATCGGATGAACATTATAATTAGACAAATATAACGGTACACATTAGACGATATTCATACATTGATAAGACAAGTCTATTCGTATACATATTAGACAAGTCTATTAATACACATTATTTAATTAGACAGTCTTACAATACACATCAGATGAACCTATTCATACATTGATTAGATTGGTCTAACAATACACATTAGACAAATGTGTCCATATATATTGATTAGATGAGTCTAGCAACACCAACACATACCACATAAGTCAAAGAAGAACGTGGAACAAAGATAGATATGGAGATACCACAATCTAGAAGATTGATGAGTCAACGAAGATTCCCACAAAGATATCAATCTTCGATAAAAACCATTGTTATATGACAAGAATTAAGTAAATTTTCTCTAAATGAATTCAAAATTCAATATTGATTATCAAAAGTGTTTACATTTGTATGTGGTGGCCTATGTATCTCAAAACAAGGCCCAAAGATGTTGGGCCCGTAATAAATGTGAAGATTCTGCAACAATCTCTCCCTGAGCAATTGTCCTCCAGAAATCAAACTCATGACCTTGACTCTGATACCAATTGTTAGGATCGAGCGCTTACCACGAGGCCAAAAGCTATAGCTAATAGTTAGGGTGTAACTCTTTTTTACTTAAAAGTATAACGGCCCAAGCATCACGATTCGTTTGTGATCCGGCCCACTTAACCCTTGCCATGGGACAATTGATGTCACCTGCAACAAAGCGCACAAAAAATAAAACTTTACAAAAATATTTTTTAAAAGTAAAAAATTATTTTATGAGTGTGCTCCAAGCCACGATCTTCATTTTCTTTAAGTTCCAAACTTCATGGAGCAAGAAAAGCTTCAAGGAAATTTGATCTTTGAAGTTTTTAGGCCTTGACCTTGTCAAAGGTAATTTGAATTCAATGACTCTCCTTAAGTTCTTCTTGTATTGAATCTAAGAGATAGTCCTCTATCATTAACTTTTTGTCATGTTTATTTTGCTGACAAATGTTTCATATGTTGGTTTTCCAGTCATTTAATATTGTTAATTCACTCTTTTACCCATTTTGTTGTCACATTTATCTGACTAATCAATTTATTCTTTTATTTTTTTCTATACCAATTTTAATTTTAATGATTTATAATTATTTTCTAAATTTATAAGTAATTGTTCAAGTTAATTATATTCAAAACTTAATTATACACTTAAAAATATTTTTATTTATTTGCTCATATGTATTTCTTTTAATATAATATATATTTACAAAGACAACAAAACAAATAAG
>Ga0214544_1004325_pt1 | contig 28615 bp, 18 predicted proteins | sample CNSS3metaG_FD_160074 | JGI IMG/M metagenome (GOLD analysis project Ga0214544, IMG submission 160074) | Root nodule microbial communities from cowpea collected in UCLA plant growth center, Los Angeles, California, USA - CNSS3 | ecosystem: Host-associated > Plants > Roots > Nodule | place: USA...
ATAGATAAATCCACAACATTTTCATCTCTTGAAGCATCTTCTTTATCCCCGTTTACAATATATATATATATATATATATTATATATGTATATATTATATTATATATATATATATATATATATATATATATATATATAATATAATATATATATATAATATATATATATATATATATATATATATATATATATATATATTGTAGATAGGGATAAAGAAGATGCTTCAAGAGATGAAAATGTTGTGGATTTATCCATTCAAGATTCTAATACTATAGTTTGATAAGTGATAATAATGATTTGATGTTAGATAGTAATTTATATTTTTGTGATTTTGGTTTGTATTTGTAATTTAACATAATTTGGGATTTTATTTGGATTGTATTGAAGTTTATTTAGATTTTAATCGGAATTATAATTTAGTTTTCTTGAGATTGAAGAAAAAATATTGTGTTTTTTTTAATTAAGTGAGCCAGTGAGCCAACCCGGTTAACCCGCCAACCAGTGATGAGTCGGGTCGGGTTCTAATTTTGTTGGCTCGTTAATAAGTGACCCGGGTTGGGTTGACCCACTAAGTGGCCAACCCGTCACGGACCGAGCCGGGTTGGGTCGGATGACCCATTTTGACAGCTCTATGTGAGGGTCATAACTTCTATTTTGCATTCCCTTTTTTTTAAATGAAGAGATTGTGTAAAGCTTTATATAAATTATTATTTTATTTGTTAGATAGCTTGTAAAATTTTGTAATTAATGTTGAGTGAAGGAAATTTGACTTCAGAAATTTTAAAAAAATTTGAGGAAGTTTCTTAACTTTAACGAAATATATTTAATTAAAAAATATTTCTCTATAAATTATATTTAGGGTATATTTTTAGTTTTCATGTTTATCTTCTCTTTTTTATTGGTTTAGAAAAAAGAAGTATATTCTTCCTAATTTTATTTGAATAAAAAATGATAAACAAAAGTTGATAAATGTTTGAAAGAAGTAAAATTGAAAAAACTGTTAATGAAGTTAAATTGTTTGAAAAAAAATTATATTACATAATATAATAAATACATTTATCTATGACCACCAATGTCATATGTATGTCTTTTTCTAGGTCTCTTTATTTTATGCTCATGTTCAAGGAGGGCACTATCTTCAACACTCTTTTCGGTTCGAATAAATTGAATAGGAACTTGAGATCCTTGGACAAACATTGTTGGTCGATAAAAATGCAATGATGAAGAACATGTATTGCACATAGGCGGTGGTGTCATGGTGGAGGTGGCAAACACGTGATGATCCTACAACAAACATTGAATTAGGTGCAAAAATCGTGTAAGAGGAGGGTACTTGTTGGTAGGACGAGTGAGATACGATGTTAGGAGGAGGTGCATATATTTGAACAGTTGACTTTGGTCCATACCAGGCTAAACAAAAGATTGATGTTGGTGTTAAAGAGAATTAGAAGGATGTGAAACCTCCTCTAGCATATCATACTACATAAAAATGGTGGTTTAATTAAGATCAGTTAAATACTAATGACTAAAGTCAAATAAAAATAAGCTTAGCTCATCATCAAAAGATTGTTTTAAAGGTGATATGTAGAGGATAATGTGGTCGATGTACCATTGCATCTACGTTGTATTATCACACAAATGTCCATTTTCGTTGAACAAAGTTCCTTAAATGACACAATCATATCAATCATTCCACATTGTTATCCATTGTTTATGGTATTCCGATCAATATCTATCATTTCTTCCTTCCACATCATCTTTGTGTGTCTGATCAAGGTTTATTGGGTTAGACATAATTTTTTGTTGAAACCTAAATTGTCATATGACCTAATCAACTTGTTGAAATTCAATTGTTGCAAAACAATTTAGAGGAACAATTGTCCAACTAATGAGAGACATATCAATAACAATCAACCAAGGTGGCTAGAAGCTGTACAAGAAACTAATTTAGTGACAATTGTTCAATGTATTGGTTCTCCCTTCAATGTTCATGGTGTTATTGACCCACTTGTTTTATTATGGAATGAGTTTTCTTGTCTTCCAAACCATGCATCAAAGTCTTCAATTAATGCAAACTTGTTGTACAAGTTGATAGGAAATTTCTGACAGGTAAATATCATGAGACATTGTTGATTGTAATCGCTCAAGATGGAAATCGAAACATATTTCCTTTAGTGTTTGCGATAGCGAAAAGTGAAAGAAAGGAGGATCTATTATGATTCTTTCAATTATTGCGAGAACACATTACGCCACAACAGAATATGTGTTTGATAACGTACAATGAAAGTAGTTGTTTGTTTAATTAAGTCAACCTTTGATTCTTTAATTAAGTCAATCTTTGAAAGGACAAAATCATAGTTTGTTGAACGAGAATTGAAGTTAGAGTCCATGTTAAGAGTTGGTCATCACTATCCAGAAGATATAAATGCGCATCTTAGAAAACACTTACAACAATCGACCATGTATCATGTGCATTGGTATGATCAAGAAAATTTGGAATTTGAGGTTCAAGAGATATTGTCTCCCCACCATGATCTCCAACCAATGTCTTATAGGATTAGATTAAATGATTAAGAGTGTGATTGTGGTTATTTTAAAGCTCTTTGACTCCCTTGTCATCATGTCATTTTTGTTTTTTTCTTTTCTTTTTACAACTAACAACATATATCCAACTTGTTTACAAACTACATATAATTAACACAGATTATGAAGTCCAATTTCATCTGGTTGAAACAAAGATTACTCATCCATTTATACAAGACCAAATTTCATACTAGACCCTCACATGCAGCATAACGCTTCGGGAAGACCAACAACTACTCGTTTTCATAACAAAATGAATCAACCGATTCTGAATAAGAAAAATAAATGTTCTTACTGTCACAATGAAAGTCATCATAGGGAAAGATTTTGTGACTAAAATTTCATACTTTGTATTTTTCATTAATTTATATTATCAAATTTAGGTTAGGTCATCTTTTTGTACTACCCTCCCCTTATTTATTAAACAAATATTCTTTTAAAATAACTTCCACATTTACATTCACACAATAAAGAAATCCAAATTAATTTCAAAATTCCACAACATATTTAACCAACTAAATAATAATTTATATAAACCTTTACACAAACTCTTTGTTTTAAAAAAATTAAAATGCAAAATAAAATTGGTGACCCTCGCACACGACATATACTCAATGGAATTTGTACCCCTACCATGATTTCTAATTTACACTATGCAATTGGAAGTCGTGACCCTAGAGCACAACTTCTTCATTTACAAGATTCCAAAGAAGTTGTGCTTGTGGTGCACAATTTCTAATTTTCATATACAAATCAAAAGTTGTTAGGAAGGCACATGAATTCAGCACAAAACATTTTTCTCATAAGTCATGTTCACGATGTATGATTTATAATTTAAAAAATATAAAGTTATTCAACACCCCTACAATTTCAACTCCATGCATAAGCATCAAAGTCATGCATATCTAACATTAATTTCACTTTTTAGAATTTCAAGCTAAAGTAGTGTGGCATTGACATGATTCTCATGTAGAAGTCATGTGGCTAGGACACAACTTAGCCCAAAACTAGTAATAAATTTAAAACTTGTCCATTCTTTTAATTTCTACGTAAAATTGCACCATTTGGTAAAAAAAAACAAAAAGCTATGAACCATTCAAGAAAGTCTTTATTAGAAGCTTGACTAGTTGTAATATTTGTTGCATCTTGAAGTTTAAATGGAAGGTCTTCCATTTTCAGTGAACCTTCAATTAGGTTTTTGTCATACATATAACTGTTAACATATCATCTTCACATGGTTTACACATATATTATCATTGGAAAAAGTAAAGAAAATGATGAACCAGAAGAAGTGCAAGAAGGCTACTATCCATATTTCCTCCTTCTCTTAGATCATAAATATTGGTAAGACAATTAGAAACAATGCATACACACCCACTAATATTTAACACATTTTATGAAATTAGTGTTATATGAACAAGTAAAAGTACAAGAGATTGTCCATGGGAACCTCCATAAGGAATGACCGCTTTAGGGAACTTAGAAGGGTTTGGAAGTGTTTCATGTTGTCCTTATCCTTATGAGATGACTTATGGTATCCATTCTTATGAGTTCTCATTTTAAAATCTCCTCTTCTTAAGTATGGGGACAACTATAAACATACATACATACTCGTCTCAATATTTTCACATCTTCTGAAAAAATATAAAAAATAATACTCATTTTAAGCAAACACTCTTAATTTTGCAGTTAAGTAAAAATTCTTTTGAAAATTTTTATTTTCATAGATAGTTTGTTGATACGAAGAAAAATGTTAATCTTTATGATTTTGTTCTTCTTTTCTCTTACATATGAAAAGTCCACAAATTAGCTGTTCAAAGCTGTTGAATAAAATTCATTTGATATTTCGTTTTAAAAGCATTGCTTGAAATAAGAAAAATTATGATTAAGTATCATTAAATGTTTCTTGTCACCAACAAGTTTATGTGATAATATAAAGCTGTTTTTCTTTTATTTTATTTTAAGCTATTTTTTATTTTATATAACAAATTTGATATTCTGTATTTTTTTTTCCATTACGCACCTTTGGATGATCTTGCTTCGATTATCTTGCATTGACTTTCTATTAAAATTCTCATTCTTTATTAAATATGGGAAGACATCATAAATATCTTAAAAACATAATTAATTAAAATAAAATCAAAATCATAAAGACCATAAATAAAAGACGTGGATGACATACGCGAAAAAGAATGTAAACATATAGTTCATGTGATGAATTTCTTAAAACATACTTATTTTATGTTTAATCACCATTTAAACTGAAGATATTAACCAATATTATCCAAAAAAAAAAAAGAAAACTTCATGAGAAACTTAGATTTAGACCCCTTCTAAGAAAATGTTGTCGAAGATTATTTATAGATGAAATTTTTCACGAATCATATGCTGAAAATTTTAAACTCTCATATTTAATGTACATGCTTTAAAAAACGTTTCTAGAAAATCTAACCTACAATTCATTCTTTTAATCAAAATTTCCACTATTTTTTTTCCCGTAAGAGAGGATGTGAGTCTAAATTTTCTATAAACAATTTTTTTTTATATATATATATATATATATATATATATATATATATATATATATTTATTTATTTATTTATTTACATTCTCATATCTTAAACAAGTCAAACACATTATATATAATAAAATATGATCCTGAATATGAAAACGTTTTTGTATACTAAAAGGTTTCCTTAATAAAAAAATTGGTTAAAATATTATGACGCAAAATATTCTATTCGAAAGATAGATTTTTAAAACATTCATACCAAACATAGGAATTTAACATCCTCAACAAATTAAAAAAAAAAAAAAACACTCTTAAATATTTGTCCAATATTGTTTTGTCCATTAGTGTAGATTTTTTTATATCCCCTGGAGTGTATTCCTTGTTATTTTAAAAGACTAGAATCTCCTTGAATGATAAAATCACTTTAGGTTACCTATATCTTTAAATAACTGTTATTACAAGATTCTAGCATTTATCACCAATTCAAAAACAATTTATCAAATGTTATGACTCGTACACAGTTTCTTAATAACCGATAATTGATTTCTTAGGAATTGGGAAATTCTATTACTGTATTACATGTATATAAAACAGTAATCCTTTTTTCGGTTCTACAGGGAAATTAACAGAAAATGTAAAAGGAAAGTTATTTCTGCAGCAGGCAAAACCAAATGCGCACCAAGTATATTTAAACCATTTTTGTCCAACTCTTTAATATTTTCTAATTTACGTAAAACCTTTCCAATATCACAATTGATGAAATTACGTGTGATTCAGATATATTGACTCACTCCTAGTTGGGTTTAACGGATGAATTTAACCTGATTTATTTCATAGTCAATTAAAAAATTTTACAACTAGGATAGATCGATTTATTTAAACATATTTTTGTATCTAATTTGTTTTATATTTTATTATAAATACCAGTTAAATAAAAGATTCAAAAGTAATACATAAATGAGTTACATTTCAATCTACGCTAAAATTCTCAACCCAACACTTGTAAAATTGTTGGTGAGTGAGGTTGGCACATAGATTTAAAGTTATTTTATACCTCCTCCTATATACTATACATCTTAATTTTCTATTTAGCTAATGACAATTTTGCTCTCTTCATGTTTTCAACTATTTAAAAAGTTGATTAATTGAAATTATACACAATCTAGGGTTGCAATATGGCCACTCTTGACATCAACCTAATTGGAAGTAGATGTGGCTGTCTTAGATCATGGAAGCTGCACCGACCAAAAAGTCTAAAACTGTGCACTTTCCCTCGCTGTTACGGCAACCAGCAACATGCGCGGTTCGGAATCCAATTAATGTATTTTTACACAAAACTTATTACAATTTAAATTGTGCTCACTTTTAAAACTTTTTTAATCTAAAACAATTGTCGCTGTGACTTTAATTTTTTTATTTATTTATTTTGATAAGTAGATTTTAAACTATGTTTATCTATTAATTTAACTATATAAAATATAAGAGATTTATTTTTATTTAAATATTATAAATTTATTTTATCTTTGATTGGTGTAATGCTTTTAATATACTCTTTTAGGTCAAAACATAGATCTCAATTATAAGACTAAATATTAATAAGTAGTTATAACAACTTGACAATAAATTGTACAATAAGTCAAATAAAAAACAATTATAATTACAATAATATATTTTGGATGACTCTAATATCATATTAAAAAATTAATTTTAAATTTAACTCTTTCTATTAAAATTGAATAAGATAATTTTTCACTCATTTATATATTATGAATTTGTTTTATTTTTAATTGATTTGGAATATCCTACAATCACTTATTAATATATTTATATATTTACTCAAAGAAACATGTACACAATATAATTTACAGTCAAAATTTGTATTCGGTCATTGTTACAATTGGAGGTCCAAGATATGATGCTCCTTGAACAACTAGGTCACTAGGCACGGGTCTCTCCTCAAGTATAGCATAACCTGTAGCATTAGCACACAGAGACTTAAATATTGTGCCTAAAGATGAATTAAGGAAGAGAAATGAAAGAACCAAAATGAAAGTAGTTACCATTAAGAGAAGGAATAGGAAAATCTGAAAAGTAAGTGGAAGGCCTTCCAAAGTCTTCAGAGTAGGGTGGAGAAAGCACATCAAGTATTGCACAAGGCGTCAACGCTGTGAAAGAATGAATATTGCCACCACTTCTTGGAAACAATATCGATGGCTCATGTGGTGCTTTCATCACTTCATCCACTACCTTCCCACCCAATCCTACTGCACTCACATTTCAAAGTTCAAAGATAAATTGTTATTGTGGTAAACTACAAATATATTACAAGTCATTTCAAACACATTATTGAAGTGATGTATTAACGCCCGTGTCACATGCTAGTGTTAGATAATGATAAGACTAGTCTTAGTCCATTATAAAAGCTAAAACTGGAGAAAAAATAAATAAAGGATGAAACAAGATTTGGTATATAGATAGGAAAATGCAGAAACAAGTTGATATGAAAAGCAATTTCTTCTTACCAGTTTGGGTTCCAGAACAATCCAATGCAATCCAGTCATAAGCTTTAACATATGCAGAACCATACAAGAGCTTACTCAACACTGTCATTTCTGGGTGATCATGAAGAGGAAATACTTTTCCTGCTGGAAGACAGAACACACCCATCTGCATGTTCTTAAAATTATCACTCACAAGGTTCCTTAAATCTCACAACAAGATTAACAAAAGAATATGGTATTTCTACTTTCTGAACTTACAGAGAAATTGTCACATTCATGAATGTGAATGTATGTAATCTCAGAAAAGCCTTGTCCACAAAGCAATCCCTTGCTGCTATCACTGCTTGCATCTGACACAGGAGAATCACACAATCCAAACTGGTCGATTCCCACGTCTATAGCTTCAATCTTATCTGCAAATTAATTGAATTCAAACATTTGAATCACTGAATCAGTTTTTTATTCACATGGAAACTGATAACTAACAGAGGTTAGGATTTATTGTTTAGAAGAATAATGAAAAGAAACAAATGAACAAATGTGCACATAACATGAACTATACCTAGCAAATTTTTTACATAATGGATTTGTTGAAAAGTTGGAAGCTCCGATTGAGAGAACAGGGCATGAGAAGCATCATAAAGCATTTGAATTTTGCTTCTTTCCATTGTTTCAGGGTAGAGTTGGTTATGTTGCGACCAAATTTGAAAGCATCAATGAGATATATCATGAATCAATAAATCAAGGGACAGTAAATACGAGAGAAAAAACGATTGTGAAGAAAGTAAATTAAACCTTGGGCCTTATCTTATACCAGTGTTATAATTCAGTGGGTGTGTCTCAATTTTTTCCCTTTCGAGGAAGGGTTATTTATTATACAACTAGGTCAAGCCGGGGGCGGAAATTCCAAACAGTCAACTTCTAAAGATAACTTCTGCCCTATGTTTAAACCATAAAATGGGCCACAAACATGAAAAATTATGCAAAATGTCACACTTACATAGGTGGTTCATGCGGTAGCTTGCATCGAAATTTTAAAATTTCTGAAATCTCAAATATCAAAATATTTATATTGAAAATTATAAAATCTTTAGATCGTGTTACACAGTTGAAGAAACAAGTGTTGTTGTTGATGGTACAATTAACAAGTGTCTGTGTTTTATGTTGGGAAAGTATTAGGCTCACTGTGTTCTAAGTGCACCTCTTAAAGTATTAAACAAATAATGTTGATTGAAAACTATAAATAGGTGCTGAAAATAGGAACTGAAAAGTAATATAAAACTAATGTGATAGGTGTATATGCTCAAAATAGCAACATGTGAACCATCAACTTTGAAATTTGGTGTCCCAATGTTATGACAAACTACTAATAATGTTGTAATTCTCAAATTTGAGGTCCCACATTAGTTATATTTGAATATAATTAATAGGCTGTAGTGTGAAATTATGGAGGGTTTTTTTCTTCAATAGCTTGGTTGAAAAAAAAAGAGAGATTATACTTAGTAAAATATTAGAATATTAGTCAGATAACATGATTTATATGGTTGAACATAATTTAATGTTTAGATAGCTGAATTCTAGTAATAGAGGTTAAGAATTGCTGCAAAAAAAGGTCCAATTATAGTTCTCTAGAGAACTAAATTCTGACTTGAATATTTTTATTTTAAAATATATAAATAGGAAAAAAATTTAAAATTATTGTTTAATGAAGTGTGCATCAATAATTAGAATCATTAATTGGAATTAATGACAAAATTTAAGATTTGATACAATACTAATATCAAAGGTTGTTTTTAATTGTGTGTTTAATAGAAATTATTGCTGTTGTTGTTATTAATAATGATTTATACTAAATTTCATAAAGTAAGAGATTTTAACTTTTTATTTAAATAATTAAGTAAATTAATAAATTAATAAAAAGATTATTAACTTAACATATATAACATATGGAATAATATGTATTTGTAATTATGTTTCATTTATGAATTTAATTTAATTTAATAATTATTTTTGAAAATGAGTACAAAGTTAATGATAAACAACAAAAATATTTTAAACTAATTTAATGTTTGAATATTCAAATAATATTAACAATAAATGATGTAATAATTTAATAAGTATAGTTAATTAATAGTAATGGTTTACACCGGATAATTATTTGTGATAAATAAATAATATTAAGTATTTTTTCAAAATATTAAATTTTAATTTATCGTGTTTAAAAATATTATTATAAATTAATATACACTTATTATTGGAAATTATTATTATTAAGTAAACTTTGTCATTTATATTTCATGAAATAATTGAAGTGAGATATAAATTATAAAATAGACATTTGAGTAATTTTTAGTAATAATTCAAAGTTTGAAAAAAAATGAAAATGAGATAAGAACGTAGAAAAATGAAATAAATAGAAAATAATATAAAATCGGTGATATATTACATGATGATTATTTTTTTCTTATATTTATTATAGTAATAAGAGTTGTTTAATTCATAACGTACATCGTGATCTACTAAAATATTACATAAATTATTAATGTACTATACCACGCGGCTAGGACACGTAAGCATACATATCCGGTCCCAGCCGCAAAGCTATAGTCCTATGTAAATTAGGTCATTTATCATTCATATAGAAAAGTAATGCGCATTTAGCGGCTAAAGCTGCATACAATTAAGGGTCGCCTACTCCAAACGGTTACATATAAGTAAAGGCCGCCTACTCCTAACTTAGAAAATAACAATTAAACTCCCAGAATCAAATCATAAGTTTGATGCTTGGGCCTTGGTCAAACCCATACAAGCCAAAAAAAAAGGCCTAGCGAGCCCAATGAAGGTCCAACCCATGAACCAGATAAATTGTGATTAATGCTCTATAAATACAAGTGGATCCCAACAATTAAAGGTACGTAATTCATTAATTCTCTAATTTGTGATTTGACTTTTGAGAGCTTTTCTGACTTAATCATCAGAGTCTTTTCCGCAGAAAACCACCAACACGTCCTAGCCAGCAATACTACAAGATGACGTACCCGAGAGAATCGAGGAGTACCCATCTCAAGGAATCTAAGATTGGGTAAGATATAATTTGTGATCCCTAATATTTTGTTCTTTTTTTCGTAGGAACAATTGGCGCCCACCGTGGGAAACGAGTTAGTATCTTACCAAAACAATTAGAGAACCTGTGAAGATGGTGTCAACACGTAGCAGAGTTGGCATCTCAAAGGAGCCGGAAATAAGGCCTCAAGAGGTTGTGACAAATCAGCTGGACTTGGCCACCATCCTGGAAGGACAGGCCAAAATGCAACAAGAGTTCGCTGACTTCAAATATATGCAATGCTGATGAGATGGAGGTGCTGAGGCAGTAGAATGCGCGACTGAAAAGAAGGATAGAAACAGATGCCAACCAGAAGGGCAAAGAGAAGAAGGACTCCAATATCCCTCCATGTCAGCCAACTGAAGAAGAAAGCGAGTACAACCCTACCCCTCACACCTTCACCACAACCACCCTTCCCACCCTCTCCACCGCCCATATCCCTCCTCATCATTACACCACCCCCTTCCAAACCATCGTTCGACACCACGTACCAACACATCCACACAAACACCGCCAATGGGAAGCCTTTACACTGGAATGCTACGTTGGGAACACAGACCCCGACGAGCATGTCAAGATATATGTCACCCACGTCGGCTTGTACACGAATGAAGATGTCGTTATGTGTAAGGCTTTCCCCACCACCCTCAAAGGACCAGTCCTGAAATGGTTCACCTCCTTGCCCCTGCACTTCATCGACTACTTCGACACTCTATCTCACCTCTTCACAACCCAGTTCGCCGAAAGTCGCCCCCACCAAGCCACCCTTCTATCCCTCCTCAGTGTCAAATAGGAAAAAGACGAGACGCTAAGAGCCTTTATCGATCGTTTTGGTAAAGCGACCCTTCGAATGAAAAACCTAACGCAGGAAATGATTATTTACTATATGGCCCTCGTACTGAAGCTTGGACCATTCGCGGATAATGTCTACCTCCGACCATCGACCACCATGCACGAACTCAACCTGCGTGCAGTAGATTACATACGGATGGAAGAAATGAAAACTCTGCGGACCATATTTTGTACTAATTTCCAACCCACAGATCGCAAAACTGACAAGCCACCCACAAGAACAGACTCTAGGCCCAAGGAGCCCAGACCCCCTGATATTCGAGACATGTCCCCCTAAGCACTCCCTGGTCTCGCATCCTAGATGAAGCTTTGCAAATGGATTTGATTCCTCCACCTCGCAAAACCCCTAACCCACCCAACGCAAATATGACCAAATACTGGAACTATCATCGCAATAATGGTTCCACTACGAATGAGAGTAAGGCGCTACAAGATAAGATAGAAGAATTGATATGTGTCGGTCACCTAAGACAATTCGTCAAAAGAGAAGGACAACAAAGCTCCAGACCAACCGAAAACCACAACTCAACGCATGACCGTCAAAACGACCATCGCCACTAAGAAAATGACCGCAAAAATCACCCCCGACCCACACCGACATCAACTGCGCCTATCCTCCTTAGTTACGCGGCACCATAAACACCATATCCGACGGTTTCGCAGGTGGAGGATCAACATAATCCACCAGAAAAAGCACCTTAGAAGCATCCATTTTGTCAACTCTATTACCCGCTCTCACAAATGACGAAGAATGCCACCAATAAACTTTATTGACGTCGACTTTAAGGGTGTGTACCAGGAACAAGATGACCCTATAGTCATCACCATAGAGCTCAAGAACTTCGCGATCAAAAAATTCTTGATAGACCAAGGAAGCTCAATAGACATCCTATATTAGGCAACCTACCAAAAACTACCACTCCTTATTGTGTCTATGGTATCTTATGATGAGCCCATTTACAAATTTTTCGGCGAAAGAATATGTACGTGTGGGTATATCGACCTTCATACAGTGTTTTGCGAAGGGCATCAAACCAAAATTATCCACGTCTGATTCCTAGTCATCGAAGCACACACATCCTAAAACGTCCTTCGAGGGAGGCCTTCCTTAAACACACTAGGCGCAATAGTCTCCACACCCCACCTAGCCATGAAGTTCTTGTATGCGTCTGGTGACATCATCACCATCCATGGAGACCAACGAATTGAACGTGAATGTTATATTACAAGTTTACGGCCAAAAGAGCTCGTCCTTACAACCAACAATATTGAACGATAACCCGAAGCCGGCCTGACCTAAATTGGTGAAGACCTTGACCCCATAATAGGTTGTGACTCGTGCATCGAACTAGTAGAGTATACTAAAACATTGGAGCTATCGGTAGGAAGAAATCTCAAACTAGGCGCAGGTTTGAGCCATAACAACCAAGACTTGATTGAAACAACATTGAAAAATAAGATGGATTTGTTCGCCTGGTCCATAACATATTTGCTAGGTGTTAATTCCCAAATAGTCGTCCATAAGCTATCCATTTATAGGGAAGCTAGGTACGTCTCCAAAAAAAAGAGGAAATTAGGAGAAGAACGAAGGCTGATAGCTAAGCTGGAAGCAACAAAACTCCTAGTAGTCAAATTCATCGTTGAGGCCCATTACACAACTTGGTTGGCTAACGTTGCCCTAATAAAGAAATCCAACAGCAAGTGACAAATGTTTTTTGACTATACTGACCTCAATAAAGCTTGCCCAAAGGACACATACCCTTTACTCAACATTGATAGGTTAGTAAGCAGCGCAGCCGAAAACTGCGTACTCAATTTCCTCGACGCCTACTTTTACAACCAAATTCCTAAGGCCTCAACCGACATAATTAAAACTGCTTTCATAACCGAAGATGCCAACTACTTCTACAAGGTCATGCCCTTCGACCTCAAAAATACAGGTGCCACCTATCATAGGCTAATGGATAAAGTGTTTAGCCACCTGATGGACAGATGTGTCGAAGTATATGTGGACGACATGGTTGTAAAATCTCCAAGCTACCTGCAACATTCAAAGGACTTGGTCGAAGTGTTTACGACATTACGAAAGCATAACCTCAGACTTAACCTTGAAAAGTGTGTATTCCATGCTGATAGTGGGAAACTTCTTAGGCTTCATGCTCACACGAGGAATCGAAGCAAATCCTGAGAAATGTAAGGCCATAATAGAAATGCGCAGCCCAAAAAATGTAAAGGAGGTGCAACGCTTGATAGGTTGCCTTACAGCCATATCAAGATTCCTACCAAAGTTGGCGGACAAAACCGGACCCATCACTCAACTCCTCAAAAAATTTGCGAAATTCTCCTAGAGTGAAGTGTGTGAACATATATTCCAAGATCTTAAGAGAATCTTGGCATCCCTTTCAATCATGCGAAAACCAAAGGCAAGCCTTCCATTGCTAGTATACATTACAACCATAGAAAGCACGATCAACACCGCTTTGGTCCAAGAATTAGCTGGTGTTCAGTATCTAGTATACTTTGTTAGTCGATCATTACAAGACCTAGAAACCAAATACCAAATGGTCGAAAAACTAGCATTGCCATTGGTAAATGCGGCAAGAAGGCTCCGACCCTATTTCCAAATCCACCATGTCATTGTAAAGACAAACTACCCTATCCAGAGAATCCTCCAGAAACTTGATTTAGCAGGACGAAAGTCGGCATGGACCGTAGAGTTATCTAAATTCAATATCTGCTACGAACTACACAGACCAATCAAAGCCTAATGCCTTTTAGACTTCGTCAACGACCTCCAACAAATGCTGCAAGAGGAACAATAGACCTTGTATGTTGATGGTTCCTCCAACCAGAAAGGAGTAGGCGCCATCATCGTCTTGGAGGGCCCAAACAAAATACTCATTAAAAAAATCCTTGTACTTCGCCTTCAAAACCTCTAATAATCAATCCAAATATGAAGTCATCCTAGTCGAACTCTCGCTACCACGAGAAGTTGGAGTACGTGTACTGACATGCAAAATCGATTCTAGGTTGACAGTAGGCCATCTCAACGACGAATTTCAAATTAAAGACACGACATTCCTCCAATATTACCACCTGGTCCGCAATATCATAAAATTTGGGTTCGTTGAGGTAAAAATACAACACATACCAAGAGGAAATAACACGTGAGTCGACGCCCTATCCAAAATGGCGAGTACAAAGCATAAAGAAAAATACAAGTCCCTGCTGCAGCAAACACTAGAGGCACCCTCAACGACGAACGCATGTCTAACCCTAGGAGGAACCGACAATTGGATGTCACCGTACGTGCATTACCAAAAAATCATAAACCTACCAAAAGACACCGATAAAGGATGGCTGTGAAAAGCGGCCCGATACACGTTGATTGGACAGCCTTTGCTCAAATGCGTCACTAAGGAACATGCACAATACACAATAAAAGAAATTCATGAGGAGATATGTGGATACCATTCCGGATTGCAAACAATGACAACTAGAATCCTAAGGACCGGATACTTTTGGCCACGATGGAGGCGAATTGCGACGCCTTTGTCAAAAAATGTATACCATGTCAAAAACACGACAATCTTATTCAACAAAAACAGGAGCAACTACATCTCATACTCTTCCCCTGGCCATTTGCAAAGTGGGGGATGGATATCTTGGGGTCGTTCACTCTTGGCAAGGTGCAAGTCAAGTTCCTCATTGTAGGGATTGATTATTTCAAAAAATGGTTTGAAGCTAAGCCACTAACTACCATCACAACACCACATGTCCAACAAATTGTCTGGAAGAACATAATATGTCGATACGGGGTGCCGCACACAATCATAACTGATAATGGACGGCAATTCATAGATAAGGAGTTAGCAAAATTCTATACTGGTCTAGGAATCAAACACATTACCAGTTCAGTAGAACATCCGCAGACTAACGGACAAGAAGAAGCTACCAATAAGGTAATATTGGCCGAGCTGCGCAAAAGATTACACGGAGCAAAAGGGAAGTGGCCGAAAGAATTATTTGAAGTATTATAGCTTATAGGTGTACTCCGCAGTCTACCTCCAATGAATCTCCCTTCAGTTTGGTATATGGAACAGAGGTTATGATACCAGTCGAAATCGGAGAACCATCTTTAAGAAGACAAATATACGACGACAACGCAATTAGGAACATGGCGGCAAAACAGAGAGCAGTAAGAAAATACAATTCCAAGCTTCAACCACGGGTGTTTGTGAAAGGAGACCTTGTATGGAAAATGATTAGTACCGCAAGGAAGAAAGACAACAAGTTTTCAGCTAATTAGGATGGTTCGTACAGAATATGTGAAGATGCAGGGGGAGGCGCCTACAGATTGGGGCAACTATCAAGAGAAGAGATACCTAACTCATGGAACGTATCTCATATCAAGTTTTATTTTAGTTAAAATCAAAGAATGTAAGAAGATAGACAATCTGTAACCCTGGGTGTACTCTTTTTCCTCACTCAACATTTTTTTCCTAAAGAGGGTTTTAGCCGAGGAGTTTTTAACAAGGCACCCCCAAAATGATAAATAAAGCGAGGGTTCTTTACAAACTTACCTTGTATTTTCAAGTTTTCCACTACTTAGCAAAGTAAGCGGCTTAGGTCGAACACGCTCTCATCAAGATAATTTTTTTTCTCAAAGTTCCTCACCACTTACCAAAGTAAGCGGCCTGGGTCGAACACATTCTCATCAAGATAAAAGAATTTTCATGTACCTCACCACTTACCAAAGTAAGCAGTCTAGATTGAACACGCTTTCATCAAGATAATTTTTTTTTTAAAAGTTCCTCGTCACTTACCAAAGTAAGCAGCTGGGTCGAACACATTTTCATCAAGATAAAATCTTTTTCAATTTCTCCACCACTTACCAAATTAAGCAGTCTAGGTCGAGCACACTCTTATCAAGATAATTTTTTTTTTTCAAGTTCTCCACCACTTACCAAAGTAAGCAGCCTAGGTTGAGCACATATCATACCTAATTTCCTAACTAAACCAATGCATGATTATAGTTCACACAAACATAGGATATCATAGACAAGTAATAATAAGAGCAGTCGAAAATAAATGGCATCCCACAATCTACGCACAAATGCATTAAAAACAACTTATATATTTAAAGAAAATAATCGATATGTTCAAAGAAAATGATTGATATGTTCGAAAGAGTAATAAATGTGCAATTATTACAAACTTAGGCTCAAAAGCCAGAATATGATCAATTAAAAACTAATCAAACAACAAGATCAGTTTCCACTAGCATCACTTCATATTCCTCAACTGCAGCATCCTTACCACTTGTGGCTGGCACCTCTTCAACCTACTATGCACTTAAATCCTCCTCATCCACCAGGCGACCATCAATATCGTCTTTATTAACGTCATACTTTGGATTTGTAGGCTCCACCTCCTAGTAGAAGAAGGTTGCATGCCTCAAACCTTTAGTGAAGTCGTTGATATGTTCATGGATAATAGGACTCTTTAGATCTTCAAGTTCGCTTTCAAGGCCGATATATTTCTCCTTTAACTCTTCATTGTCTGTCTCTAGGTCAATAATTCTTCCATTCATCTTCTTCTCTGAATCTAGACATTTGACCTTCCAAGAACCAAGACGTTTTCTCTCAACCGCCCACTCCTCTTGCACCTTCTCCCAAGCCACCTTCTCCTCCTCATGCTTAGCAGCCTAGGCTTTTAATTCTTCTTGAATCTCTTCTACCTTGGCCTTGCTTCCTTCCTTTATTTCCCTTTGCAAAAGGGTGCCCACTCTACGACCCAATATCAATGCCCTGCTGTTAAATTCCAACATGTGTGGCCCTGACCTTCTTCAAATCCTTCCCAACACCATGTTTAGCAGGAATAGACATTTTCCTCTATGACCTACCATGAACATGAACTTCAACCAAGGGTTCTTACAAGTTGGGAACTTCGGTATTCCCCGCATTCTTGGCCTTCTCAACCTACTCTTTATGTAGAGTCCTGAACAAGTTCAAGTTCTTCTTCCCTAGTTGAGTCATATGAAATGCAAACATAAACGGTTATCTCTCTCACATAAAACATAGCGGTAAAAAAAGTATACCTTCTAAATCAACAAATGGGTGCACTGATAAATAAACTCTAACTAAGGCCTTAATGGGCAACTTATTGCTAAAATTCCCTAAGATCTCCATAACTTCTCTATCATTTGCCGACAACTTCTCCTTCTTCATATCCTTATATCGTCGAGGGTTATTAGTTCTACTAAATGGGAACTTCGTAATCCCATCCTCATTATAAAATGTGAACAATCTGACTCCTTCACAACGACCTTAAAAAAGTCATCTTTAAAATGTTTGAACGAATGTGAAAAAGCATCCAATATGCTTTTACCTTATCGGCTTATCAATGACAACCAAGTAATTGGGATCTTTGGACGAATATCATAAAAATGGAGAAAACATTGTGAGAAGGCTGAAGATATAGAGACTAACATAACACATGAAAGGCCTATAGATAACCCTAACTATTGGGATGCAACTGGGTATGCGCGGCGTTCAGTAGCCGTAGCACCCCCATTGTAAAATCATCAAAAGGAATCTGCATATGTAATTGTGAAAAATGGCACATGTACATATAAAAGAACCCCTCCTCGACACCATCTTGATCATGACAGACACACTCAACAACACTCGTTCTAATGATACGACACTTGGAGAAGCGTCTTTCTCTAGAATAGGGATACAGTTCAACCATGAGTTGAGTATTCGAGGCCACCTAAATAGGGAATATTGAGTCCTCACATCCGAAGCCACCCACGCGTACCCGGTTTTGGGAGGCAAGCTATTTTCGGCAACTTCCTCAGAAGGATCCTACCTAACCTCAGGAATAACTTCCATCTGAACTCCATCCCCCCATTGTAACTGGTACCCTTACTCCCCGAACCATCACTCCTACTACCCAACCTTGATACAAAAGAACTATCACAATCACCAAACATACCTTATATATAGGAAAGTTGACGGCACAAAGAGAAAGCAAATATGTCGGACACCACTCAACCACAACTAATGAAATTTTCTTGAAAGCAACCAAATGAAACTATGCACAAGCTCTTCCTTGGGTTCACTATTTATAAGATAAAGCCCAAACCCAACAAGTTTTTCTACCCAAAAAGTACTCAGGAGATGAAGCATCACACTTAATGATGACTCTACACCTTCCACTAACGCAACCCCTAACATCCTAAGTCTTTTCACTTGCTCAGCCACCTCTAACAAGTCTTAGCAACATTACCACTTCTCAAGACTGGGGGACTACCATAATAGATTTTAAATCCGTAATATCTGGTTGGCATGTTACAGAAACAAGTCATCCTTTGTGTGATTCAAAGGAGGTGTTCATCCCTTATAAATTTCATGGGAGGTGTATTCATCTCTCGTGTGATTCAAGATAGTGTTTTCTAAACCCTAAACTTTCTTATCTGTGATTGTATTTTTTATTTATTTTAGTGATTGAGTTAATTTTATTTTTGAGAGATTAACAACTGGACGTAGGGTCTTTTCATCTGAAGCCGTATAAATACCTTGTGCAATTTTCTCTTCCCTACTCTCTTTATTTATTGTGATTATTAAAATAAAGGAAAGAATTTTAATTGATATTTGATATTAAAAGGGAAAAAATTTTAAAGTACAATTTTTATTGAGAACTCAATTCACCGTCCCTCTTGGTTTTTGTCCATTAACAAATCATTTCGCTGCTTATTTACAACATTCACATCTAATAAAATCATACAACTGCAAAATCATCATAATTGAACTCTGCACATCAGGTCTCAAACTCATTCCCAAGCCCTAACATGAACCCCTCATGTTTCTGCACCCATTCAACCATCAAGGTATCATCAACAATAGCAATTATATAATACTATACATTCAATCATGAATGAAGAACTTTATAGGAAACCCAAAATATCACAGAATCCATAAAATCGTAGAAAAACAAACCAATCAACGTCGCATCTCCTGGAAAACCTTCATCGTTGCCAGGCGGTTCATAGAAAAACCCAAAAATCTGGGTCAAAAAGGTTGTGTCGCTTGGCGACCCTTCATTGCTGCCAGGCAGTTTCTGGGCAGAAGCCTAGAAACCACGAAAAATAATGTAAAAAGGAGAAAAATGTAGACACCCAAGCACAGTATAACATGAACACATAATTCAAATTAAACAAGTAGGAGCCACTCTCCTTACCTGAAATTCCCACTCTGAATGCACCCAGGCATTTATAACACGATTCAAATAAGCTTCACTTATAGGTATCTAAACAATTCTTCCTGTTGCTTTTACTGAACTTCCCTCTTGTATCAACAAACCATCACCCCATTAATACAACACCAACATTTTTTGATTCCAAATTCAAAGCAATGCCTATAGTACCTTCTTCAAATTTCACCAATTCACTCGTCATTACTTCATCAAGACCATAAATACGAGCAATACCATCGCCTACTTGAAGTACGGTATCAGTATTTACAATTTTTACTTCTGTATTATATTGCTCAATGCATTCATGGATAATTTTAATAATTTCATCTGCATGAATGGTTACCATGAAAATATCTTAAATTTATTCTTTCTTGCACAAAATTGCACCCAACCTTGGCTTCTACCAAAAGAACTCCTCCTAACCTTCAAAGCTCTCCCTAAATCCAGTTGTAGTGCTCTCTTAAACCCCTCTCAACTGCCACATGAATTGTTCTCTCTTTTCCTCCTTCACTCTCCCTTTTCCCCTCTTTTCAACTTCTAAAAACAATTAATTAAAAAAAAACGTAACAAAAATGCTTTAACTTAAAAAGAATACTTTTGCACTATCCAAGGTTTTAACTCATTAATAACAATTGTCAATGTTTCTTGCTATTTCATGCATAGACCACCATGCCATTTCATGTTTCTTGTTATTTCATGCACATAAAAATTTGTCAATGCACATCACACCTTCATGCATACTTGTAAAACAATTAATTAGTTAAATTATCTCATTAATACCTTACAAAGGACTCAAACCCAAGTTCTTACAACATAACCAAATACTTTCAACCACTTGAGCTAGTATTTTTCCTTGTTATAATTGACCCAATTAATTCCATTAAATGTGTCTCCATTTCCCACTTATTGGTCAAATAAATATTTATTTATATTTAATTTCCTCGGATCTTACAAGAAACGAAGATGGCGAAGATCTAACTCTCTACAAGTGCGAAAGTCTTTTAAAAAGGAGCGCGGGGTTGAAGTGCTGGTCTAAATGACAACTAATCATGAAAATAACATTTATTCTAAAATATATATTAAAGGACCCTGTCAATCTTGAACCAACTTCAAATATTAGAAAATTTTTATTTTTTTAAAAATAACGTCATCTTATTTCAACTTGTCAGCCCATTTTGGCCTGATCCACCTAACTCGTCAAACTAACGGGCTAAAGGCGGGTCAACTAGTCTATTGATCTGTTTTTTACTTTTACTTTTACTTTTTGAAAATTAAAAATAATTAAAAATATTATATTTTTGTATAAAAGTAAATATGCAATACTATTATAATTTAACATGTAAATAGAGTAATTTAACATGTAGATAGAGTAATTTAACATGCAATACTATTATAATAGAGTAATTTAATATGTAAATATAATAATTATTTTAATTTATCCAATTAAATATATTAATTGATCGATTAAAAACTTAGAAAATATTTACATGATTAATATGATCTAAATATTTATTTATAAGAATATATATAAACAAATTTTATAAATAAAAAATGGTGGGCTTGCTCACCAACTCGACTTGTGACGGGATGGGTTGTAATTTTTGACTCGATCTTCAATGATGGGTCATCCCAACCATACCAGTTTTTGGTAGACTAAGGGAAGGACAAGCCAAAACGAATTAGACTAACCTATTTTATTATCCCTAAACTTATTATAACTGCCTTTATCTACTTGTTGTTAAAAATATTTTTTTTGTAGTGTTTTATCTTTTAAAAACTTTCTTTAAATAATGATTTTAAATTTATATATATATATATATATATATATATATATATATATATATAAAATTATAAAAATAATAATAATAATTCATATTTTTTTATTTAATTGATATTTTTTATTTATTTTTTTTTATTATTAATTATTTTTATGTTACTTAATCACAATATTTCTTAAAAATTACTCATTTTTCAATGATCAAATTTTATCTCAATAAAATATAAAACATATTTTTATAAAGATTTAATCACAGAAGTATGAACGTAAGATCTTTTAAGTCCTATATTTAAAGTAAAAATAAAATCAATAATATAGTTATTTAGAAATAAAAATTAGGGATGTCAAAAAAATTCGTATCCGCATGTATCCGTGGATAAAATCTGCAATAGATAGAAAATTGATATTGTAAATGGATACCTGCGAGTAACATGTACGAATATTTTTAATACTCGCATGTTAACGGGGCGGGTACGGGTACCATAGTATCCGTATCTGTGGATACCTATACCGTTATACTCTAATTTAAATTTTAAAAAAATTAAAAAAATGATCAAAATACTACCATATTGATCTTGAATTTAGCAATTAGTTTTAAAAAAAATCATTTTCTTGTAAACTGTTATTCAACACTATTTAAATGAATTATTTTAACTTTGTTTGAAATTTATGAATGTTATGTATTGTATTTTATTTGAATTTACGATTAAAATATGTTATTAAATATTTATTTTTATTTTTTTTGTAAATATCTGCGGATACCCATGGATCTTCGTGGATATTAAAAAATTATGCGAATACCCATATAAGAGATACCTGACGGATATAGATAGGGTACGAGACGAATATTTATCCAACAGATAAAGTACATAGGAGTTACTATCTATACCCTACCCGTCTCGTTGACATTCATGATAAAGTTTTTACAATTTACACTTTATCACATGGAAAGACCGTTACTATTGTATGAAGACAAGAAATTAATGATTATATAATGTGTCATTGATGCTTCGATATTTATCAAGAAATTAATGATTATATAATGTGTCATTGATGTTTCGATATTTATCTGATTTATGTCTTATTCATTTATTTTACTTCATGTTTGTGTTATATCCAAGTTTCAATTATTTATAAAAAGTTATTCCTATTTTTCTATGAATAATTAATTATAAAAATTACTAATATTATAAATTTCAAATATATTTATTTTCAAACAAAAAAAATGTTTTCAAATATACAGGCACATTAAGTAATATGTTCCAAAATATTACAGTCGCATGAAATTGAAAATCTTATTTAACGAAAAAATTTTATAGTTTTATTTTGAAAGTAACCTACGTTTATAATTAAATGTGTTAACAAAAATTTGTCAAATATCATTTATGATTTTTAATATAAAATAAAACCGAAAATCAAACATACACATATTATTTAAATGGCAAGATCTTGACCCAAATAAATTGATTTTGGTGAAAACTATATATTTTAATATTTTAATAATGGTTGAGGCACAAAATTTTCTAGAAATCTCCTTCTATGAAAAGTAATATAACAAGATTAAATTATTTTACACAATGTCAAAGAGGGAGACATGGTTCATAACTTGAAGGATTCTTGCTATTATGACAAAGCCAAGCAATTCATATATCATTCGTGGTTCAATATATCTATTTATTTCCCATCTTATTCATTTATTTTACTTTATGATTTATGTTATATCTAAGTTTCAATTATTTTTAAAAATCATTTCCAATTTTCTATGAACAATAAATTATAAAATTTACATATATTCTAGATTACAATTCTATTTAAATAATAAAATTACATCATCAATAAAAACATTAAATATTTTTTTATAGCAGACAAAATAAATTTAACTTTGAAAGTAATTAATATTAATAACCATTACTGAAATTGATCGTACATTAAATCTTATTTAAATAATTATTACAAGGAACACATGTTTTTTAAAAACTATATTTAACAACATTTAATGTTAATTTATATTTAATATTAATTTTAAAATTTATTACAACAATTAACATTAATGTATTATGTCGACATTAAATTTATCTCTATTATTTAATTAATATCTTGTAATTTGTTTTAATAGTCTGCCTTCAAAGTATTAATATTTTTAATTACAAACATTCAATATATAAATATTTTTCAAAAATAGTATATTTATGTTCCTCACATTCACTGTTTTATTTGTTGCTTAGTTTCATAACCTTCTTTTCTTCTTTCTTACATTCTTATGATAAGTAGGAAGATCATGTTGATAGGAGTTGGTTTTGTTCAGAAAAACACACAAATTCTCTTTGACCACTTTGATGATCTGTTCAGCACTTCACCTTACAAAAATAGGTCCATTATTTTTAGTTAGCTGTAATTAAAAAAAAAATGATATATAATTTTGTATAATTATCGATGCAAGCTTGGAATTTGAAACCGGAGGATACACAGTCACCATGGGAGTGCGTGAGTGACACCTTTCCGCCAAACTAAATAATCAAACCCGTGCTTGCCAGCTATTTGGCGTCTCTGTCTGAAAGCATTGAAAACAATATTCTTATATTCTTATTAATAAAATAGAGGAAGAAAAATTGGCAGAAAAATAAAAAATTGATAAAAGGAAGAACTTAAAAATAGAAAAATAGAAGAGAGAAGAGAGAGAAAGAGAGGGAGGGCTATTTTTGTCATGGGATCCAAAAATAAAAAAAAGTCCCTCGAAAACGCAATCATGGGTGGCAGAAACGGAAGCACAGCACGAACCAATCCCCAACTTTCGGTTCTCCCACAAATAAAATAGTAAACAAAACCCTCTATTTGTTTCTTCCAATCCCTCTCACGCCTTTTCCCAGCCTCTCTTTCTCTCTCCAACATCTCTCTCTTTCTCTCACATCCCTAACCAGATCCCGCAATGGCCAGCGCTCCCTCTCCACGCGAAGAGTTCGTGTACATGGCCAAGCTGGCGGAGCAAGCCGAGCGCTACGAGGAGATGGTGGAGTTCATGGAGAAGGTCTCTGCCGCCGCCGAGAACGAGGAGCTCACGGTGGAGGAGCGCAACCTCCTCTCCGTCGCCTACAAGAACGTCATCGGTGCCAGACGTGCCTCCTGGCGCATCATCTCCTCCATCGAGCAGAAGGAGGAGAGCCGAGGCAACGAGGACCACGTCGCCGTCATCCGCGACTACCGATCCAAGATCGAGAGCGAACTCTCCAACATCTGCGACGGAATCCTCAAGCTCCTTGACTCGCGCCTCGTTCCCTCTGCTGCCTCTGGTGACTCCAAGGTCTTTTACCTCAAAATGAAGGGCGACTACCACAGGTACCTCGCCGAGTTCAAGACCGGTGCCGACCGCAAAGAGGCCGCCGAGAGCACGCTCTCCGCCTACAAATCTGCACAGGTTTTCGATTTTTTTTATATTCTAATTTTCGCGTTATAGATCTGTTTGCTTTACTCGCCAGATTCGTGATTTGATTGATTGTGAGTAAATTATTCGTATGTACGCGTGGATACTCACGCGCGCTCCATTTGGTCATCTTTTGGTTAGAATAGTGGAATCTAATACTGTTAAAGTGACTTTCTGTAGCGAAGCAGGTTGAAATTTGGAAATCACTTGTTTAGAATTTTAAATATTAAATTGTTAAATGATGTTTGGTCTGTGTTTGATCTACGATTCAAGACATGTATTTGTGTTTCAAATTTTAGCTTAGTATTGTGGAATCTTTACGGAATCTTGGAAGCGATGATGAAATTTAGAACCTACTTTTCTGAAATTGAAAATATTAAATCATTGAATCGTTTTTTCTCGCGTGTTTGATCTACGGTTCAAAACCTTTGGTTCTCTGTTGCAAATTTTAGGTCTAGAAGATAGTGGGTTCTCTGTGGTAATGGTGGTTTTGGAGCGAAGTAATTGAAATTCGGAAGTTACTTGTCCACAATTGTTAATCTTAATTAAGTAATTGAACATTTTTTGCTTGCGTGTTTGATTTACAGTGACTTCCATATTGTAACGTGAAATAGTGAAATAGATTTATAGCGTTGTAAAACTGAGGATTTTCTTTTGTTTTAATGTTTTGCTTGATTATATTGCGAAGTGTATATTCTGCTTTTTTGTTTTTCTGATGTTTTGCTTTAACTGTATTGTGTGTATAGGACATTGCAAACTCTGAGCTGCCTCCAACTCACCCTATTAGGCTTGGTCTTGCTCTGAACTTCTCTGTCTTTTACTATGAGATTCTTAATTCTCCTGATCGGGCTTGCAGCCTTGCAAAACAGGTTAGTGTTCAGAGAAACTTGTCTTTTTATTTTAATAAATGACTATTCGATTACATTAAAGTATTTTTTCGGTAAAAACAAGATAGTGGCTGGACGTGGTGAACTATTCGAAGTTAGCGATTCATGAATTGAAATAATATATTCATTTCATTGCAACAACAGCATATTATAGTTTCAGTAATGTCTAAGTAACCTTGACGTTAGATTCTGATGACTAATTAAAATTGTAAAATGTTAAATGATCGTAACTCGTGATCTTTGGTAGGCCTTCTGATGTAAAACGGTATGTAATCGTGAACATTTCTGTTGATTTTGAAATTCACCAGGCTTTTGACGAGGCAATTGCTGAATTGGATACACTGGGAGAGGAGTCATACAAGGACAGCACTTTGATCATGCAACTTCTTCGTGATAACCTTACCCTCTGGACCTCTGACATGCAGGTATGACTTTTGGGATTTCCAACATCATTTGTATAGTAATAGCACTTTATTCTCTTCAGAGAATCTATTTATTGATTACGGTGTTTATTTTGTTGGGTTTTCAGGATGACGGTGCAGATGAAATTAAAGAAGCCGCGCCTAAAGGGGACGGGGAACAAAATTAAACAAATCATACCGCTAATTAGTCGTTGAACTTCCCTTCTATAATGCTTTCAAAGGGAGAAAGTGCCGATTGCTAATCTCGATGTTACTGAGATTTTAGGCATTCCATGGTCTTTGTTATGAATTGTGGATGCAGTGGGCTATTTTAGTTTGTCCTTCCATTTGTACGCGTTTCTGAATTGCCTACTTTCTTAATGACACTGAAATTTCCATTATATGCTCGTAGAATATCAAGATAATATTCTCTTTAGCAAACATGATATTGCTCATTAATTTAGGATATGAAAGTGTGACACCTTTATTTGTTTTATTCGAAAGCCTCGGAATCATAAATTTGATAGATTTTAACGTGCTTTTCTTTCGTGTGAGGATTGCCAACTTCGGTCTGTTTTAATTGTTCTTGAGAGCTATTTTTTCGCAATGCACATGGGTTCATCTCATGGATAATGACTGATAAGTTTTTGTTATACGAAGAATATTTTGTTACTTTCAATTGCCTGTTTGATTCCTTGGTTTTAGTGGCTGAATAAATTAGGTGTATTGAAGATACGTTAAATTATAGGGACTTCGGAATTTTCATAAATAATGATCCAGCTGTCAATGGTTACTGTGGAACCAAGGTACGGTTTTGATTATTTCTCAAAGGTTTTCAAATGGTCATGGATATGGCAACCCGTACCAATTGATCTGATTACTAATGATGATGGCACTAGTATTAAGGTTCAAAAAATTGAAAATGTTGGAATCATTTGTGGTTTACAAAATTATAAATAGTAAAATCATAATATGTTTATCTGAAATTCTTCGGGTTTTTTTTTACTACAATGGTTTATTTTTTTAGGTAAATTATCATAATGGGTAGATTTAAAAATAATTACCAATTTTGGGGATAAGTTGTATGTAAATAACACGACTTCCAACTTTATTTTACAGACTTTGTGAAAAATTCTTTCTTTACTTAGGCAGTGTTCAATTCCAATGATTTACTAGTGGGAGAGATTGTCTAAGATAGATTTATGAGTAAATAGCGTCTTTGAATTCAAGGATTTGAGGTTGAAGGAAAGTGTGGATTTGCGAGATTAACTCGATATCTCATCTCGTTAAGGGGAGGAGGTTTACGGGTGGGAAGGGTGTTTTTATAGTATTATCCCCGTTTAATTTCATGTGTCTCTTGACTCTGTATGGGCGAAGAATCAATTATGGAGTAGATTTTAGTTGTCATGGCCGCATGAGGTGTGAGGTTTTTGGAAGGAATCGTCGCCCTTGGTGGCACTACGAAGGTGGAGGAATGAACTCTGGTGGTTTAAGAATGTTGAGGTAACCACATGTGCAAGCCAGGGAACGATCCATATTTTGTTGGATCAGATCCATGTGTGCATGAGATATAAAGGGATCTGATCCCATTCTTTGTAGATTTTATACCAATTTATACTATAGAGGGCAATATTGTGATCTGTCTATTACTCACAAACTTTACTTTTAAATTCACTCATTATCACTTCTAAATTCCTTAAAAAAAACAACACACAATTCATTCTCAAATCCATTCAAACTCATCCACTCCATTTCTTTCAATTTCATCTACTTAAGTGAACACACCCTTAAAACAGAAGACATTTACGACAGATTATAACACTAAAATAAATTGTTGTTTTAAAACACATGAAGTTACAAAATATATTTGAAACATGTTGTTTCAAACAAATCGGTGTTAAAAAGTACACCATTTTAAACTTAAAAAATGTTTTACTATTTTAAAAAATAATAATTATTGTTACAAAACATACAAGTTACATTGTTATAACATGAGGTTTGTAAAACTTAAAAAAATCAAATCAATTATATTGATTACTAGATGAGAGGGTTAAGTGGCTTGGTTAACAAATCAGTTTAAGAATCGGTCAGCTAATTTTTAAAGATGCATAAATAAGTACAAGAAAATCTATAGAAGAAAAAAAAAACAACTAAAATTTAAGAATAGACAAATAGAAAAGGTCAAGTATGTATCTATAAAAGGAAAATAATATTAAATTAGTCGAGTTGATATTACTGGTAAAAGAATTTAAAAACCATATATATATATATATATATATATATATATATATATATATATATATATATATATATAAAAATAAAA
>Ga0214544_1004330_pt1 | contig 28598 bp, 24 predicted proteins | sample CNSS3metaG_FD_160074 | JGI IMG/M metagenome (GOLD analysis project Ga0214544, IMG submission 160074) | Root nodule microbial communities from cowpea collected in UCLA plant growth center, Los Angeles, California, USA - CNSS3 | ecosystem: Host-associated > Plants > Roots > Nodule | place: USA...
GTGTTCGTTGGGAGACGACTTTGGGTTACTTTACCCTTACTATTTTGTTGACTACTTTCTTAACAATACTGAAGTTGTTATAGATAAGTAGTATTAATTTGATCGCGTCAACGACAGCGTTATCAATTTTCAATTATTATTTATTTATTTTAATTAAGTAATTTCTAGTAGGGACATTACAGTGGCTCTCCCTAGCCAACCATACACGATTTCTTAAAGCTAATCCCAAGCCAAAATGCCTTCAAGATCCACCAAGATCTTCAATCTTCACCTTACAATTGTGTAATACAGAGAGAGAGGGAGAGAGTTTTCCAATGATGAATGACAAGTTTTCGCGCTTAAAAACTTAGAAAACATTGCTTTGCTCTCGAAAACACAACTTATGTAGTCTGGTTTAAGTGAAATCAATCAGTTGAATTTTGCATACAATCTATTGACTTCACTTGACTTAAGTGAAATCAGTCAACTGAAAAATAATTCAACTAATTGAATACATTCATACCCGAAACTATATACAGCAAGCCATTTAACTTGCTAAAACTCATTTTAATAGATTAAAAAGGACACACTAAGACTAAATAAACATCTAACTTGTGTCATATAGCCTACCAACATGATATAACATGTAATCATTACATTTAACACATTATTTCTTGATTTAATACAATTGAAACATAATCTTCAAGTGGATCTTCATCAATCTTCATCAACCACATATGATCTTCATGCATTTGGCTTTATCAAATCTTTGCTTCAAGCTTGCTTGTAAAAACACAATGGTCTACATACCCATTCTGTTGTAATTGAGGCTTATGAAGGAATCAAACCTATTGTACGAACACTTAAGCTTCCTCTTTAAACCGTACTGAGTTTTGTTCAACTCTTAAAATGCAGTATGTGACAGTTGAACCAAGTCGTCTCCCCACGACCAATATTTTTGTCCAAAGCTTCAATTTCCAGATTCAAACACAACACAATAACACAAGGGAGGTTTGGCAGGAAGATTCACAACAAACTTAAATTCACAATGTAGATAAATTTAACAGTTATATGAAAACGCAATGATTCATTGATTCAATTGAAAGTCCACCAATCACAGATTACCAAATTAATTGTTCTATTCAAATTTGCTCTCATGAATCCTAAGTAAACAACTAAGCGAAAATTACCATGGATTCATCGTCATTAAGCACAACAAATTTCAAGCAGTTAACACTCACAGATTGAAGCAAGTTGTGACAGAACTCATAAACATTAAGCATGAATACGAGCCATTAATATGCACACACAAATTTGAGATTAAGCATGCATCAAAAACGTATTTATCATCAAAACCCAGCCTGAAATAGATGCAATTCCGAATACAACCCAAAAATGACCAACAATCTCATGGTTTCATTTCAATTTTGTCAAGGGATCATTGCAAAAAGCTTAGCTAGACATCAAAATAGAATAATCAAGCACTTCAAATTTGAAACAGAACATTAAAAATATCAAAAGAGTAATTCCATGAAAACACTCATCAATGAAAAATGTTGCTATGGTATAAAAACATAAAACCCCCATCAATGGGTGTTGTTCCAAGTCAATACATTCCATGAAATGAGATGCCCAAGCTAGAAAACGAATTCAAAACGTAAAACCCTCATTGGGAGCTATCAAATGTGCATATAAATGGCAAAAACTAGTGCAAAAACATCAAAAATGAGTGGAGCACCTCCATGGACACCAACCAAACCTTGGAGAACAAAAATGGAGGTTGGAGGAGAGTGGAGAAGAAGAGTGTGTGACTGGTGCATGGGTCAAGACCTAAATTTCGTGGTCAAATCAACTTTGCCACCACTATTTACAAAATTGCCACTTTGCCACTCAGAATTACAAAAATGCCACTACTCGGCCTTAAATGTTGGCCCATTCACTCAGATGACGTGGAAATGACGTGGAAATGATGTGGCAACTCTCTTCAACTGAATATTGATGTCCACGCTCCAAAATTGCTTCACCCAAATACCTAAAAATAATTAAAAATGAAAATTAGGCCAAATAATGTGAAATTAGCCCAAATTCGGAACGATGGCCCATTAAAGCCCAACAGATGAAAACACACTAAAGATGAACAATTAAGCAATGAACAACTGTCAAATTAGTACACAAAGGCTAGGGAAATGGAGGAAAATAATGACTCATCAAAATCGACCACACTTACCCTTTTGACTCTTGGGCAAAATTAAAGAGTAAAGTAAAGCATGGACATCACATACATAACAAGAGAGACAAAAGAAACATAAGATAAACAGACTCAACACAGACAAATGGAAACACATCCAACACAGAAGGATTCAAAGCTGCAAGGTATCCATGAACATCATCCAAGCAATTCAAAACATGTCAAGTACTCAGTTCAGCTCAAAGAGAGAATTGAAAGCAACATCAAACAAAGTTCGCAAGCCTATAGAACTAACAACCAAACCAAAACACATGTAGGTCAAGATCATAAGGGCTTCTCAAGGTTGTAATGGGGTTGAGGACAAGGTGTGGAACATATGGATAAGTAGCTAAGCAACAAAGAAAATAAAGGAGCAATGGGGAATAAGTCTCAATCAAGCATGAAAGTGATCCCAAACACCAACACTTCCAAATTCGGTTCTCACACAATGCTCAAATCCAAACTCCTTTTATTTCTTTTCTTTGTTTTCTTTTCTTTTCTTTTCTTTTTCTTTTCTCTCTTCTTCTCTTTTTTCTATACAAAGAATATGCAAAAAAACAACAATTTTGAAATCCCACCTAGGTATACAAATTAGCAATTCCAAGAACTAATAACAAGTGCGCGCACAACCACACTTGCTATGTGCGACCACACTTAATTGAGCACCCATTCCCAAAAAAATTCCAAAGCTCCAAAACATCCTAAGGTAGGAATAATCATGCTTTTCCAGGCTAAGGGCTTGTAATGAGTTGTAGAACAATGAAAGGGTATGTAGGCTCAAAAAGGACTATCAACGGAAACACTTCAAGGTAGGCTCATCTGGCTGTAGGCTCATCAGAAAATTGCCTAAATCATATACAAACATGCATGTGAATCAGAAAAGCATCAGAACGAGTCAAGCCAAGGCCATTGTGCAAGCATTCAAGGGGCATATATCACACAACAAAGAATAGAGAGTGGCTCAAATTCTCACACAGGGTAAAATAATTCCAAAAGCAACTTGACATGCAAAGAGAAAGCAAGGATATCAGTGCACAAAATAACCAACAATTCATCCTCCAAAAGTGAAGTGCGTGTCCCAAACAGAAAACAAAAATGTAACACAAATTAACATAAATTAACAAAAAGGAAACAAACAAAAGGAAACAACAACAGACAAACCTGGACAAGTGCAATAAAAGTAAAGAAGGAGAAAGAAAACTCCTTGAATCATGGTGAAACAGAAGTGGGGTCAAGTAGGGAAGTCTCCTCCACAATAGTATCCACCAAGGCAAGTGCTCTATGTCCACTGGAAGGTGGCATGGCTTACCAAAGACAACCCGATAAGGAGACATCCTTATAGGTGCCTTGTAAGCAGTCCTATGAGCCTAAGGAGTGTCCTCAAGTCTGTTACATGATTTGCATGATTTGATAGCCCAGTAGGCTCGGCGCTCTATGTCCACTAGAAGGTGGCATGGCTTACCAAAGACAACCCGATAAGGAGACATCCTTATAGGTGCCTTGTAAGCAGTCCTATGAGCCCAAAGAGTGTCCTCAAGTCTGTTGCTCCAATCCTTCCTATTGGGCTGCAAAATTCTCTCCAAGATCCGCTTAATCTCCCTGTTTGAGAACTCTGCTTGCCATTAGTCTAGGGGTGATATAGTGTAGAAATCTTGTGCACAACCCCATACTTTCGAAGCAAAGCCCCCATGGACCTATTGCAGAAATGGGTGCCCTGGTCACTAACGATAGCTCTAGGAATTCCAAACCTACAAAATATGTGAGACCTGACAAAGTCTATAACAACACGAGTAGTGTTAGTCATAGTGGCTTTAGCTTCCACCCATTTTGAAACATAATCAACAGCAAGCAAGATGTAAGTGAAACCAAAAGAGGCCCATGAAATCTATACCCAGACATCAAAGACCTCACAAAATAACATGGGTTGTTGAGGCATCTGTTGTCTCCAAGAAATGGCTCCTCCTGCTCGTTGGCATTGCTCACACGGGCTACAAATCCTCCACCCGTCCTTGAAGATGGTAGGGCAATAAAATTCGCAATCTAGCACCTTGCGAGCTGTCTTCTGTGTGGCCAGATGACCACTAGGGATGTCAACGGGGCGGGTAGGGTACGGGTAGTAGCTACCCCGTACCCTACCCGCTGGATAAATATTTGCTCCATACCCATATCCATATCCGTCGGGTATTCGTTATGTGGGTATCCGCCTATTTTTTTCATATCCGCGGGTATCCACGGGTATTTGAAAAATTATTTAAAAAATAAATATTTAATCATAAATTCAAATAAAATAAAATAAAATGCATCACTGTCATAAATTTTGAATAAAGTTCAAATAAACTCAAGTTGATACAAGTCCAAATAATTGTAAAAGTAAATATAAAATGACGTTCAACAGAATAAAAATTCTTTAATTAGTGTTTTGATTAACAAATCCACTTTCTCCGATTGATTCCTGAAAAATAAACAAAATAAACAAATAATAAACCTCAATTGCCACGTGCCAAGTATTCTTATTTTGATTCTATCATTTGACAACAAGCATACCATAAACGTCATTATCTATATAAGGTGATGTATATGCCCAATTTCAAAGAAAGGAATGAGAAGAATGTCAAGGGGTGTAAGTTTAGCGGGTACGAGTATCCACGGGTATGGATACTATGATACCCGTACCCATCCCGTTAACATGCGGGTATCAAAAATACTCGTACCCGTGCATAGCGGGTATCAATTTTTAATATCCATTTTCTACCTGTTACGGGCTTTATCCGCGGATACCTGTGGGTACGAATTTTTCTGACATCCCTAATGACCACCAGGTGCAAATGAATGACAAATATTAAGGACCGGGTCAATGTCATGGTCCGAAATGCATCTCCTGGTAACCTGATCACTGCACATTTTCCACAAATGGGGTCATCCCAAATATAATACCTAGCAAAAAGTGTCAACAAACTTTCATCGGGAAAGTCATCCCGGATCAGTGAAGCATCATGAACAGACCTCTCAATCCTGCTCAGGTGGTCTGCAACCACATTTTTTGCTCCGCTCTTATCATGGATCTCCAAATCAAATTCCTGGAGCCAAAGCATCCATCTAATCAGCCAAGGCTTAGATTCTGCCTTTTCTTCAATAGGTACTTAAGAGTTGCATGGTCAGTAAACACAACAACAGGAGAACCAAGCAGATAAGATCTGAACTTTTCAAGCGCAAAAACAATCGCAAGAAGCTCCTTCTCTGTTGTGGTGTAGTTTGCTTGGGCAACATCTAATGTCCTGGAGGTGTAGTAGATTACCTTCAGCTGCTTGTCAATCCTTTGAGCCAGAACAACCCCCAATGCATAATTGGATGCATCGCACATCAGCTCGAACGAGGATGTCCAATCAGGCGCCTGAATGATCAGAGTGGCGGTTGGGGCCTTCTTGAGGCAATCAAAAGCCTCTTTGCATCCTTCATCAAAGATGAAGTCAACATCCTTTTGTAGCAAATTGGACAGTGGAAGGGCCTTCTTACTGAAGTCTTGGATACAGCGCCTGTAAAACCCTGCATGGCCAAGAAAAGAATGAACCTCTCGCACAAAAGAGGGGTAAGGCAATTATGAAATAATTGAAATCTTGGCAGGGTCAACTTCAATGCCCTTACTCAAAATTATGTGCCCCAATACTATGCCTTGTTCTACCATGAAATGACATTTTTCAAAATTGAGAAATAGGTTAGATTGGATGCACCTATTCAAAACTTTATCCAAACTGTCTAAACATGCATCAAAAAAGGATCCATACACAACAAAATCGTCCATAAACACCTCTATGCATTTTTCCAGAAAATAACTCAAAATGCTAAGCATGCACCGCTGAAATGTGCAAGGGGCATTGCATAGACCAAACGACATCCTCCTATAGGCAAAAGTGCCAAAGGGGCAGGTAAATGTGGTTTTCTCTTGGTCCTCAAGTGCAATTTGAATTTGAAAGTAACCAGAAAAACCACCACTGACTATTAAAATGGGATAGATGATAGGCTTGTAGAAGCTTGGCACCTCCTTTTTTACAACATCTCAGATGATAGGGTTGAGTCGCCTTTATGGCTGTCTCACTAGCTTTGCTTCATCTTCCAACAATATCCTATGCATGCATGTTGATGGGCTAATACCAAGAATGTAAGCTAATGTCCATCCAATTGCCTTCTTGTGCTTTTTAAGAACATGCAACAACCTTTGCTCTTGTTCAGCAGTTAGGGAGGTGGAAATGATGACAGGCAATTTGTCCTCCTCCTCCAAGTAGACATACTTGAGGTTGTCTAGTAAGGGTTTCAACTCCGGAGTGTTGGATGCTGGTTGAATATCAGGAACCAGAGGGGAGGGAGAAATTGGTTCCACAACTTGTACCTTAGCATAATAATTAGATGCATATGTACTTCCTACAACATGGTTAGTGCAATCTGATTGTATAACATCAAAGTCAATAGGTATAACATCCAAAGAGTCAAACTCTACAGATTCAACATTATCCACATCATATTCAGAATCAGAGTCATAATATGAATCACAATAAACACCAATGCATGCAAATTCAGACTATTTAAACATAGATGCATATTTCATGCAATGCAAAGGGTGGAAATCAGAAACATATCCATCAACAGCATGATCAATGATATCAACGTGAGAAACAGAATGATCCTCAGAAGGATGTTTCATGGCATCTAAAATATTAAAACGCATGCCAATGTCAACAAACTTCATGGATAAAGTGCCAATGTAAGACTCGGAAAAAATTAGAATAAAGGGAAACACATAAAAAAATATTAATGGTTTGCTTAATATTATTGATTTATTTAATTTAATTAGGTTATTAAATTATGAAATAGGAAATAATTATTATGTGGGTGATTTAAATTATTGTGGTATTTATAATAATTATTTAAGTGATTTAAGGAATTATGGTTAGTGGAGTATAAGTGCTTTAATTCTTATAATGCATATTAGATATTGTGATGGCATGTAGCCTAGTGGTGAAAGTTGCATGCATTGGGCTAGAAATCTTAACAGAATTATTGGGTGGGATTAGATAAAGCTAAAATCTAGAAGTTTTCTTGAGAGAAAAAAAAGGGTTAGGACGGGAGAAGGAAAAGAGAGGAAGGATGAAAGTTAGAGTTTTCAGCGGCATTGGTAGAGAAGAGGAATCATCTAGAGAGGTAGGGGAAGTTAACTTTGTTTTCTGTTTTGTTTGAAGCTTGACCTTGTTCTAGTTGTTTTTGTTTTGGCTGCATGATGAATGAAACTTGAAAAGCATGCATGTGTAGTGTAGGGGAGGCTGAGTTTGCTTTATGTGTTGTTTGAAGCTTTACCTTATTTCTTCTCTTTTTTTTTATTGATATCATGCGTATTGATGTGGGTGCAGTACATGATTTTATATTTCAATGAAGCCAAGGATTGATGGAACACTTGCTTGTATGTGAGCTATTTATTTTGGTGTAGCCACCTTTCTTTTTCTTTATCTCGTTTTGAGGCGCTACCCATTTTCCTACACTGCACATTTTTGGTAAAATAAACGTTTCTACTTCGTTAACCGTTGGATCGAGCTGAAATTGTAACAGTTGATCTTTAACACATATTTCTTGACTTTGACCAGTCAGATCTTGAATCGGAGCTCTGTAGTGAGAGTAGTTTTTATTGCAAGATCATTGTAGTTTGGTTGTTGACAACATTGACTTTTGTTGGTTATTCAATTAAGTTGGTTATTGTTGCATTTGATTCTTGATTCAATCATCTTTAATTTGAATATAAATACATAATTTTTGGAGTTTTACACAAGCCGCAGCTTTATTTTTTAAAATCCTAAATCGGTTGTATACTATGATTGAATGGATGTCACTCGTTGGGTTCATTATATGAATGTATTATTTGATAAGTTGATGGGTTTATGTTATGGTTTATTTCCCACACATGATGTGATGGTGAGTACTTTGTTGGCAATATGAAATTCTCATGTGTTGCATGTTGAGAGTGTTTTGCCTTGTTTGAAAGCTCTTGGTGGAATTTAATGAAGATTTTAGATGATAGTGATGCTATGTTTGGTTTAGTATGATTGTTTGGATTTGGGGTTTGTGTGTTTAAACCACGAATGGTTTGTGATCATAAAGTTTCCGTGTTAATTGAATGCGACGTTGAGTATTATTGGACAAGTTCTATTTATGAATTTCTTATATGAATATCATTGTTTATACTTAGCTTACCCCTATTTGTTTGTTTGTGTGTTTGTTGTATGTGCGATGATCGTATAACGTGTGTGTTATACGGGAGCAGAGGATATTGCAGATAATCTTGGCATGGAGAGGTTGGGGTGGACTTGGGAGTTTTTACAATATATTTAGTTGTTTTAAATAAGATACTATAAATTATGTAATTTTATTTTATTTCCAAATGTTTTGGAAGTTTTTGACAAAGTGACATTTGAAATTATGTAATTTAAATTAAATTAAAAGTTTTTTTATTAGTTCATTTTCAATTGAAAGTATTAGTTGCATACGCCTGAGGAGTATCCACTAGTGTAGAAGAAGAAGAAGCAACAACCTGTTGTTGCAAAGCTGGGCAAGAGTCTATGAAATGATCACGTATGTACAAAGGCCACAAACTCTTATAGTTGGAGCTCTCTGATTGGAAGCAAGTTGGTTAACTAGTGTTGTAAGAGCATCAATCTTACTCTCCAACTTCTTAGTGTATTCGGCTGTCCTTACATGATGAACTCCTCTAATAATTATGGCATCACTCATTGTGTAAATTGGTGAGAATTGGAAGCCATGTGCTCAATTAGTTGCCTGGCTGCAGTTGGGGTCATGTTACCAAGAGCACCACCACTTGCGGCATCAATCATGTTTCTATCCATGTGGTGCAGGCCTTAATAAAAATATTGTAGAAGGAGATGTTCAAAGATTTGATGGTGAGGGCAGCTTGAACAAAGATTCTTGAACCTCTCCCAGTACTCATAGAGGGTCTCCCCAGATTGTTACTTGATGCCAGAAATTTCCCTCCTTATGGTTGTTGTTCTTGAAGCTGGGAAGAATTTGGCAAGAAACAATCTCTGCAGGTCATCCCAGCTCATGATGGACCTGGGTGCAAGGTAGTACAACCAGTATTTTGCATTGCCCTCCAAGGAATGACGAAAGGCCTTCAAGTAGACATGGTCTTCTTGGACATCTGCGGGTTTCATGGTGGAACACACGACATGAAACTACTGTAAGTGTTTGCACGGATCCTCACCTACAAGGCCATGAAACTTTGGCAATAAGTGTATTAATCCAGTTTTTAAGACATACGGAACCTCATCCTCAGGATATTGAATGCATAAACTGTCATAAGTGAAATCTAATGCAGTGAGCTCACTCATGGTCCTCTGATGAGGTGGAGCAGAGAGAGCCATATTATCAGTATGAAAATCAGAATGATCAGAATAAACAGTATGCTCAGAATGCAAAGAATGCACAGAATGAGAAGTGTCAGGTGTATGAAGAGAATCAGAGGAATCAGGAAAAGTCACATTATAATCAACATGCAAAGATGGATTCCTAAGATGCTCACATCCTCGATGGAATGTCCTATCAATCTCAAGGTCAATGGGTCGTAATTCACTTGGGTTTCCCCTAGTCATGCACCAAAATACATTAATTCTATTGATATTGGCATAACATAGGGTATAACTTACCAAATTCACAACAAACTTAAATTCACAATGTAGATAAATTTAACAGTTATATGAAAATGCAATGATTCCTTGATTCAATTGAAAGTCCACCAATCACAGATTACCAAATTAATTGTTCTATTCGAATTTGCTCTCATGAATCCTAAGTAATCAACTAAGCGAAAATTACCATGGATTCATTGTCATTAAGCACAACAAATTTCAAGCAGTTAACACCCACAGATTGAAGCAAGTTGTGACAGAACTCATAAACATTAAGCATGAATATGAGCCATTAATGTGCACACACGAATTTGAGATTAAGCATGCATAAAAAACGTATTAAGCATTGAACAACTATCAAATGGGTACACAAAGGCTAGGGGAATGGAAGAAAATAATGACTCATCAACTTGTCATACAACCTTGTGAGGTTGATGCCTTAGAGCTCTTTTCTCCATTCTTCCAATGCTAACAATCTTTCTTCACATGCCCTCTTTTGCAATAATGGTAGCATTTGAGATGTTTCTTACTTTGAGATCTATCTTGGGACTGACTCCCACTGGATCCACGTTCTGTTGATCTACCTCTCGTCATCACCAAAGCCTACACTTGCTTTGCACTTTCCACCATATCCTCTTTGTTCTTTCGTCTGGATTCTTCTTCAAGAATAACTCTAGCAACATCCTCAAATTGTAGGAGGTCAGCAACGTTGTAATTTGCAATGTTAACGATGAGTCGATCATACGAATCATGTAAACTTTGTAGTAAAAGTTTCGTACATTCATTTTCAATTATGTTGAAATCTGCCACTGAAAGTTGGGCAAACAATGTATTTAGATTGTTGATGTGGTCTATCACCGATGTGGACTCATTCATTCAAAGTGTATAAAGTTTTCTCTTCAGGAATATTCTTGTGTGAAGTGATTTAGCCTCGTACAGTCTTGTGAGAGTATCCCAAATCTCCTTCTTTGTAGTCTATTCCGCAATGCTGGATAAAACCACATCTATTAATGCTAAGTGCAAATTTGCTATAGCATTGTTATCTATTTCCTTCCATTTTTGATTTGTAATGCTCGCAGGTTTTTCTTCAATTGTCACTAGATAGTTGTCCTTTCTCAAAATTGCCTTCATCTTTAGTTTCCACAATGAGAAATTTTTCCCATTGAACTTCTCTATCTCGTACCGACTTATGCACTTCTCACTATGAATAGTACTATCTACTTGAACAATGGAGGCAGACCGTGAACCAGTGCACCAAGTAATTCCTATGAAAGAGAGGTGGTTCACTAATGAACACGCTTAAGTACCAAGTCTTTCCTAGCCAAAACTTTCCTAGACATGCACTTTGAAAGTTCCACACTTTATCCACTATCACAACACTATTCTAATGACAATAGCAGCAAAATATAATCACATGAACCAACAACTATGATACCACTATTGGGTAATAGAGTACTAGCACAAGTACTCACAAATAAAATAAAAGACGAATATAAAGGAACAAAAATAGAAAATAGGCAATGAATATAATTTATTCAAGGAAAGGAAAAATTGCATACCAAGGAGAAAACAATGACAACCCCTCTCTTGGAAATAGGAAAAATTAATACAAGGAGAACCTTAAAAGAAAAACTAACCTTCTCTCTTTGACAGGAGAAACTAATATTCTCTCTTAATTCTTCTCTCAAGCAATAAAGCAAAAGTAATAAAAAGGAGAGACTTTATGATGATTTCCTAAGGAAACACTAAGCTCCTTTTATAACATGAAAAGTAAGTTCCTACCGATGTGGGACTTCTTTTCTAACATGATCATCACATACACCTCAACACACAAAACAGGGTGAGCTAACCATATACAAAATATATATATATATATATATATATATATATATATATATATATATAAGGATTTAACAAAAACTGAAACAACACAAATAATACATATCATTACATCAACCCAAGAAGATATTCAAAGTGGTAATCGCTACCACACTCCGATTTTCCTGTCATCTGTCTCCAACCATTAGAACTCTTTCCTTAGAACCACACTATACCATTTTTCACTTTAGACAACATTCAACTTGTCAACACATATAAAAGTGTTGCCTAAACACGTAAAAGGCAACAATTTTATAACTGTAGTTTAAAAATTACTAAAGACCACACTTTTTCTAAGTGTGGTTTAAAAATTACTAAATACCACATTTTTCTGTATGTGTGATTTTAAAATTATTAAAGACAACATTTTATAAAGTGTTGATTATTTATATCACACTTTTCTAAATGTTGCCTAAGATTAAAAATGAGGTATCATATTTACACATAACACTTAATTAACTTAATTAAATAAAAAAAAATATAAGTTCTTTTATACATACTATACATGTTTTCTTAAAAAGATCTTCCCTCCTTTTCACTTTTAGTAACTTAAAAAAATTGCAATTAAAATTTTAGAACTTCACGCGAATCAGTGAAGATTTTAGAACTCCCTTGGATCTTGAAATTTTTTCTTTCTTCTTCTGATTGACATCAACACAACATCAGCGCCTTTTTCTTCTTCCCTGAAAACATTGGCTCCAGCCTCTACCGTTAATCATGCCACCGGCGTTGATCGCAATTGTCACCACTGCCACCAGACTGGACCCTCGCCGTTGCAATCGTGTAAACCTTAGGAACCATCCTTGCACGTTAGAGCTCGCATCAATAGTTGCTCTACTCAACCACTCCATCTTGCTGCCATTTCCGGTGAGACGCCTGGTTTTGTGGCAAACTCCAATTTGAGTTGCTTGAACTCGGGGTACTTTGCTGGTTCTGTTTGATTAATTGCTATGTGAGATTGATTGAATTATCAAATTTATGATATGTTTTGTATTTGAGCTAGTGCAATGTTGTTGTGGTTCATGTTTATTAGATTAAGTGATTGTAAGTATTTACTCGATTAAGTGATTAAGCGCAACTGCAATCCATTCACGACAAACTCAATAAGAAGCCATCTTATGAGCCTACGGTTTCCAAGAGGGAGAGCGAGGGGGATAGGGATATGGATAGGGATAGGACTAGGGAGAGAGGGATAAGGGACATGGATAGGGAAGCACTTCTCTTCACAAACAGTGTAGGTAAGAGAAGGCGGTAAATGATATAGGAAATGTCAGTGAAGCAAGAAAGGGAAACCATGTTGGGACGAATTCTTCCAACCTAATTGAAGGTTATGACAGTATGGTACGTTCCACTCTGCTGATTCAATTTTTTTTCTTTCTCTGTATTTGTCCTGATGAATATGTTGCTTTCATGTCTAGACACATTTTATAAATTCTCTCTATTATTTGGCTAGATTTTGTTTGTCATGATTCATGGACATCTTTATTGCTATTGTCTACAGTCATCTGCTGAAAGAGTCAAAGCCAAGATGAAGCTTCAGCTCTCTGAAATTGGTAAGCATATAGATCTCCAAGGCATAAATCATCCATACTTAAATACATTTTCACCATATGTTTTGAAGTGAACTATTTTTCTTGACGTATCGAACAATGATGTTTGGTGCACTAATCTTGAATGTTCTGAAAATCTTTCCTGTAGTCAACTAGTTTGAGAATGAAATGATTATGTTCACATTACATGGAAAACTTGGTTTTTGGCACAAATATTGGCCATGCCTTCTCTAGTCTTCTTGTAGTATACGATTATTTGATGTTAGAAACTACTAGTTAAGGTTGCTACTATCTAGTCATATATATGAAAAGAGCTAGTTATAACAAACCAAAATTTTAATGTTTCACCTTTGAAGTAACATTGATGTACTAAATTATTAATTACCTGCAATTCCTTTTTCTTTCTCGATGTAACAACAATTCTGGTTTAAATGGATGAAATTTTTTGTTGGGATGAGTAGTTTAATTTGAAGGGCGTACTGGTAAATTTTGCATGGGTACTAAGATGACTTGATAAAGAAATATTGCTACTCTTCAAGCTTATGTTCAAAAGTTGGAAAGTAGTCATTTAAAGCTGACCTAACTAGATCAAGAGCTTCAGCGAGCTGGGCAGTAGGTAGGGTGCAATTATTCTTTGGAAGCTGACCTATGCTCATATTCAATTTAAACTCAAATATCTAGTTTCTTATCCTTCAGGTATGTTTGTCCTTGTCATACATAATTGTAAAAAAATTGGAGGGAACTTTGGCTTGCTTTTTGTATTGGTTCTGTTTTTAACTGCACCATTTTCAAGATGGAGAAGGATTTAAGGCAGCATGGTATAAAGCCAAAGTAATAAGTGTGAAGGATGGTAAAGCTCTACAATTTTCCTGTAGATGATGAAGGTTAGTTTTCTAGAAGAAAATACCTTAATTACTTGACATGGGAGACAAACTATGCGAGTTTCTTTTTCAACTTTTTTACTACTTGCAAGAGCTAGTGGACCTTGATATTTTGCTAATGTCAAACATAGGTTTAATACATAAGTTATCAATTTAGGTTGGAAAATTGAGAAAAATTTGTTTAACATGTCCATGCCCTTTCAAGGAATGGATTTCACTTGAAGGTGAAAAAGAGACAAGGAAACTACGATAAATTATACTTGGTCTCTTAAGGATAGGGTTGATGAAAGGATTTTACACTTTCTAGTGCTTTAAAGGTTTAGTTGTTTGACACTAATCAATAGAAGTGATTTACGGTTTAATAAATTGCCACTAATCAACAAAATTAAAGGAAGCCATTTAGTTCCTATAACCTTTTCAATATAAATGAAACAATAGATTTTTTTTAACAAATAATTCTTTCAACCACTGATAGTTTTTTATATATGTTTGATTGTTGAGACCGTAAAGTTTCTTTATTTTTTTTATTATAATTAAGATATGATCAAGACATTTTTCAAAAGAACATGGATTTAATTCAGGGTTGGACCATTAAGACATTGGAACAAGGTTTCCTGCCATTTAGTAACTTAAAGGTAGTAATTTAAAGTTATGCCTATTATCTTCAATGATTAATATCCAATTTGAGATTGCAACAATTTTGTTAAAAAGGTTACCCAGAGATAAGACAAGAACACCTGAAAAGTTTGTAAGGAAGCATGGAAAAATATTAAATCATATTTAATTGGTCCTGTCTAATCATTTAATATGCAGGGCTATATTGATGACTTGTAATTTTAGTAGAATATTTTTCTTCTCAATGATTAAACAAACAACTTCATTGTGTTATTGTTATTGATATATCTTTTTGTATATAGTTTCATGTCTTCAAAGGGATATAAATCAATAGGTTATAAATTAGTATCTTGAAATGTGATGCTTACAATTAAAATTCAATTTTTTATCTATAAATTTTTTATATTTTTATAATAGATAAATCTAATGGATTTACTTATAAATAAACCAAATGAATGATGAATAAATAGAATGAATTTAATTTGATTTATAAAATTGAATTATTATTGTTGTTGTTATTATTATTATTAAATTATTAAATTATTGTAGTTTGCTTACACCATGTATCGACTATGTGGGAGCAGGTTATGTTGATCATCCATAAGCAACTTTAGCAGCTTTGGTTACAAGTAGGAGAAAGTTACTCATATACAAGGACTCAACATCATTTCTTTTAATTATTTATTGTAAAAGATCATGTTAGGATTATCAATATTTTTAATTTTAATAACTTTATATGTAGTATAAATAATCATATGTTGTATTACATTATTAAGATTGTATTTGAAAATCTATGTTTGAAAATTGTGATTATTAAGCATGTTTTGTTATGTGAGTAGGAAAACATTTAATTATGAAATTAAAAAAAAAAAAGTGTTAGTTGCATTAGTGTATAATTAATATGTGACGTCAATCAATAAGAGATAAAATAATATAAGAATTTTCTAAATGCATAATTGTAGTTTTAAAAGTATTGATCTAAATGAATATTTATATTCTAAACCAATTTAAAAATTTTGCTAAAAATGTTATAATATCTAATATTTAATTTTTGGTCATATTAGAAAAGTGTTATATGCAAGTTAGGAACCATTTAAAAAATTGTTGTTTATATAATAAGCAACAGTTAAGATGTGTTGTTTATAAATAAAAAGTAACATTTTGAAATGTGTTGTCTATAAATAATAAGCAACATTTAAATAGTGTTGTTTATATACAATAAGCAACATTTAAAATATGTGGCTTATTTTAACTCTATAAGACAACATTTTTATAAATTGTGTGGCTTTTAGTACAAAAATTGTTGCCTATAACCTAAGCCCACACGCATATCCTCCACACTTAGAAAATTGTTGCCAAAGTGTTGCCTAAAGTTTAGGCCACACTTTTTTAACTTCTGACCACACTTTTTAGATGTTGTGTAAAGAGAAAAATTGTGTAGTGCCATATGGTTTGTGTCGTCTTGTCTCCCCTATTCCTCAAGGACTTACGAGTAAAAACTTTGGTGAATCGCTCACTAGGCACTATACTCAGCAATGAGTCGGAACTAAGGGTGAAACATCTTTGGTTCTCTAGGTATTATGGAAAAACCTTACCCGAGTGGTTCCATCTTTTCCACGAGATAGAGGTCGTTTCCCAATTGATACGTATAAGTAAAAATAACCCATCCTAACCCTTCATGGATAAAGCCCAACGCATCTGGATTCATGTAGCTCCCAAAATGCAACCAACGCGAAATATCAACGTGATTCAACATGTCCAAAAGAGGAACCCGTCAACTTCGATTAAACCACTACAGACCATGGGTTTCTCTCATCTTCACAGGTTGACCTTCTGACTTAACCCAAGCCACCCAACATTTTCGTTGAGTGCCAGTCCACTAGAAAGAGAACGAAATACATGCCTATAACACATAGATGTATGCAATTGGGTACTTAAATTCATGAAACCTAATGCTCAGTATGAAACACGTAAAAACTGCCATAACGTAAGCTATATGGTACCATGCATTTATGGATACTTAGGGTTTAGGGTTTGAAAAGTAAAGAAGAAAGAGAGTAATTTTACATGCATGTGGGCCAAGCTTTTCTATCCAGATAAAACATGTAATAGAAATTTAGGAGTCCAAAACTTCAACCTGGCCCCACTCTACTTAACATTCACAAGACCCATTTCAAAGACACAATGAAAACCACTCACTCCACCATGTCTCATATCTCTCACATAACCCAAAAAATGAACAACCAAAAACACAAAATTACAATGCATGAGACTCTCTTCCAACAGGGACTTGGCATGTAACATAGGATAATAACAGAGTGGCTACACACAAAATAGAAAAACTAGAATATTATTGTCCTATCAATGTTATAGGTATTCTACTATTAAAAAGCAAAGTAATAAAATAGCAAAAGAGAAACCAAAACAAAACATTCCTCCTTTGCTAAACTCTTAATATCTCTCCTACATGAACCATAAAGTGACCCACGAGAAACCACATGAGATCCACACCCTCAAACCCCATCAAGCATGGTTGTCCCATCCAAAAGTTACAATATTATCAATTAAAATAAGGCAAAAGGCTATAGCAACACAAGCATGGTCGCATCATAACAGTAGCAAACTCTCAATGCAAGCCATGGATTTCCACAAGGCAATTTAACCATGAGAGAAAAATATGTTATCCTATTGCAACCCAAATGTTGCCTGCTTACGTGAATAAAACCCTAGTTACAACATATACCATAGATATTTTGCATAGAAAAGACACTAAAGCATTAGCCCAAGCAAAACGAAAAGCATGTAATCAATAACGATGGTAAGGTCACTATAACACCCCAATTTTGGGATGTCACGAAAAGTTAAAAAATAAACACGTTTGGCGAAAAAGGATTATCATTGGAAATGTACTAATAAAAAAACTTATATTTTTATTTAAATTACATAGTTTAAAACGCCACTTTGTCAAAAAAATTCAAATAACAATTTCGAACAAAAGTAAATTACGTAGTTTTTAGTATCTGATTTAAAATAACTAAATAAATTATAAAAACTCCTGACTTCACCCCAGCCTCTCGTCCATCTACTCCATCCCAAGATTATTTGCAATATCATTTGCTCCCTATAACACAGACGTTATATGATCATCGCACATACAACAAACACACAAACAAACAAATAGGGATAAGCTAACCATAAACAATGATATATAAAAGAATTTCATAAATAAACATGACAAATAATACTCAACATCTCATTCAAGTAACACTTAAGCATTATAATCACAATCAATTCTTGGTTTGAACACACAAACCCCAAAATCCAAATACTCATACTAAACTAAACATAGTATCACATTCATCTAATCTTTAAACATCATGATCATGATCAAGTTTTGGTTTTCTGCGACCTCTTAGCCCACAACAACATTTGTTGGTATCACGCAGCGGAATGTTTAGCGCTTGGACAAAAACCAAGAGGAGGGTGAATTGGTTTTTAGTATTAAAATTAATACTTTAAAATTTTTCCAAAATTTTACCTATTAATTTAAATATCAATTCCTTTAAAAGCAATAGTAGATAAAATATAGAGATAGAGAAGAAGATTGAACACAAGTATTTATAGTGGTTTAGATCACAAGATCCTACGTCCAGTTGTTAATCTCTTCAAATAAAGAGATTAACTCAATCACTAACAAATATCATATTACAATCAGATAACAAAAGAATAGGGAAAGAAAACACCTCTCTTGAAGACACAAGAGATTAACACTTTTCTCTGAATCACACAAAGAATCTTGACCTTAGCTTTCCTGGCAACAACAGCAACACTCAATCTCCTAGAAAACCATCTCAAGAAAAGTTATCACTCTACCCATACTAGGTTTTTCAAAGCTCTTTTGAGAACACTTAGAGAAATCTCTTTGCGGTCACAGCACTAGCACTCTAGCTTCTCAAAAAGGTTAGTTCAAAGTAACTTTGTTGTTCCTTAAATAGGGATTTCAAAAATTAGGTCAAAAACTAAACAGTCATGTTCAAACTAACAGAGATAATATACTATCACTAGTGATAATAGATTATTCTAGTGTGTTTTCTAAAAACAAAACTTTGAGCAGATAACCGATTATCAAAGGTGATAATCGATTATTCTAATGTTTTTCTGAAAAATTGAACTCAATTCAGGATAATCGATTATCCTAAGTGATAATCGATTATCACATTGGTTTTTTCAGAAATACCATAATTTCGATCTTGTTTATTCTAAATTATTCTAAGTACTGTCAAAACAATTTACAAGATAACTTCAAACATAAAAACACGTGTTCTTCATATTGACTTCCAAATGGCTCTTAGGTTTCTTTTATCATCATCAAAATCTTGCTTCAACACAGGCGAGAGGGTATAACACTTTCCCCTCGTAACGAGCCGAAATAAGGTGAAAGATTTATCCCCTCCCCAGTGCTTCACACAGGCGAGAGGGTATAACACTCGAACTAATCCTCTACCACTGCTTCACACAAGCGAAGAGGACCAATTTTCACTGCTTCACATAGGCGAAAGAGTCACCATTGGGTTCCTAGGTACGGAAAACCTCACACAACACATAATTCCACCAAGAGCTTTCAACAAGGCAAAACACTCCCAACATGTAACACATGAGATTTCCAGCAAAATATACACCATCACATCATGCATGGAAAATAAAGTTCCATAACATAAACCCATCAACTTATCAAATAATAAAAATAAAGTTCCATAACATAAACCCATCAACTTATAAAATAACACATTTATACAACGAACCCAACGAATGACATTCATTCAAACATAGTATAACATCACACTCAAGTAATTATCCTCAAACCACCACTTAAACTCCATACCACGCAATCCATAAAACCAAGAAGGATCACCAATCACATAACCCATTTATTCACATCACTTCCCCACCATAAATTTAAAACCACGCGCCCTTTAGGCTCTCACTATCCTCACGTAAATCTCTCTCTCACAAAGCAACATAACCTTATATATTAATGTGGTCCGGAATCTTTACCAAAAGAATGAACATGTTGTACCAAAAGAATGATAAGAAACCACATGCTAAAAGCTCCATGCATGCATACCCTGGGTCCCATTTCAACTTAATAAAACTACACACATGTTATGCCCCCTCACATCAACACTAATATAGATTAACCTAAAATGGAAAGAAATTGCATACTAGACCTTACATGTGGGCCCCACGAATATGTGAAGTAGAACAATTAAAAAACAAAACCCTACCTTTCACCAACCAAGACTACAGCAACGTGATTTTAAGAAAATTTCTCACCAAGGTCCCACCTTACATGTCTTTTATCTCAACTAAATACCACCTCCCACTCATCCACCAACAAAACGTGATATGCATCAAGAATAATTGAAAGGGCTAAAAGCTAAGGAAAGAGAATATGACTTTATGTGTGGGTCCATGCCTTCTTCCAAGCAACTAATATGTGGTAAAAAGAGAGAAAACTGCAGAAAGAAGTGAAATAGAAAGTAAAAAACCCAACCCCATACTACTTCACGTCATAATAAGAAGCCTCAAACCCTTAAATGTTTGGCTGCTAATGGAGAGAGAAAAGCAATGTAGTAAGAAACAATAATATAATAATGAAATACCAAAGTACAAACATCCCATCAAACTAAAATTGGTTTTGAACACCCAAAACTTTATGTGTTGCACCTTCACCTATCTGAAAGCAACGGTAATTTCATGGGAAAGAGAAAGACCAATTCAATGTCTAGGTTGCACCTAAATTAAAGAATTCCAACGTGAACAATCCCATGCAAAAGTAACTTGCACCCTTAAACCACTAATAGTATGGACGTGAAATTGGACCACTCTCTCACTGTCAAGACTCAAGGAGAAAAAGAAACCAACTAATCCACGTAATTCACGCTCCTCACACAGCAAACCTAAACTCATATGATTCATGCACTTAACCTCTAACGTAAGGTTTGAAACCCAAAAGGACCACTAAACTAGCCAAAATTCTCAAAACCCTAACGTAGCACCTATGCTCACTTCTAATGACCCTTAGTTCCTTCCATTATTCATGCATGCACCGAACACACCCCACTACACAAATTTATGAGAGTTTTGAAAAGAGAACAAATATCATGCACCAATAGAAACAGAGTCACCCCTATGAAGTTGTAGACCCGCATGTACGCGAACACCATGCAGCCAAAAGGAACCCACAAAACTCACACGAATTGGAACCCAAATGGCAGCACCCATACATCCAACCCAAAACCAGCAACACAAAAAGTTCTGCACCAACCTGCATCAGCATGGAACAACCACGAATTCCTCGCACTCACCATGAAACTACCACGAACCACGACTCCGAACCAATACGCGCAGCCACCACCATGTTCTGAGTCCATCCCATGGTTCCACTCCAAAAGATGCAGCCATGCGAGAAAATAGTAGGGTCCCAAATCCACTATCGCAGCACCTATTGTAACGAACCCATCATACACCCTTAATCGCACCTTGGAAACCACAATCCCCATTTGAAACAAATATGCCCCAATACATGTAGTAACCTGGTTTCTCATCCTTCTATGACTACACATTAACCTCACGTTTTATATTGATCAGATCCAAGAAGAAACCTGCACCTCACGCTCCTTGGTTTATGTACTCCACAACCAAAGAAAATGTAGCAATTACAAAAATACAAGAAATCTTCAAACATCGTAAACTTACGTCATACAAGAGCAACCAAAAACCATATGTCAAACCACAACAGCGAAAGTAAAGTCAACTTCAAACAACATAGAAAACAAAGTTAACTTCCCCTACCTCTTTCACTTTGCCTTTCTCCCGTAGCCTTCAACTCTCAATTTCTCTACTCTTGTTTCTCTCCTCAATGCTTCTTTCTAAAACCCTAACTTTCAACCTATAAACCCCCTCTCACTCACAATCTTTCTGTTAATATTCTCCAATTAAATTTTTTTTTTGGACCGTTGTATTATTTATAAATAACAATCCAAAAAGATAGAAAGATTAGAAGATAAAAATGATGCAGCGTGAATAAAATTCTGATGCAGTGTAATGTTAAATAATAATCTAATGCAACATCATGTTATACCGGCAATGGAAATAAGCATTACACCATGTGACCACTTAATCTAAAGGAAGAGAGAGAAAACTACTTGAAATATAGTGGGCCCCACCACTTAAATAAGAAAGAAAAATAAACAAAACGAAACTTCCAAAATTTAGTCAAGGATCAAACCCATGCACTGTTAGTTGGACACCTACACTCCAACCACTAATCCATATAATTTTCTCATGAAATATTGCGCTGTTAAAGACTGAATTGCGTAAGTAAGAGAATCTTTATTAACAGCACAACTCATCTTCCGCACCAGTAGTCAGTCTTCCAGGGAACCAGAAAAAGCCCCTACCTTGGAGTTTCTAAAAAACAAAATACAACGACCATTTAGCTAAAGACACTTATATTCCATATTTAATATTTCCATAAAATAATTAAAATAAATAAACAACACTTAATTTAAATCATTCAATTAATTATTCCATTATATATCAAAATTAAATAAAATACTTAATCTAAATAAATCCACAATCTCAAACAAGCCATCAATTCTTTTTCTATGTGTTTCCCTTTTTTTCTATTTTTTCTCCGATCTTACAGTCACAACACTCAAAGAAGATCCCACCACACATAAACCACACTCTTCATCGTTTTATAATCATATGCAAGTTCCCCCAACAATTTCTTTCTAAGCTTTCGTCTCTCACTCTCTTTGCGTCTCTCTTTGAGTCCTCTACCCTGGTCGTTTGCTTGCTTCCCCTCCTTACTCTTTAACTCCTAAGGAAAACAAAAAATATATAATGAAAGTTGCAACAACTGCACATGACCCAAAATAAGGAAACTAGGAAGATCTTCTCTAACAACTGCATTGGTCCAGCGTCCACAGTTAGATCTTCTTTGACTTGAATGTCGTCCACCTCTAACACATGTACTGGATCTAGAACATACTTCCTCAACTGAGATACATGAAACACAATATGCAAGTTTGCCAACTAAGGTGGTAACACAATCTCGTAAGCTACTAGTCCAATCTTCTTGAGGATTTGGTATGGTCCAAGAAACTTTGGCACAAATTCTTTGATCGGATAGCCCTTCCTACCCCCATCGTCAGCAGCACTTTCAAAAACACATGATCTCCTACCTCGAACTCCAATGGTCTTTTTGTCTTATCGGCATAAGATTTTTGCCTACTCTAAGTTTCCCTCATTAGTTTCTGAATCAACCTTACTTTTTTCGTAGTCTATTGTAACAACTCAAGGCCTACTACCACTGCTTCCTTGTCTTGATACCAACACAACGGTGTTCGACATCTTCTTCCATACAAAGTTTCATAAGGTGTCGTCCTGATACTAGAATGATAACTATTATTGTACGTGAATTCCATCAATGGCAAAACATCACTCAAACTCCCAAGATGATCTAACGCGCATGCTCTCAACTTATCCTCCAAAGACTAAATAATCCTTTTTTACTTCCCATCGGTCTGAGAATGGTATGCTGAATTCATCCTTAGTTATGTACCCAAAGGTATTTGTAATGTTTGTTAAAACCTCGAGGTGAAACATGGATCTTGATTTGAAACAATGCTTGTCGGTACTCTATAGAAGTCTCACTACCTCAAGGATATACAACGTTGCTAACTTATCAAATGAAATCCTCTGATGAATTGATAGAAAAAGAGGACTCATCGTTGTAACACCCCAATTTTGGGACGTCACAGAACGTTAGAAAATTTTCGCATTTAGCGAAAAAAGAATTATCATTGAAAATGTACTAATAAAAAACTTATATTCTAATTTAAATTACATAGTTCAAACCATCACTTTGTCAAAAACTTCTAATAACATTTGCGATCAAAAGAAAATTACATAATTTTTAGTATCGGATTTAAACAAGTAAATATATTATAAAAACTCCTGAGTCCGCCTCAACCTCTCGTCAATCTACTTCTTGTCAAGATTATCTGTAATATCATCTGCTTCCGTATAACACACATGTTATACGATCATCGCACATACAACAAACACACAAACAAACAAATAGGGGTAAGCTAACCATAAACAATGATATTCATAAAAGAAATTCATAAATAAAACATGTCCAATAATACCCAATGTCGCAATGAGGGTTTTCGGATTTTTCACGTTTTTGCCTAGTTTTACCGTTTTTATGCACATTTGACAGCTCCCAATAAGGGTTTTACGTTTTGAATTTGTTTCTAGCTTGGGCAGCTCATTTGGTGGATTTTATTGACTTGGAATAAGACCCATTCATGGGGTTTTCAAATTTATATATCACAACACCGTTTTACATTCCATTGAAGCTTTGATTTGCGTTTCAAGAATTCATAAGTTAGAATTTTTGATTTTTGATGTTTTGTTTCATATTTGAAGTGCTTGATTGTTCCATTTTCCATGTCTAGCTAAATTCGTGTATTGACTCCTTGATGAAAAATGCAATGAAGCTTTGAGGTTGTGCTTGCTTTGTGAAATCTGCCATGTATCTCTGTTCTGAATTCGGGAATGCATGTGATGAATCTGTTTGTGCTTAATTTACATAGTAATTGCATGTGTTTTGGTTAAGTTATTTTCATGCTTAATGTATGTAGCTTGGCTGTCACAAATTTAAGGATGTGTGCATTGCCTAAGTGCACAATGAAGCTTGATTGTAACTTTCACTTAGTGAGTTCTTATCTAGTGGATTGAGAGAATGCAGAGGTGTTAATTTGGTGGCCTATGATAAGTGAAATTGTGTTTGAATCAAGGATGTCAATACGTTTTTAATCACTGTCGCATTTAATTTAATCTATTAATTAACATAATGAATCTTCCAACCCCCCCTTTATTTTATTGTGTTGTGTTTGAATCTGGAAATTGAAGCTTTGAACGAGAACATTGGTCGTTGGGAGACGACTTGGTTCACTTTCATATACTGCATTTTATCTGTTTTAATTTGGTGGGGTACGGCCTCTATCAAATTTGGCGCCATTGCCCGGGACCAATAGTTTTGTGCAAAGTAAAATTTTCAGTGTGTTTGTGTTTGTGAGTTGGTGTTTTGGTGTGTTTATAGTTCAAGTGTGGTTGAATTGGTATATGTTGATTGTGGTAGTGTTTCTGTGTGTTTTCGTGTAGTGTGCGTGTTATCTGTGTAGTAGAGTGAATAGTGTCGCGGCGCGCATGAATAGTGTGAATTCTAGTGTAGTGAATAGTGTTGAATAGTGTTTGATTCTGCATTTATCTTGTGGATTTTTGTTCTGGTAGCTATGGTGCTTATTTTGACTTGAAATTTTTTCCCCCACTTCTAGGATATTGAACTTGATGGGAAAAGTAGTTGGAGCAATTGGCATGGTCTGATTTGAGAGATTCAAAAAAAAATTGACTGATTTTTAGTCAAACTTCAGAGAACCATAACTTTTGCTCTGGTTATCAGAATCACTATTATTTTATATGCATTTGGGGTGGAATTTAATTTCCTACCTTTTGGTAACCCGCTTTGCTGGTTTGCAAACTCAGATTCTCCATAAAATGCCATTTTCTATATTTCAGCAATGTTTTTTGTGATTTTTCTTCATTCTTTCCACTTTTGAAAAAATTTTAAAAATACTTGCATCTGATTTTTTTTTTGGAACTGTTTGAGCACTCAAAGGACAATCCTACCGATTTTCAAGTCATTTGGAGTTCGTTTGAGTATACTTGTAGTTATACCCTATGTTATGCCAATATCACTAGAATTAATGTATTTTGGTGCATGACTAGGGGAAACCCAAGTGCATTATGACCCATTAACCCTGAGATTGATAGGACATTCCACAAAGGACGTAGGCATCTTAGGAATCCATCTTTGCATGCTGAATATTTAGTGACTTTTCTTGACTCTTCTGATTCTCATCATACTCCTGACACTCTTCATTCTTTCCATTTTGAGTATATTGTTTATTCTAAACATTCTGATTTTCATACTGATAACATGGCTCAACCTCCTCCACCTCATGAGAGGATCATGAGTGAGCTCACTGCACCAGAGTTCACTTATGACAGTTTATGCATTCAATACCCTTAGGAGGAAGTTCCATATGTGTTAAAAACTGGATTAATACACTTGTTGCGAAAGTTTCATGGCCTTGCAGGTGAGGACCCGTGCAAACACTTGAAGCAATTTCATGTTGTCCTTTCCACCATGAAGCCTGCAGATGTCTAGGAGGACCATGTATACTTGAAGGTCTTTCCTCATTCCTTGGAAGGCAATGCAAAAGACTGGTTGTACTACCTTGCACCCAGGTCCATCACGAGCTGGGATGATCTGAAGAGATTATTCCTTGCCAAATTCTTCCCAGCTTCAAGGACAACAGCCATAACGAAATTCTTGGCATCAAGCAACAATCTAGGGAGACCCTCTATGAGTATTGGGAGATGTTCAAGAATCTTTGTTCAAGCTGCCCCCACCATCAAATCTCTGAACATCTCCTTCTACAGTATTTTTATGCAGGCCTGTACCACATGGATAGAAACATGATTGATGCCGCAAGTGGTAGTGCTCTTGGTAACATCATCCAGCTGCAGCTAGGCAACTAATTGAGAACATGGCTTCCAATTCTCAACAATGTGGCACAAGGAGTGATGCCATAGTTGTTAGAGGAGTTCATGATGTAGGGGCAGCCGAATACACCAAGAAATTGGAGAGTAAGATTGATGTTTTTACCACACTGGTCAATCAACTTGCTTCCAATCAAAGAGCTCCAGCTACAAGAGTTTATGGCCTTTGTACATCCGTTGATCATTTCACAGACTCTTGCCCAGCATTACAACAGGCTGTTACTTCTTCTACACAAGTGGATACTCCTCAGGCCTATGCAGCCGAATACACTAAGAAATTGGAGAGTAAGATTGATGCTCTTACCCCACTGGTCAATCAACTTGCTTCCAATCAAAGAGCTCCAACTACAAGAGTTTATGGCCTTTGTACATCCGTTGATCATTTCACAGACTCTTGCCCAGCATTACAACAGGCTGCTACTTCTTCTACACAAGTGGATACTCCTCAGGCCTATGCAGCCGAATACACTAAGAAATTGGAGAGTAAGATTGATGCTCTTACCACACTGGTCAATCAACTTGCTTCCAATCAAAGAGCTCCAACTACAAGAGTTTATGGCCTTTGTACATCTGTTGATCATTTCACAGACTTTTGCCCAACATTGCAACAGGCTGCTACTTCTTTTACACCAGTGGATACTCCTCAGGCCTATGCAGCTAATATTTTCAACAACAATAGGCCCTAACATAGGCAACAAAACCATGATTTGTCAACAAACAGATACAATCCAGGATGGAGGAATCATCCTAATTTGAGATGGGGAAACCAGGGCAACCAATAGCAGCAAAACCAACAATTTCAAAATGTGCAGCCACCTCCAAAACAAAGAGTTGCACCTGCACAAGCTGCTTTTGTTCCACCTATACCCACACCAGTTCCTGTTGTAGCACCTGTACCTTCTTGTTCTACTTCATTGGAGGATTTGGTTAGAATGATGACATTTCAAAATATGCAATTCCAGTAGGAGACTAGAGCCTTATTCCTAACTTTGACAAATCAAATGGGGCAGATGACCACTCAGCTAAACCAAGAACAGGCTCAGAATTCTGACAAGTTGCCATCACAAATGGTGGAGAATCCGAGAAATGTGAGTGCCATTACATTGAGATCTGGGAAGAACATTGAAGTTCCCACTCTTGAGCCTACACCTCAAAGGGAAGTCGACCCTACCACACTTCAGAGAAAGCGTGATGCTCATGCAGCTGGTCCTTCCACATTTGGTGTGACTTCTACGCCTTCCACCTCTATTGTTGCACCTTCCATACCTCTTCCTTTCCCTCCAATAGCCATTCCAAGCAAGAAGATGGAAGAGGTTGACAGAGAGATCCTAGAAACATTCAGAAAGGTGGAGGTGAACATACCTCCCAAAAACAAATTCCCAGATATGCCAAGTTCTTAAAGGAGCTGCGCACACACAAGAGGAGGCTAAAGGGAAATGAGAAGATCAGCATGGGGGAGAAATGTGTCAGCATTGATAGGTAAATTTGTCCCTCAGATTCTTGAGAAGTGCAAGGACCCAGGTACATTTTGTGTACCTTGCATCATAGGTAACAATAAATTTGAAAATGCAATGCTTGATGTTAGTGCTTTCATAAATGTAATGCCTATGTCTATTTTTAAATCTCTTTCTCTTATACCACTGCAACCTACGGGTGTGGTGATTTAGTTGGCAAATAGAAGTGTTTCCCACCCCGCAGGTTTGGTTGATGATGTTTTGGTTCGTGCTGGTGAATTGATTTTCCCTACTGATTTTTACATTCTTGATATGGAAGAGGGATTTTCACATGGTTCTACACCAATCATTTTAGGCAGACCATTTTTGAAAACTGCACGAACCAAGATTGATGTCCATGCATGTACTTTGTCCATGGAGTTTGATCATATTGTGGTGTGTTTTAATATTTTAGATGCCATGAAACATCCTTCTGAGGATCACTCTGTTTTTCACGTTGATATTTGATGAGTACGTATTTTTGCCCTCATTTAATGTTTAATTCTGGGTATTTAATTGAATTTATGTGCCTAAAGAGTGATTTAATTGATAATTTTGATAATTAGGTTGTTTGAGCTTGTGTGATAAAA
>Ga0214544_1004332_pt1 | contig 28584 bp, 11 predicted proteins | sample CNSS3metaG_FD_160074 | JGI IMG/M metagenome (GOLD analysis project Ga0214544, IMG submission 160074) | Root nodule microbial communities from cowpea collected in UCLA plant growth center, Los Angeles, California, USA - CNSS3 | ecosystem: Host-associated > Plants > Roots > Nodule | place: USA...
TTTTTTGTGTTATTATTTTTTTTTTTTGTTTTTTTTTGTTTTTTGGTTTGTTTTTTTTTTTTTTTTTTTTTGTCTTATAGTTATTCTAGTGTTTTGTTTGTTTTTCTTGGCTGCAGTAATATTGAGCATTTATTGAGATTTAAGAGATTGACTAACTTTTGAAAACTAGTTTTTTTTTTTAAATATAATATAATTTGTAATCAGCATTAGCATGAAGAAGTAGATTCTTGTCTAAGGGAGAGGTCCAGAGTGTCATGTTTGTGGATAATCTTGCCGTGTCAAAACCATCTTTGCAGTTTGTATGGAATAAAAGCATGTGAAGTTTTGTATTGTTTCCACGGCTCAATTATTTATTCTGTTTTATATTTGTTTAATGAAAATCTGTAAACAAAAGACTGAACATATTTGGTGGAGGCCAGGAGTAGTTTATACCTCTGGAACACTGCTACAAATGGCTCAAAATTTCAACACTGCTCTACCGAGATTATATTTAAAAGACTGAGAAAGGAACTTCTAAAAAATTGTTCAGAGGTTCAAATATCTTGTTATGAACCAACTAATTGAAAAATGTAAGGCTTTTTGGCTGATTGATTCCGATTTATGCTTTAAAATCTGATATGAACATTTTATCTCCCAATTAGCTACAAAGGGTCTATGGTTTAGTCACTATAATAAGACAACATTGTTTTATTTCTGGAAGAGTAACAGTCTTGTGATTCATCAACCAAAATGGAAAAACTTGTCTGATATTAAATTCACGTATTCTTGACAGTGGCTGTTATTACCATTACTCCTTGAGGTTGAGCTTCTGTTTTAGAACATGATAGTGTTAGTTTATGATCTGTGCTTTGTCTTAGCAACATTAGAGAGAAGGACTCCATAAAAACTGAGTTAACGTTTTGTAAATGTTTTTATTGATCTTTTGTGCTAATTTTTTATGATTTTAGGTTAGGGATTGGTATCTGGATTCATTCCGTGATCTCAGAGCCTTCCCTGATATCAAGAATATGAACGATGAAAGGGAGTTCACTGAAATGATCAAGGCCATCAAAGTGAGACACAACAATGTGGTTCCCACAATGGCCTTGGGTGTTCAGCAATTGAAGAAAGGTATGGATCCAAAGATTGTTTATGAAGATCTTGTCGAGATTCACCAGTTCCTTGATCGTTTTTACATGTCAAGAATTGGGATCCGTATGCTTATCGGTTAGTTCAGCACCTTACAAGACTATGCAGTTTTTTTGCTACTGTTTTTCCATTTAAATCTTTATAGTGTAGGCTTAAATCCTATTCTTATTGTATACATTTTTCACTTTTTGTGTGATTTAGGTCAGCATGTTGAGTTGCACAATCCCAATCCTCCACCCTTTGTGGTTGGTTATATACACACAAAAATGTCTCCTGTGGAGGTTGCGATGAATGCCAGTGAGGATGCTCGTTCTATATGTTGTCGTGAATATGGAAGTGCACCTGATGTTCAAATTTATGGAGATCCTGATTTTACTTTTCCGTGAGTTATTAGCTATTTGTTTTTCTGACTTTCATTTTCAAAACTTTTACACACTTATAAGGATTTTGTGATCATAGTTAAGAAACTGTCTTTTCTCTTTCTATTTATAAGTGTTGTATGTTTCCACTATAGGTATGTTCCAGCTCACTTACATCTTATGGTATTTGAGTTGGTTAAGAACTCGCTGCGTGCTGTCCAAGAACGTTTCATGGATTCTGATAAAGTTGCACCCCCCATTAGAATCATAGTTGCTGATGGGATAGAGGATGTTACAATAAAGGTGCTCGGTTAAATTCACTGTGCAGTTTACAGTTTTTGAGTGATCTTTTGTTCTTTTGGTAGGATGTTACCATAAAGATGGTTTTTTAAAGCAGTTAGTCTTTATGGCATCATTTCAGGTCTCAGATGAGGGAGGTGGAATTCCAAGAAGTGGTTTACCTAAAATTTTTACATATCTGTATAGTACAGCCAAAAATCCATTGGATGAGCATTCAGATCTTGGAATAGGTGAGAATGTGACAATGGCTGGATATGGATATGGACTTCCTATTAGTCGCTTATATGCTCGATATTTTGGAGGTGATCTTCAAATGATATCTATGGAAGGATATGGTGAGTTTGTTTCTTTTGCACTGGTTTTTCTGCACTTTTCTCTAATTCTACTACTTTGCCACTTGAAGACTTATCCACATTTTGTGTATTTTCTGCTTACTTTCTATGTCCTTGATATCCATTTGAACTTCTATAATGATATACTGAAGTATCAAGTAGATATTGGTCATTAGGGTGGTCTTTTTATTTTCTAAAGCCTAATGAGCACCTCAATACCACCTTAGAAGTATCTTTTAGTGCTGATTTGTTGTTATATCTTTCTCTAAAGTGCTCCTCTGTACTATTTAGTTGTCCTTGTTCGAAAATCAACAATCTCTAAATCCTGATTACTTAATTGTTTGTTCACAGGGACTGATGCATATCTCCATTTGTCTCGTTTGGGAGATTCACAAGAACCTTTGCCTTGAAAGCTCTTTTCAATCAGAGTTACCTTCAGTAACATCTTGTGCTTGTAAAAACACCATTGTTTGTGTCAAAAGGGGCTATTTGCAGTCAAATTTTTAAATGTTTTAATAATTTGACAAAATTTCTTGTAAATCATTTGACAAGATTGTGCTTGGTAATTGCCCCTTCTTTACCTTAGGATCCAGCTTTGAAAAAAATGTCTTTTCTTTTCTAGATGAAAATTGAATATGCGTTTTATCTTAAAGAATCAATGCATGTGGATGAAGATTAAAGGTGAAGAAAAATGGGCCATTTTTTGTGTGGTCCAATAGCAATCCAAATAAATTGCATCTTGTTCCCTCCAGTGCAGGACCTTGTGGGTCACTATCAGGCAAACAGAGTCATCCCAACATGATAAGTCCAATTATTCACTATTACTATGATTGCATTTGGTAACATGGGACTGTTAAAAATGCATTTTGCAAAGCAAAATCATCTAAATAATCAGAAAAAGCTAAGAAGAATGTTGCTGCAATAATGATATTTGTGACTGAGATATTATAAGTCACTTTAGTTCTTTCTTTTAAAAATTAATTTTATGAGAGGTTCACTTTATTTTTTTGGTACCAAATGATGGTGAGAAATGAAATAGAAAATAGGTTAAAATGTAATTTTGATTTGTTTTATTCTTTGTTTTCAAGTTTAAAAGGTTTCACACAGCTCAGATACCAAAATAGTTACATCAGAACACCATACAATTTTAGAACACAACTCGTATCAACTGTCATACAAAAAATTAACTAATACGTGATTTATGTATATTAAAATAAGTGTGATCTGTGTTGCATGGAGTTTATATTATCCAACCACTCTTAAATGTTAGAAACTTGCAAGTCTATATATTATCTAACCACTGAATTTATTTTTTTTGTAAAGTGAAACTTGTCTTTAAAAGAAAATCTTGTTTTACCCTCTAATCTTTCTTTTGAATTTCATTATTATTTTATCTTTATTCTCTTGTTGAAAAAATAAGGATTTTAATGTAATTTTAGATCTCCTATATGATTAAAGATAAATATTAGCAATACTAAGACATATGACTTGTCCATTGTATTATCATAATCTTGCTAAATAACAAATTACTAGGTCTTATGCATCCATAAAATATTGTATCACACTGTTGATGAAAAAAAAAAATGCTATCACTTATTCACAACCCACTCACTTTTTTACTTGGTCATTGAAGTTTTCACTCACCTTTTTACTTGGTCATTGAAGTTTAAGGTATTAAGTGAGGGATGATAGGTAGATTGAGCTTTGAGAACATGTTTCGACTTACGACATTACCAACTTCCTTTATCAATAATGAATGATAAGTAAAATTCAAAATTAGGTAAAAGAAAAAAATTGAAAGAAACCTATAAACATACATTGAACGGCAGAATCAGATATCTAAATATTGATATGATCACGGTATTGATTCAGAAAAATCAGAACAAGCAACTTGAATCAATTTCAACAAAAGATTTAACACTATGGCACAGATTCAAACGAGACGAAATCAAAACATCTGAAGAAGAAAAACTAAAGATAAAGAAAAGTGACACTTATCTCAACGCGGTCCAAATGAAAATTTCTTTTTTGGAGGTCTTTTGAAAATATTCATAGAAATGTTCAAGCATGCGTCAGTGTCTTTCACCCATGAATCCGCTAAATTAATAAGCAACTATTGATATGGTACCAGATGAAAAATTAATAACATTGAATATTCATCCGAGATCCTACCTTTCGTTTTAATGGTAAATATAGACAAAACAAATCTTATATTTCCTACGTTGTACAGTGTCAGATTTTATCTTACAATAACATCGATGGGTATATATGACTATTAGAACGATCCAAAATGATTGCGCTCCAAAATATGAAATAAATGACTTTACGCACATCTTCATTTTTCACTGCAAAATAATAAGCACGGGTTCACGATTCGCAACCAGGTGACCAGATAATTATTCTTCCGAAATGAGAACCATGTAACTTAATTACTCGCTCAAATCATCATCAAAATAATTCAGATCAGACTCATCATCAGTTGCAGCATCCATGTTACCATGATCTACATCCGGTGAACCTACAGCTAAATCAGCCATAGTCACCAGCTCAAGGGATCCCTTCAGAGACCTACCACCTCCATCATCGTAATCTATTGAATCATTTTCATATTCATCATCTACTTCAGCTCCAAGAAGAATATTCTACAAAACAAGAAAAACAAATACTCCTCTGTGCTTCAGTGCTAAAGAGCATAGTTCACAAGTTCAAAAAACACAGAAATCAAAGATTACCTTATCAACATCAGAGCTTTGTACATTATCATCTATTATCCAATCATCAAGTAAATGAGCTTGCAGAACACTGTCAAGAGAGGACAATTTTGAGTCCCTGGACCTTTTTCTTAGTTGGCTTTCTCGAAGTCGCAAATTGTAGTGAACATATATAACGTCATTCAATTTCTTCTGAGATAAACGATTTTGTCTTTTGGAATGTATCTGATCATATATACTCCAATCATGCTCACATGCAAAGGACGAGCAGGTCTGACTTAATATCCGTACAGCTATTCTTTGCAACTCTAAGCAACTTATTCCATGTTGTTGCCACCAAGCAGCTAGTAAGGTTAAAAAAGGAAACGAAAATAATCAATTCAAACTGAAGCAGAAATGCACCTCCAAAAAAGTTAATCATCGTACTAATGATTTAACAGCAACATAGCAGTTACCAGGTTCTAGACCAGTTCTTGTGCTAATTGCCAATTCAGTTCCAAAGTCATCTTGTGCAGAATTATAATGAGCTATCTGGAAATGACATCACTTTGAAGCACACAGAATATATATCTAACAACTTGGTACCAAATAGAAATTAGTAGTCATTAAGAACACATTACCTGCATTGATGCAGATATCCGTCTCATATTATCTGACTCCAGCCGAACAATGCATTCATTGAGCCCTCGTACTACCTCAGAATGCTATAGTCATATCAAACAGACACTTCAGGAGAAAACTTAAATAAAATTTGATAATAATCAATCACTGGGAAATACTCAATATTCTTACATACCGGCACAAAATCCTGACGATATCTGTATGATGGGTTTAAGAAGTAAGCAGCCAAGTAAAGAGGGTGACAGAACAGAGAGTTCCAATGACTATCTATCACCTTCCAGAAGGGTTCATATTTACGTGCATCATCACCATGAACAGATTTGATTGCAAGTTTTGCCCTGTACATATCGTTATATATAAATGGCATTGACAAGCTCTCACCACTATAAAGTTTTTTGAGTACTTGCAATATCGGATCTATTGACTTCCTAACGTACTGCATTTTCTTCCAAAATGTGACATTCAAAACAATTTTTTCCACCTCTTTCCCCTCGTTGGAGCTGGAGAATCTGGACAAAATCCATTTATTGGAAAGAAACATTCTTCTGAGACCAACTCTATGATCTAACAAGTTATGTAGTGTAGCAAAGCTAGAGGCAAACTGGGTAGTAGTTGGTTTTAGAAGTTCCTGCCCCTCGGTAAACTCACTTTTCATAAGATTTAACAACCATATTTGATTGTAAATTAGTTTTGTAATTTTCTGACCCTTTTCCATGCACTCTTCCACACATCTTATTTTCAAAAAATCTTCAAGCATTCGATTAATACAGTAAGTGGCACAAGGGGTCCAGAACAAATTCCTTCTCTTCTCTTCAAGCATTTTTCCAGCAGCTTTATAGTTAGGAGTATTTTCAGTTATTACCTACATCAAAAGTATAGGAGAAACAATGATTAGTAACAGCTTCAAGGCGAAATTTATGATGAATGAGGATGCCACAATATTAGAAATAACATTTTACCTGCACTACATTTTCCTCACCTACTTCTTCCACTACTTTGTCCAGAAGCTTAAATAAATTTGGTGCATCTTCTATTACATTAGTTGCATCAACTGAAGAAACAAAGTATACACCATGAGGACACGAAATCAGAAAGTTAATGGTTGTCCTACCCTGTGTATCTATCCAACTATCTGCCATTATAGAGCAACCAGTAACTGCCCAGGAAGCCTTGTATTCAACAAGGTAACTTTTAATAGAATTGATTTCCTCCTGCAAAAAGCGGCCAGACATTAGTTGGCTTGGTTGGCATACCAGTCCTGGTCCATATTGACCAACCATTTCCAGCATTTTATGAAAATATAGAGAGTCTGCAGCCTGTATAGGAATCCCTGCATGGTAAAAGAACTTGCAAATTGAAGAAATAACTTCCTTCCGTAATTTCTTAGTGGGCCCTGTCTTAACTTTTATTTGTTTGTAAGTTTGAGAAGTCTGATTCTTGGGCAATTTCAGGTAAATATTATCCAATCTTGATCTTCTCAATAATGGTTCTGGACCAGTACTGGGTGGCATTCCCTTGAAGGTCTTCATTACATCTTTAGAGAATCTCTTATCAACATCCATCAAAGTTTCTTTGTTCATATGATGCAAAGCATCATCTACTTGTTCAAACTCATCATCATCATTATCGGACTTTGCATAGAAAGGCATCAATTCCTTAGCCTCAGGTCGCCTAAGTCTCCTCCCAGTACGATGCCATTTCATATTCTCTTTTATTTTCTGATAAACTTCTTCTGGAGCATTTTTACAAGGTGCTACCTCTCCAGGAATTCTAGCCAAATGTTGTTTAAACCGATTTATACCACCACTAACAATTTTCTCACAGTAATTACACTTAACTTTCTTCTTTCTCTCGTCTTGAGCAACACCATGTTCCCACCCTGGGTCAACATATCCTAAGGAGCGAAGAGGAGTCAAATTTACAGATACATTTCGATCATCCATCAATTGCTTACCTTTGCTTCTACTCCCAACTTGCTCTTCTTCATCTTCATCATCATTTGAGTGAAAATTCATGTATGCTTGTGCATCAACTTGCTTTTGTTTTTTATGGGAACGACAGCCTTCCAGATTTTCCTTCATTTTTAGGTAGACTTCATCAGGAGCCTTTTCACAGTATGTTACTTCCCCAGAAACCCGAGCTAAATGCTGCTTTAATCTGTATATCCCACCACTAACAATTTTGCCACAGTAATTGCATCTAACCTTCTTTTTCCGCTCGTCTTGGGCTATGCCATGATCCCAACCAGGATCAACAAATCCGGTAGAACGTATTGGAGCCATTATGTCCAAAACAGAGCAATTATAATGCCACTCACATATGCATTGGTGCTGAATACAAGGCAAATAAAACTTTCAAATTACAAGACAAGCAATCTGAGAGCCTTCCCTGTCGCAGCAACAATGATGTAAGTAACAGTGTGCCCTGATCTCAATGCAATGCTGTACGAAAATAAAAGAAATAAAATAAGAAAAGAATAAATATGATATAGACAAGAAGGATTAGAAATCAGATATAAATAAAAGGAAGGAATAGGTGGAAGAAATGCGGGGCCTAAATCATTTAAATAATCAAACTCAAGATTTTTAGATGATATATGAAAGAAATTTTGAATCAGAACATACCATCAAACAATAGAAAGGGAAAATTTACATAAAATAATCTTAATGACTTCATGTGTAAATAGAAGCACGTTTTTAGTCCACCACCTCAAGATAGCTTATATCCTTACAGTTTTATGGATTAACTAAACCCCTTGGACCAACCTTAGTATATATTGGATTAGCTTATTTCGGGGAAATAACTTTTATTGGTAGATTGTTGAGAGCTTTCGAAAGAAAAAAGTGTTTATTTCTCCAACATTAATATTTCTAAAACATGCTAAGTTATTTGGATTAACTATAAGATTAAATTTATTCAAATCTATGTGAGCAAATGCTGAATGGTGAGAAAGTTATACTAAGAAATAAGACTGGGATACAGAATAATGTCCACGCCTGTCATACTAAGAAGATTTGGAACTTCTGTCTACACTTCATGTTAGAAGAACTCTGCTACATGCTAACTAGCTTCTCATAAAGAACTTCTGAGATAAAATATTGAAGGTATGAATTGAGAAGAGTGAACCATTAGACACTTGTCAAGTATAATGACTAGAACTAAATATATCTGGTGCAATCATGAGACAATTTTAGCATTAATGCCATCAAATCTTATCTAACAATTGCTGACTAACTAGCATTTTTTTCTTATATATATTTACGTATCATATACATCAACCATTTTAAATTATCGGTGCTTCATTATTTAGTACATCATGATCAGAAAATGTTATCCAGGGGGTCACGCAACAGAGGATGCTTGAAGATCGGAGCAAAGACAGCATTCCGACATACATGCACCTATAGAAGCCAGGAGAGAAAAGCCGATAAAGCCAATGTGAGAAGGGTAATTTGAAAGAAACGTTGATACATTTTCCTACATTGAATAAAGTCAACAATTAGCAATACTTTTCAGTAAGTACAGAGGCAGCCTTTTAATGAAAACCAAGGGCAAATATTGGATACCAGTGTTATGCAACTTTGTGTAGGATCAAGCCTAGACACAAAAGACTACTTTCAACCTATAGTGGAAGCGAGAAGCAGACAGACTCGCCCTTGACAAAGTTCTCCATAAACTAGCAAAAGTTTAAGTGAAGTGAGAAGCGGATTCATCATAAACAGAGCTCCTACTAACTAGCAATAGATTTTTTTTTTTTTTGAAAATCATTTCTCATTCTTAAAATTTCAATCAAGACTGCCTTTTATAAAGGTCTAAAGATATCCCTAACCGCTATCCCAACTGATAAATACAAATAAAGATATTGATAACGGATAGGACCATGCCATGACTAACAATTATCCTGATTGATAAAATAAAGAGATCCCTACTTAATAGGATCATAGATTTACATCTAAAAGTTGTCCTAATTAATAAAATAAGGATCGAAATCTAGATCTTATTAAAATAGGAAAAAAATAAAGACACAAGGTAATCATAATTAGTGGTCCACATCACTATGAGCACCATCAATTCCATTAGTTACAACACATCCTACATGATCATAAAATGCATTGTAGAACAAACAAATGTACATTGTACAGCATTCAATACAACAGTAAGACTTAGAAACAATTACATAATAATCTTTTAAAGAGTGCCGGATTGAAATGTTCTGTTGATGCAGGGATGGGATAGCACTGAGGGATAATTCACTGAAGCCACATTATATGAACAATCCAAAAGTGTCCATTTGGGCTGACCAGCATGTAGATTCAACGGTTCAATCCTCACATCTACGTGCTCTATAACACACCCAACAAAAAGGCCATTTCAGCTCGAAGAAATTCTTCAGTCTACCTGTCTTTTCTGCCTCTAATTTTACTACCCAGTGAGAGAACAAGACGAGATACATTTGGAACTTATGTGGATTAAATAAATCAAAAAACTGACCCTGATTGCATCTAACATAGCATCTGATATAGTTCCTAGTTCCTGTTCCCTAAAAACTGTTGTCAATTCTTTAAACTATTTTAACAATCAACAACTAGGTATGTGAAAGTTTTCAGCTTGGCATAAACAATTGCAGGCAAAACTCATGACAATTTATCAGTGTTTACCACACTCAGATACAAGTCCCTCTTATGTATCCCCATTTGTAATACACACTACCCTGCAACATCCATCCTCTTTTGTTAATTCACAAACCACTCATTCACCACTGGCCAAAGAGGACACAATATGCTCCCCATACTATAAGTTTTCATCCTTCACAATCTAACCATAGTACAATCACGAAGCTAAATTGAAAGAATTCACATACCTTCGAAGAAAACTCAATCCACTTAAACACTTAGGGCTTGCATAAACCTCAAAATCACAATGTCCTTTTATTTGTTTATTTTTTGTTGAATCGCGTATATATATCACAATAATCGCCTATACCACGAAACCCTAAGTGAAAACGAAGGTGCAATACATAAACGAATCGCATAAAGAAGATAGAAGAGAAAAAACCTCAATGAAAGGTAGACGATCTAAATCAGAGTTGAACCACCGGCCGCGAAAGGACTTGCCGGCGGCGGGATCATTCCGCCTTAGGAGGCTATAGGAAATCGCTTCGGAATCGCGAGTCGCGAGTGGATAGACTCTCAACTCGACCCGGCCGCGTTATACCGAATTTTTATTTTTGTCTTCAGAATATAGATTATTATGATTATTATTATTACTTTATAGTAAAATAAGAATAAATTATATATAAAAGAATAAATAAATTGTATTCATTGATTATTATTTTATTTATTGTTATTTTCATGTACGAGAATGTGTAACGAGTTTGGCACGCTATAGAACTGTTGAGTTGACTCGGCCGGTTCTTTTTCGTATCTGGTTCTTACTCAGCGGTTTACGAAGTTTCTCTTACATACAACCTAAATTTTTTTTTTCCTAAATTCTAAATGAAATTTAATTAATCAATAAAAAAAAAAATAATATATATATATATATATATATATATATATATATATATATATATATATATATATATCAGTTATCTGTACATGTATCAATTCTTATATATCTATACTTACAAATTATATATATTATCAATTCTTGCATATCTCTAATTACAAGTTATATATAAAGAGATTCTTTATCTACTATACATATTTTAAAATTTTAATTTTATTTTTATAATATAATTAATTAACTTTTTAATAGTAAGTGTTATATTGAATTTATTTTTAAAAAAATTGTCATAAATTTCATTTCTTTTTCACCATATTTATAGTTTTTAAACTAATATTTATGTATTTGTTATTATTATTTTCAATGGAGACACACAAGTGAGATACCACCTATATTTCTACTAGTATATATAAAAAAAATATTTTTTTCTTTCAATGTTCACAATTTCTTCTAATTTTATTTTTGAATACTTTTTTTAAATTAAAATAATTATTTTCTTAATTTTATCTTTTAATTTTTTTATTATACCATTTTTAATTAAAAAATTATTTACAAAATAAATAAAAAATATTACCAATAAAATTATAAAAAATATTTATAGTTAATTTAATAATCGATACCAATATTTTATATTATACTCTTATATAAAAATATTCTCTTTTTTAGTGTATACATTATGTTTCAAATTTTACACTTTAAATCTTTTTTAAATCAAAATAATTATTTTATCAATTTTATTTTTTAAAAAACTGACTTTTTAATATTTAACATTTTTTCCTTCAATTTAACCATTTATTTTAAAATTTAACTATTTTTCAAAACTGACAAAATAAAAAATTTATCTAAAAATTAAAAGTTACGTGCACTAAAATTGTAAACGTTATTTAAATTTATTTTATAAGTGTAATAGTAATAATTTTATTATTTATTTTTATTATAAGAAGTGAACACAACTAAGTCAACTTTTTAATAATAATAACAACGTTAACCTATATTATTTTTATCATTATTATTATTATAATAATAATAATAATATACTTCTTATATTATCTATATTATTTTATAATTCTAATAGCAATAATTTTCTTAATTTTTTCCTTTTATAAAAAAAATTGAATAAATAATAAAATAATATAAATTATCTATACTATTTTATAATTATAATAGTAATACTTTGATTATTTTTCGTATTATAGAAAAAGTGAACACAATTAGCACTTGTGTTTTAACTGATATTAACAAGGATCTTACTAATCAGTGCTATAAAAATATTGATTAAGATAATTAATATGCATTAAATATAAAAATACATAATTAAGTGTGATATTAAATGAAATTTGACCTAATATTCATTAATGCAATTTTATTTTATTTAAAAGACAAAAATGTCAATAAATATTGTATAAGTGTTTTAATATTTCATTTAATGCTCACCAATAAAAATTAAAAAACAATTAAATAATAAAATAACTATATGTTAATGTTGCTAAAAATTAAATACAATTAAAGGTAAGAAAGTTTAAAATAACAGAAAAACCACCAAAAAAACAATTGCGTTCAACATCTAAAACTTTTACAAAAAGAGAAGGAAGAAATATGTTTTTGGTCCTTAACTTTGACCTAAATTTGAAAATGGTCTTTCGTCAAAATTTGGTCACTAATTTTTGTTCTTATTTTTGGACGGCGTTAAAAATAACAAACGGCATGTCATATGTTATTTAATTTTTTTTATAAAATAAAAAACTAGTGTCGACCTAGTCGATGCTTTTAGCAAACATTGAAAAAAAATATGCTTTTGATCAATGAAGTTTGAACTTAATTTGAAAATGGTTCATGATCGAAACTTTGTCACTGTTTGGTCCTTCCACATTGAACAATCATTATATAATACTAATGAAAACACAGACACGATACCGCGCCTGTGTGTTCGTATTTTTTAAATTTCATAGAAATTTGAGTTAAAATCAATAAAAAATATATAACTGTTAAAATTAAGAAAATAAAATATTTACAGAAAAGAAGTTTCTTAAAATAACTATTAAAGAGAAAATGAGTTTTTAGAATAACGGTTAAAGATAAATTATTTATAAAATAATTAATTAATTTCTTAAATAATAATTAAGGGTGAAACTGAAATAATGAAATATAGACACAAAAGAGAACATCCTCTTTATATATTGTTATAAATAATAATACTACTATTAATAATAATAATAATAATATATATTTATTAATAGTATTATTATACAATAATTATTATTATTATATATAATTATTAATAATATTAAAATTAATAATAATATTATAAATATTATTAAAATTAATATTAATAATAATTATATAATAATAATATATCAGTAATACTATAAATAATAATAATAATATTAATATATCAGTAATAATATTAATAATAAATTGTTATTATTATTATTATATATTAATAATATTATTATTATGTATTAATAATAATAATAATATTTATTATTAATATTTGTAATATTAATAACTAGTAAGATTATATAATAATAATAATATTAGTATTATTAATAATATAATAATATTACTGATATATAATTATTAATATTATTATTGATATATTAAGATTATTAATTATTATGAATACATGATAATATTATTAATAATTATATAATAATAATAATATTATTATATAATGTTATTATTATTATTATTATTATATACTTACCATGATTTTGAATATGCAGTGATCAAATTTCAACCAGAAACCATTTTCAAATTAAGTTCAAACTTCAGGATTAAAAACTTATTCTTTTCCATTTTCGTAAAAAATGTTGACTAGGTCGACACTACTTTCTTTTGTAAAAAAGATAATTAAATAATATCTAGCACGTCTTTTGTTGTTTTTAATGTCGCTAGAAATAAGAACAAAAAATAATGATTTTGAGAGTCCAAGGATCAAACAGTGAACAATGTTCCATCATTGACCATTTTCAAATTTAGGTCAGACTTGAGGGATCAATATCATATTTTTCCCTATAAAAAAAAGTAAAGGTTTCAAAGACCATGTTTTGTATGACAAAGTTATTGTCTAAAAGTTTAAAAGAGGTTATTTTATCTTTAAAAGATCTGTTATATGCATTTATATTATTTTAATTAATGTACCTAATTATTTAAACTTTCAATGTAAAAATGATGGAAGCAATGTATATTAATTATTCATTACCGGACATCAGTTAGCATTCTTCTGTTAATAATAATAATATAATGATAATAATAATAACAATAATAAATATGATATTAATAATGACAATAGTAATAATAATGATAAAGACGATAGTGATGATGATAATAATGACAACAATAATATGATAATAATAATATTAATATTAATAATAATATTGGGTATATTTATATGTGTCAATATAACAGTGAATTTTTTTATTAAAGAGTTACTTTTGTAATTTCTTTTTCAATAACGATGTATTCTTAAATAATTTATGCTTTTTAATAATGATAATAATAGTAATTTATATTATTATACGAAGATGATTTTCTCTTATGGTATACAGATCTTACATCTTGCTTCCAATTTTACTATTTTAAGTATTTTTTATATCAAAATAATTATTTTAACAAATTTATAGATTACTTTTTTAAATTTAACCGTTTTTTTTTTCGATTTAACTATTACTTTATAAAAAATTAACTACGGTTTAAAACTAAAATAATTATTTATAGTAAAAAAATTGTCTTCTATACTATTGTACAAATAAGATTCCTTCTTAATGTATACATTTTGTTTCCAATTTTACACTTTAAGTATTTTTTGAACCAAAATATTTATTTTACCAATTTTATTCTGAGACTGACTTTTAAAACTTTAACTGTTTTCTTATTCGATCGTTAATTTCTAAAATTTAACTATTTTTTAAAACTAAAATAATTCTTTATAATAAAAAAAATCTAAAAAAATAAAAGATACCTACAATAAATTGTAAACGTTATTTAAATTTATTTAATAATTATAATAGGAATATTGGTTTTTTGGCTATTATCAAAAAGTGGGTTAAATATGTTTTCACATGTGTTTTAACTTTTAACTAATAATAATAATAATAATTATTATTATTATTATTATTATTATTATTATTGTATTTACAAAATTAAATATTCTCTTTTTTCAATCTTCATACCATTTGTTACTATGTAAGTTGATTTTATTATTATTATTATTATTATGTATAATTATTATATATAAAATAATGATTTTAATTTTTAAATATGAAATATCTTTTTATGCATTTTTAGGTTAACAAATTTGTACATGTTTTGTAAGGTAACATGTTGATATTGAACTTTAGCTATAATCTTTGCTGCTAATGTTTCTTGTCTTTGATTAGTTAGACTAATTGATATTATTTCGATAGGAAATTAATATTAATTATTATGAAAAAATAAAAGTTTTTTTATTTTTCTCATAACAAATGAGGACCAGTACGCGAGGCGGGATGGACCAAGAAATTATACACGTTTTTGAATTTCCGGACGGGCCAAAACGGGTCGGCCTGACCTGCTTTGCCATTCGTAGCTCTCATTGAGGGGGACTAACTAAGTTATTTGGTCATTTCAATGTTAAGTGATTGTTGTGTGTCTCGTGTAATATTATTTATTAATGAAATTGTATGTATATATTGATTCGAAAAGGATTAAGATTGGGTTTTCTTAGTGTATGCATTAATATAAAGATTCAACATTGGAAGTTATCTCATGACACTCTAATAATCATTCATACTCATGTAGAATGATAGAGTATTGGTGAGCGGAGTAGAAAGTCCTAGTTTAGGAATTTTATTTCTTCTTGAATATTAACTATGTGATATTTTATTTTAATATTAAATTCTATTAAGATGGGATCTTATAATAATAATAATAATAATAATAAATCACTAAGTATCAATACGAAGATATATTTTATTTATTAAAGAGTTGTTTTTATGATTTTTTTAATAACAACGTGGTTTTAAAAAAGTTATACTTTTTAATAAGGGTTAAATATGTTTTTGATCCCTCAAGTTTCAGTGAATTTTGGAATTAGTCCATTTTTGAAACTTTATACTAATTTAGTCATTCATTTTTATAAATGCGTGGATTTAGTCATTCTTACCAATTTTTGTTAAGTTTATTTGACATTTTAAACGTATTTTATGATAATATTTGAGTTAACATTGAAGCGAAAATGTGTCAAACGGTATAAACAATTCAAATATTATCATGAAATGCGCTTGAAACGTCAGATAATAATAATAATAATAATAATAATAATAATAATAGTAATTAGTAATAATAATGATAATAATAATAATAGTGACAATGATAATAATGATAATCATAATGATGATAAAATATATGATTTGAGGAAATAATAATGAAAAAAAAAATTAAATGCTTTCATTTCAATAGCAAAGTATAAATATCACTTAGGAATATAGGAAAAACACAATTGTTCTTATATTTGATTGTTGTGGTTTAAGTGTACTCAAATTATTAGAAAGACACTTCTTATCATTTAACTCTTTCCCATGGCTTTCCATTTCAATCAACATTTTTTGTTGGGCATTTTAATAGTCCTTTTGGTTGCACCTTTAGGTAATTTTGCATGTTAGTTTCATTTTTGTATGTTGAGTCCATGAAATAAAACATTATTGTGTTTTACAATATTCTTGATTCTTGTGTTTTGCAATATTCTTGATTCTTGTGTTTTGCAATATTCTTGCTTCTATGCATTCAAAAAAAATTGCACTCATAGTTTTGTATTTGTTTAATATTAGGTAAAACAACAAATGAAAGAAAATTATCATAACAAAATGTCATTTTTTTTTTCTTTGGCAGGATTCATAGATGCAAATCCACTCTCTACAAAATCAATAAGAGTTGATAGTGCTCCACCACAAGATTGTAGTTCTCAGAGATGTGGCCCAGGAACAAACTTGTGTACCATATGCTGCAATTGGCAAGGGTTTAAGAATGGCGTATGTGTCAACTCAGGAACATCTTCTGTTTGTAAATGTCAAGGTTAGAGCTACAATATTGTATCAATTTTCATGAGAAGACTAAATAAAATAATGCTCTGATTAGTAATTTTATTATAATGAGAAATAATAGTAGGTTGAGCATTAAATAATTATAAAGTAAATTGTATTTTAATTATGTTCTAACAATTATGTTTTTATGTTTCATCAAATTAATCCTTAAAAGATGGATCCAGTAAAATCGAAACTATGTCCAAAGACTGGTTTTTTGTAAGGTTAATATTTTTGACACAAATAGAACATTTTTGACACATGACATTATCATCAATTCACATAAAAAGTTCAAAAAAGGTATTCTCTCACTTAACTAAAAGAAGAAACCAACATTACTACGTGGTTGTCCACAATCTCGACACGTACACATCTATTAAGAACAACAACTTTTTACATTCACAAGGTATTGCATTATAGTATTACACCAGATATTACGGTATATTAATTGTGTATGTAAATACTTTATAGAGTTAAATATGTTTTTGGTCCCTTAATTTTCAGTGAATTTTAGAATTAGTCCATTTTAAAATTTTGGACTAATTTAGTCCTTCATCTTTCGAAATACATAGATTTAGTCATTATAATCAAATTTTGTTAAGTTTATTTGATTTGTACGCATTTCATGATTGTATTTAAATTGTTTATACTGTTTGACACATCTTTTTTTATGTTAAGTCAAATACTAGAAATGTCAAATAAATTTAACAAAATTTGATTAAAATGACTAAATCTATGTATTTCGAAAGATGAATGACTAAATTGGTTCAAAGTTTCGAAATGGAATAATTCCAAAATTCATTGAAAGTTAAGGGATAAAAAACATATTTAACCCTACTTTATAAATTTTATGCCTTATTAATTTATATATTATTAATTATGCTAATAATAATAATAATAACTTCAAATACTAATTAATAATTTAAGCATAAAGTTTTGCAATGCATATTAGATGAGTTTGTCCATACACTAATTAGACGAGTCTAGTAATATACCGTTACATGAACCTGTTCACACACACATTAGATGAGTCTATTAATACACATCAGACAAGTATATACATTCTCTAATTAGACGAGTTTATTCATTCTTTAATTAAACAAGTCTTACAATATATATTACACAATTTTGTCTATATATAAATTAAATGAGTCTAACAATACACATTAGATGAATGTGTCCATATACCGATTAGACGAGTCTAACAATATATATTAGATTAGTTTATCAATGCACATATTAGACGAGTCTAGCAATACATACTCAATAAGTTTGTTCATACACTAATCTATATTTTTAGTAAATCTACTCTACATATTTTTACATGAATCCTTTATATTTTTAGAGAGTCTAATTTATATATTTTTGCACATGTTTTATCTTTTGTATTTTTACAAAGTCTACTATCTATATAAATCATTTTCACATTTATTATATTCAAAACTTAATTATAAATTTAAAAATATTTATTATTACTTTCATCAACTTCTAAATTTCTCTTAATAAACACACAAACAAAGCACCGATCCATACTTACTAAGGCTAAGAACAACACATCTTCATTTTGCTTTTTAACGATTCAAAATTTTCTTCAATCTTTTATTATTTTCACCAATGTGCATTACTTATTGATATTCATTCACAAATTGCAAATGAACATCATTATGCTGGTACATTATGTGAGAGAGGAGGGACATTCGTAAAAAGAAAATCAAAATTGGAACATTATGAATTCTAGAATCCAGAAGACATTTAAAAAAAAAATAATACATTCCAGGTTTTATAATCTAAAGGAAAATTAATATTTTTGAATTACAGATCATGTAATAATCCAAAATATTTAGCGATTATCCTATCCAAAACTATAATTTCAGCAAGGTATAATTGGGAATTTTAAAAAGTATGGAAGTGCAGAAAGAAAATATGGGGTGATGGAAGAAATTCGCCAACATCAAAACAAACAAAATTTCCTTTTAAAAATTTTTAATTCTTAATTAAAAAAACCCGCTTAACCAAAATTCTAAAAGATTTAAATTTAAATAAAACATAAAAGAATATTTAGATTTTATTATGGAAGAAATAATCATTTAAAACCCTCTGAATTAGTTAGTATTAAAAATTTAGTTGATTGATTGGTTAAAATTTTGGATTAATTTATGGAATTTCTCATCTTTAAGGAATTTTATGTCCTTCGTTATTTTTTTTTTATAATAGTTTAGTTGAAACTCACTTGTTGTGTGCTATTGTCATCTATATTTTTCTATGACAATTATTCTAATTGTTCTCTAAATGTTTTACCATTTTTGAGAATAATATATAGCAAAATACAACAAATTGATGGAGAATTTGCCATGGAAAAATAGAATATTATATATACAATTAATATTTTAACGCATCTACATCATCATCTCACCCACCCTAGACAACAAAAAGAAGCATCACACATCTATACATTATATAGCTTCCAAATTATTTTCTCTTAGTAGGCCTATCATTTCTGAGCTCTCTAGCTGTTGGTTTGGCTCAAAACCCAATTCATTTGACAATTTCTGGCATAACTACATCATCAAAACAAAAACAAAAAATTACATTTTAGCTTTGAATTTTCTTGATGAAGCAGATACAGAAGAGACACATACCTGTCTATACACAGAAGCATCTCCACAACACTTACTCAACTCTACTACAAACAATGTTGGACTGATTTCGAAGATCTATTGAGTTTCACAATAATAAGATAAAATGTCAGAAAAATTATATATGCAAATTGCATACATTATGCTGTTGACATCAGTATGCATGCATTTACCTCTATTATCACTGAAAGACTACAAACACATTTCTGTGCTTTAGTATCTTGTGTCACTTTCATCTGAAATCCAACATTGGACACTGTTTAGACAAACTAATAATAAATCACAACAACCTTAACTTAACAAAAGTAATCAATAGTAGTACTTACCATCCCATTCCTCTTCTGGACCCTACATCTCATCCCTGTTACAATGTCTTCTATCCTCTCCTCCAAATCTTTTGGTGAATGAGTGGATGTAAACCTTATCTTCCTCTCAGTAACATCCTGAAACATCAAGTATAATCTGTGTTACATGGAGTGAACCTACCTAGGAAGTGGTAAATGTTCTAGAAGTTAAAACATGGGAAAATGTTTCATCCTATCATCCTCACCTCATTCTCAAAAAGGCCAGAGAGATCTAGACATGAAGACATCCCTATCAATTGAAATGCATTGACAAGTGTTGATGTTGGACTACCCTGATCTGATTCAAGTGACTGTCACCAATAGAAATGTTCAGATTAAGGAAAAAACATTAAGGAAGAACAAAGTGGTAACAACAATTATTGTCTGTTGACAAGTGAATTACCGTATTATGAATGGAAAAGGCTTCATCATCAATGAACACACCCTCTTCTTCATCTTCTGGATTTGCAGGAATATAACCTTCTTTGAACCATTCATCTTCTTTGATCATAGCCATTGTTATCCGGGTTTTAGGATTTGGATCAAGCATTCTTTTTATCATGTTTCGAGCACCGGCCGATAACCATCTTGGTATCTGAAGGTCTCCTTTAAAAATCTGTCATCCTCATGGGAAAGAAAATGATATTTAGTTATACATATATATACATACAACTACTGAACTATATAAACAAGAACAGAAATGCATCATATAGGAATACCTTTTGATAAAGAACTGCAAGATTTCTGTCATCGAAAGGAAGATACCCTGTAAGAATTACATACAAGATAACACCACATGACCATATATCTGATGTTCCACCATCATATCCTTTATTAGCAAGAATCTCAGGAGCAACATAGTTGGGACTTCCACAAGTAGTGTGAAGCAACCCATCATCCTGAAATTTTCGGAGTTATCACACAATTCAACCACACCAAAATTTTCGGAGTTATCACACAATTCAACCACACCAAGATCATGAAAGGCAAACAAGGAGTGATCTTTATCCTAAAATAAATTTTTTGAATAACTAGCAATGGTAGTTATATCAAAGATAATAATGTGTTATTTTTAACAGGTATGGTTCACGGAAGTGGTATCTCACCCTAAAATGCTGAGGCAAAGCACTAAGATTAAAATCAGTTATCTTTATGTTCCCTTTGGCATCGACAAGAACATTCTCCAGCTGCAACAAGTTATCAGTTGGTGAAAAAACAGACACCAAAATTGATAAGCATGGAGCATAGTTTCAATTCTAGCTCCAAGATACTACTATAACAGTTTCTAAGAGGACAAACAAAATACCTTAAGATCCCTGTGGAATACACCTTTGGTGTGGCAGAAACTCACACCATCAATCAACTGTTGGAATATCTTTCTACCTTCAGCTTCTTCAAGTTTACCTTTGGATGCCTGAAGACAAGTATAGTTCATTGGTTGCCATTGCATTAGGCAATATAAATCATCATGTAATGATAATATCAAGCAAATGTTTCTTACAATTTTGTCAAATAACTCTCCTCCATTCACGTACTCAAGTACCATGTAAATTTTGGTTTTGCTAGCCAAGACCTGCGAGTACAAAACATAACCTAACAGTTTATGCATTTTTCTCTCATTCTTGTTCTAAAAAGCAGGACAGTTACACAAGACAAATGTTTCTGACCAAACATTGTGTTAGATTGTGTAAAAAGAAGTTGTCTCAAAACACTTTATTGTATAAGATAAGATGTCTTATTTTTATACATTTTTATACATACTATGAGACCATCTGGTCTGAAGAATGTTATTTTATCCACAAGATATATATGGTGATGACATATTAAAGGCAGTGTTTCTGTGTTACTCTATTTGTGATAATAATGATGCTGATTAAAAAATGATAATAATGACAAAAGCTATGGGCCAATGCTTAATAACTGAAAAGAAAAATACAACTATATAAAAAGAGTGTACTATTGAACAATTTAATACGCAACTCTCATTTATGCTATATGGTGGGGCCTTCTGATTTAAACTAATAATGTACAACTAAATAAAACAGATTCTATATAAAAGGGATTTCTTTTTTTGAACATATTTTACTTCTGAGTATACTTTTTAATTTATCTGAAATCATTCTTTTATTTTCTTCTCTGTTTTATTTATTTTTATCAAATAATCATCAAAACTGGTTCTCTCATTCCTCGTGTTTCAATAATTTTTTCATAACTTCTAAGTTCTCTATCCTCTCACATTCTATTTATTCTCCTGTAACTTGTAACTTTAAATTCTTTTAATTTTCAATTTAAATATTTTAAATTCAAACAAAACACTATTCTAATAAATAAGTATATTAAATTAAAAATTAATATACACTTTATCAACATGCAAAATTATAAAAAAAATGTTACAATAATTAAATGTTAACTCAATAATAAAAAAGATAAAAATCCAAAGACATATATATCTATGTTTTGGCTAGTATTGTTACTAAATGTTTGCTCTTGATGGTTCCATCTATGCATTAGGTTATGATTTACAATCCAGAAACTTAATAAAAATACCACGAATTGTTCAATTGTATGTAAAAAGTAAAATAAATTTCTTGTTTCAGAAGCTAATTTGAACGCCAAAAGAAAACATAGAATAAGATTAGAAGCATCAAGTATACAAAAGAGTGTATAGTTCAAGGTTAGAAAGACATAGAAAAGCAAAACTAGATTCCAAACGTGTTTTGAAAGACACGAAAGCAAAACGCGATTCCAATATACAAACGTGTTTTTAGACAAAATTTAGCTTCACCTCACCTCCACTTTTCATTTTATCACTTTTCAAAAGGGTATCATTTTAGTGGTTTGTAATTCAAATCAATAAATCAAACCAATGAGAATAAATAGCTGTATTATCCAATAATCCATTAACTTGGGCCATGCACTTTTACTTTTCAAAGCATAAATTGAGAATTTTAAGCTGAGATAAAAGGTGATTATGACTTGAATTAAGCCAAAAAGACATAAAACGTTCACCACACAAAGATGTGGGGAAAGTGCAGACATAAGTGAACCAATAATTGAGGGGAAAATGGACATACATGCCTGGAGATTTGGTTAGATCTTCACTCATGACATTTTCAATTATACATGAAATGTTTTCGTCTAGTGTCTTAAAATTTATTTTAATTTTAGATGAGCTTTTAAGATAAGGATGTAATCATGCAATTTTTTCTTTTAACTATTCTGATTACGTCAACAAGTGAAGAAAGTGTACAAATTGCAGATCCGATAATCCCGTAGACAAGTTTTCAGGAAGGAAATAAAAGCAAAGGTAACTTTTCTTGACCAAGTGTAGAAATGACAAAACAACACATCAAAAATAGGAACACTTCTTGAATCAATGATTTCACACAGCATTTACTGCACTTTACACGTACAATGAAACACATGGCAAAGAAAAAGAACACCAAAAACTAAGCAAAGATTAAGGGATAAACCAAAAAAGGGGATCCATTCAAAACCCAGAAAATTTTGGAGAATGAAAAAAAGTGCAACACTTAACTATGATTAAAGTTATAGTGTGGATCATTGGCTTAGGATGTTACCTCGTATAATCTGACGACATTAGGGTGCTTCAGAAGCTTCAAGGTAGATATTTCCCTCTTTATCTGCTATGAAAAATACATCAGAAAACTGATAGGTTGTGTTTCAATCAGAATTTACAAGTCACTCAAGCAGAGAGAAGTGATGATGAAATCAAACAAAAACTCTGCACAAAAATTGCAAAAAACAAACACAGAACCAATTGCATTATAGGACCACCTCAGAGTTTAGAAGCCATGAATTGTGACAGAACCAAGTTTGAAAAGTTGCAATTGGCGAAAGCACACAATAGAACAGAGTAAAAAGAAAATGTTAAGGTAGTAACAGTGATTGAAACATACCTGATCAGTGTTATTGAGGTCAATGATTTTGTTCTTCTCAAGAATCTTAACAGCGAAAAGCTTCCCAGAATTAGTGTCCCTTGCCAACTTGACCTTTCCAAAATTTCCTTCTCCAAGAATTCTTCCCAATTCGTATTTCCCAAGTCTCTTTCCCTGCCCTTCCTTTCTCCCATGGGTTAAAGTCACCATCACTGAGAAACACCTTTCTCTCAACAACACCCTCTTGCCCAAACGTGTTCCTCTGCACGACCCTTCTCTCTCTGATGCCAAATCCGATGAAAAGATTGCTTCTTTCTGGTGCTCGCCCTTCTGGGTTGCTTATGTATGAAATGAAAATAAAGTTGCGGGTTGAATTAAACGGTAACTGTTGCAAGAGGAACAAGTTGAAACTGTTTGAAAAACGGTTCCTCTGTAAGGATAACAACGAATGAGAATTTTCAGAAGAATGAATAATAACACGCGAATCGAAAACGTTTGTTACATGGAATATAAGTTGATGAAAGATTTGGAAAAATAACGTTAACCTGAACCTGCTTCTGCTGTGTGCGAAGAATAGTAAACGGCTATTCCTGTTTGAAGCGGTTCCCAACAAATTGGTGCAACGTGATGGTTTTGTTGTGTAGTGTTGCACAACAAGTAGTCTTTTTTTGATTTCGGAGTGTACATATAGGGCTACTATGTATAACAAAAATGTATAAATAGAGTATTGGCCATTCTTACTGTTTCAAACCGTTCAACTTCTTCTTCGACAACCGATTCCTGAACACGTAACCTCTCATCGCTTTCACGTTACAACATTGGTGGGTCATTCACGCTTGATGTTCGGTTTTTTTTTTTTTTTTTCAAATTCATTCACGACCCTAAGCATCTCTTTAAAGTATGCTTTTTATTTAATTTAATTAACAAATTAATTTTTCACAGTGTCAACAAAATTAGTTCATTTTTATTATTTTTTATATTAGTTTTTATTTTAATATATTTTTATTATATATATCTTAATGTTGCTTTTTTTGAATTTAATATATTGATTAAAAGATTTATTTAAAATTTAAAGAATTTAAAGTGTGAGTGAAAGATAAAAATATAGCGTCATAAGATGTGGGAAGATAAGTTTTGACATGTATTGTAAGGATGGAGAAAAAATATATATATTGCGAGAAAAAAAAGTTTTTTTCTTTATATGGTTACATATAGTATGAAATTTATACAAATTTTAAATATTAATGAAACATCTTTTTGGTATTTGGACGATTTTTATATAAAAGTCAGTAATAATAAATTGTTGGTATGAATTTTACTGACTCAGTTTTCTTAGTTGGAAAGAGAGATCCACGGGTATTATATTACGTTAAAGAAAAAGACTTTGTCATCATTAATACGCCTGTTGTTTTCATTGCTGAAGAATTATAACCGCACAAATTCAGTGGTTTTAAAACAATTGCTTTTTCACCAGTAGTTTTTAAGCTATGGAAACGTTATCATATTTTTTTACCATTAAAATATCATGTGTTTTAAATTAGTTTCTCATTTCTTAGATTTTTATTTAAATTAAAAAGTTATTCTGATTTAAAATTTGTAAATATAGTTTTAAAAATTTAAGATTTTTGAACTATATAATTGTTTATATATAATTGTTTACGTAATTCATCACATTATTCAAAATAGAAAATCTAATAAATAAAACATTAATACAGTCTTACAACATATAGGATTATAAAAATATAATATTAATACACTCAAACTAAACCAACAAGTTTTATATAAAAATTAAAGTTTCTCGAGACCTGTCACTATTCTAATTATGGGTCTTCATCTTCTAGAGATGTCACTAAACCCGAAACATCATTTATTTTTACCGAATAAGTGTCATCGCGAAAGAAAGAGACAAACAACACAAGAAAATACAAGCATATAAAAGGGTAAGTTAGTGTACAAAAAACATTATCCTACACAATTAAAGCATATTAAATATTACTAAACATGGTTAACATACAAATATATATATATATATATATATATATATATATATATATATACACACACACACACACACAAACAATTGACTAGTTGACACTAAGTCAATTGTTTGGATACATGCCAATGATGTCGGACCCACTATAGGTGTGCACATGTGGTAGTTTCCAAGCTCTGTAAAGTTTGGCTTCAAGGGGTTATCACCTAACCACGCAGAAGGTAAGTTTCCTTTGCACCTAGGACCATACAAGTCCAGTGACTAAAACCTCTTGCAACTCTCACCACATAACATATTTTGTCCTACTTGAGTGTGAATAATTAGTAAAATTCAGGATACTTCCTTATTGGTCTCCTTACATCGAGGCATATACTAAAATTACCACCACCAAGAATTTCTCCTTAAAATTCTTTATCATCATCATCATCATACATGTCCACAATCATATTATCACCTTAATTAATAATAAACAATATTATAAACATACTTCAGCTCCATCATTTCAAATTCTCACAATATCATACTCATATCAATTATCAATCATTAAACCAATAAAAAGAATAAACTCAATCAAACATAAGCATCATAATGCATAAAAAGAAAATCAATTCCAATAGAGAAAATTGGCGCTTAGCGCTATTTGCCTCGCAAAAGCTGGCACTCAATAACATCATGTCACTGCTCAAAACTAGACCATTCGAGAAAATTGGTGCTGAACGGTAGAGTCTGGCGCTCAGCCCCCCTTTGATACCATTCAACGTTGCACTAGATGACAACAAATTCATTTTGTGATTTTAAGTGATATTGGACCTGATCAGTTGCTCAAATTGGTACCCATTGATTCAAAACAAATTTAACACATAAAAGAAAGTGCCAACTTGTTCAATTATTCATATTCTATTTTTTTCCAATGAACACAAAATCAAACAAAGAATCAATTAACATCCATAATATACTATATTACATCAAAGCATACACACCAATTAGATTCATCACGCAATTCAGTTCAATCCTCAATTACTTGACAAAGCGGCTTAAAAGACCCAAACAACTTTAAGAAAACTAAAACACCTTTAGTTTCACATGATACTTTATCTATACTTAGGAACAACACAAGAATGATCAGGACATACTTCAAAACATATTGTTATGATCACTGATCAACATAGGTGCATAAGAGGAGGGTTAAAACCTCACATGCAACAGAAGGAGAATCACATGTAAGCCATAACAGAGAAATTCCATAGGTAAACGACCAAAAGTTCAACTTACACGGCTAAAAAATTGATCGAACATAAAGGAAAAGTTCGTCAAGGATCACCCTAACGGTCTTCTCTTCAAACAAACAAATAGAGAATGAAAACTCCTATAGAGAAGGAAGAAAACTCTAAAAAAGTAGTTTTTAGAGATATATGTTTTCAAATAATAAAACTAATTTATAACAATTATATTTGTACTAAAACCTTCAAATATTATAATAATCGAGTTTCATTATTTTTAACCCATTATTAATTCTAAAATGTTATTTTCTAAATCTTTATATTAAAATATATTGTTTATATTTTAAAGTTTTCAGATTTCATATGTTAAACATCAATTTTTGCCTTAATTTTTTTTAAACAATAAACAAATTTAGTTAAATAACTATGTCATATATTTAATATTAGATAGGGAAATAATTACATGAAATGAAGTTAATAATTATTGGAGTAATTTTTATAATTTTTATTTGTTATGGAGAATATGATTCTAAATGAGTGTTGAAATCAACGATAAAAAGAAAACACGACAATAATATTAAAAGAAAATATTTGTATTTAATAAAAAAATTAGTATATAAAATTGTTCACATACACATTAAACTTTTTCATTTATAAAATTTAAGAAATTAAAGTATAGAAAACCATTAAAGTATTTAAGTCTAGATATAATATCCGTTACACGTTTTATTTTTCTTTTTTAACATAACTCTATTAATATATTATTATTGTTTTGTATTTTTCGCTATATGCGTGATTTGAGGGTCAAAAAATATCACAACAATGTCCAGTCATCTAAATTATTTTATTAAATTCATTCTAATTATATTCATGTAGGTTCATTTCCCTGTTAGTTTGAATTTTATTTAGTACGAATTGGAATTAAGTAAGGCGCATTTAATATTCAATTAAAATCGAGGTAAATTTTATATATATATATATATATATATATATATATATATATATATATATATATATATAGTTTCAAACATGATATTTGTAATCTAACAACTATGTCATCATTTAATAAAAATAGTATGTATCTAACAACTGTGTCATATAAAGAGAACAGTTGATCAATAAATTACTTTAAATATTATGACTAAAAATATTGTGTATGAATAAATTATTATAGTGAAAAAATTACTTTTTTTCGATGTTTTTCAAAAACACATTCAATGAAAAATTTAAGTAACTGTTAAGTTACTACTAATCATTACAAGATAAAATAATATATGTGTAACACTTTAAAGTCTTCCTTTTAAAAACAAACTTCTCTTTTCATAAAAAATAACAATATATAATATCTAAAGAAAAGAAATTTAACATTATTTTCCTTTTCCACCATCTCTCTCTTAAGATATTAAACACATAATATTATGATACTAGTATTTTAAAATCTCACTTACATGCATATATATATATATATATATATATA
>Ga0214544_1004335_pt1 | contig 28577 bp, 15 predicted proteins | sample CNSS3metaG_FD_160074 | JGI IMG/M metagenome (GOLD analysis project Ga0214544, IMG submission 160074) | Root nodule microbial communities from cowpea collected in UCLA plant growth center, Los Angeles, California, USA - CNSS3 | ecosystem: Host-associated > Plants > Roots > Nodule | place: USA...
AGAACAGTTGGAAAAAAAAAAAAAAAAAAAAAAGCAGAAGAAAATAAGACTTCCTGTACATGACAAGAAGAAAGAACTTATCCCATAAGGCTAAACCTAGTTTTATTCCAACAAAAAACAGAGTATCCTCTGCCTCTGCCTCTGCTCTGTTCTGTTCTGTTCCAACCCTGCATCAGTATAAACGGAAAGTTGAAGAATCTCCGACTTGAGAAGTGGTGGTTGACCTTGTATACTTCTTTGATGAAGACGGAGATTGTGAAAGGTCACCGGACCTTCTCCTCAGCATCTGTCTCATCCCATCAGCCACTCTAACGGCAGGGTTTGATTTGAACTTGCGGCAGAATGACATGTGAGCCTTCACAGCTTCATCCATGGCCGGTGATGTTTTTTTCCCTCCATAGCTCACTTCGTCTCTCACTGCTTCAGAGCACAACCCACATAACCATTTTCCATCGAACTTGGACTTTACTTCGGTGATGTAGTCTTGGGTGCAATCCTCCTTCAACCCACAACACTCGCACTTCACTGACTCAATCTCCATCTTTATAATACCTGTTTTCGAACTTGTTGTTTTTTGTAAGGATGAGAATCTTTCTTTCTCCTTAAGACATGCAAGAAGGGCACAATGATTGAGGTGGTCTTGTTTATTTACTAGCGTGTAGCATGGTTTTGTTGGGCGAAGGACTAGGAAGTGGGTATTGTTGTGAAATGAGGGGCTTTATGGTGTTTGAGAGATAGAGAGAGAGAGAAAGAAAGTGTGTTTAAGTTTAAGATAGTGAAATGCCATAATTTCCTCCATGTTCTAAGGGACATGGGCAGTGGAAAATGTGACAAGGCTGGTCGGAGGGACCTTTGCTCTGCCCTTTTCTAGCATTTAATATTTTAATTCTACTACCCATAAATCAAACTACCCAAAATGTAAAATAAGTGGGACAAAGTGGTGGGTACCTGAACAGTTAATACTATCTATATATTATAATTTTGGTTTAATTTGATACTCATTTTTAAAAAGGTGTTAATTGAGTTTCAAATTTTAAAAAAATATCTTAATTAGGTAATTTTCTGACAAAAATTTTTAATACCGTTAATTTTATTCATAACTTTTACCTCTAAATTTTAATATAAATATCAATACTTAATTTTGTACGTCATTTTAAATATCAATACTGTTAACGACGTTAACAATTTTCTTCTGAAAGGGACCTGATTGAGATAACTTTTTAAAAATTGGGACTCGATTAACACATTTTTAAAAACGAGTACCAAACTAATATATCTGAATAAAAACGAGGATCATCTTAGTAATTAAACCTATAATATTCTATTCTATTGCATTTTTACTAACTTCTTAGTCCTTCTTTCTATTTTTTTATTCAATGCCCTGTTCTCTCACTTCAATATTTTATACTAATGCATGAATAGTTTTTTCTTATTAATTATTTTACAAGAAAAGTCTTCGACTTTAACAATGAGTTAGACCGCAGTATTTCAATATGATTAATTTGGAATGCCCTGCTCACAAAAGCCCAACTATCATTCTCTTTAGATGTGTATAAAGAGTTCACTGATTTTTGTGTTGAAATAATTAACATTATTGATAAGTGTTTATAATATCTTGTGTCATCATCCTAATTAAACTTCTGAATTTACTATTAAGTTATGAGCTTTGTTTATTAAATGTTTAAATTTAAGGTTTAAACACTTTCTTTTAGTATTATTTATAGAAATGTGAAAGTTAAGGAGAGGAAGTTAGTTTGAAATCATGTTGTTTAGTAACTACAATATTTATTTAATTGAAGGATTATTATATTCATTGAATCACCGATATTTGTTCAATAATGAAAAAGTTAACTGTGCTTAAAAGGTTGTCTGTTTAGCATAGAGAAAAAAAAAAAAAAAAAACTCAATCAAAAGTTTGGACTGGAAACCTGAATCTCTTGAAATGAATATTTAGAGGAAGAAAGGAACTATGTGCTAGGGAGACAAGAGGAGAAACTTCATAAAGACTTCTCACTTCAATCTTGTTATTCTCTTGACTATTTTTTGTTTTCTAATCGTCTAGGAACAGTTAACTCCTATTTTCATTGGGATTGTATGTAATGATTTTTTCATATATGCAATTTTTCTTTTGAAACATAAATATGTAGTGTGACTCGTGTTTTTTCTTGATGTTTCGTATTGCATGATTTGATTATTTATACTTTTAATTGTATCTAAAATTGAAAAATATTTTTAGAACTTGATTTTGAAGATCGAACAATTTAGACAAATGATTCTAGACTTAATTTTATATATCTTGGTCATTGTAAACACTTATTCTTCAAGCAAATCTAATTGAAAAAAAATGAGATTAACATTTTCATATTAAATCTTTAAGAAATCATAACTAGTGAGCTTATTGTGTGAATGATATTGAGTTATCTTAGAGATATTCTGGTCAGAAAATCTGCATTGAGTTGAGTTCATAAAATCTAACATGGTGCATCTTTACTCTTATTAAGTAATATAATTTTAAGTTGGTAAGTTTGAATAAATTCATAAGTATCACTACTCTTCAAACTTATATGAGCCAACGATTTGAATTTTTAGTCCAAATTAAGAAGAATTCAAATGGACTAAACACACAAAAATTCTTGAGAAATGTTATATAAACTTTTCATTTTACTTGTACAATTTGATATCCTTATAAAAGAAATAACAATAACTTCATCTCAATATTTAAACTCAAGATTGTTAATTAAATTAGAATAATTACTTTAATTGATTTATGTATTCCTCACTTAAACGTAAGTACTCCACTTTCAATTCATGTGTATATTATTTAATATATTTATTTTGAAATAAAAAACAATAATCTTACATGTCTATTGATATAAGTATTATTTTTATTTCACCATATATAAAAAATATAACAAAAATTTTAAAATAATAAAAAATTATTTATATTATTTTAACCTCATGACAATAATAGGTGTCAATGCATAATTATTCGTTTAATTTTAAAAGGTAAAATATTGAACTTATAAGTTCATTAATAAGTAAGTTTTAGTTTTCATAACATGTAATTAATGTGTAGAGTTCATATTTTTATACATGTTGTTGACATTATAACTTCAACCTTATTCAAAAACACTTAAAATGAGTTTTTTTGTTTTTATTTTTTGACTTGGCTAAGCTTCCCTATTTCTTTTGTTCCTTCGGTTGTTAGAGAAGAAATAAGGAATAGAAAATTGAGAGAAACCCAAAGCACATGGCAAGGTAAAGCTACAAATGCTAATCCAATTAATTTTCTCATTCCTTCAATATTTTTTAGTGCAAGATGTCAAGATTTCCTCTCATAATGGCCATGTGCTTTGTGCCAAGTAGCCTTTGTTGTGCAAGCTTCAGTCACCATCCTAACTCACAAAACAAAAATTGATCAAATCCGTCGCAACTTTTTCCATGTTTATGTACCGTCCTTATCCCAATTTCATTATACTGCTCTCATATTTATTACCATAACATATAATTAAATATAATGTTAAAAATTTAAGTGTGAGTCTAAGTTCACATTGATTATAAATGAGAAAGAGAAAATAAAGTACTATATAAGAATAAAAACACATAAATTTATTATCTTAATGTTTTGGGTTGAGAGTGGTGTCAATATATTTTGAGTTGAGAGTGTTGTCAATGTCTTATGTGTTTGGACTCTGATTTTATTAGTGTTGTTTTTTTTCTAGTGAAACTTCTTCTATAAATTTAACATATAATTATCTCCAATAAAAGTGTGATCGACTGATATACGGGAAAATTATAACAAATACATAAGGTAATTATAACATGCAAAAAAAAAAAAAAAAAGAAGAGAGTTAAAGTGAATGTGAATTCTCAATATATATATTTTGTTAAAAGTTGTGGACTGATTGGGCACCTCATCACCTCACCTTATTGTTGTTGTTTTTAGAAAAAATCTCTCACCAAAAAGTGTGGGAATATATTATATAAGGATGAAAAGGAAATGCATATAAAAGTAAGTTACAAAACTATACTTTCATTACAATCATAATTCACTTTAAAATTACCTGACAAAAGAATGTGACAAATAATAAATTCACGACTTGACTACACATTGCCAGATTTTTCCAAGCTGTCGAAAGTTGCAATAATACTACTCTACTCTCTCCCCTAAAAAAACATTTCTCTTCCTTTTTCTCTTTCACATAGACAAAGCATCTTCATAGAGTGATTCTAGTTAAAAAAAAAAAAAACATTTAGGAATGCTCCTTTTCCTCTAACAAAGTGCGCATGCAATTAATTACACACTTCTCAAAGATTGCATGCAAAAAAGATAAAAATATTATCTACAAAGGGTCACAATTTCACCCCACTCAACAATTTTGCACCTGTTCAATTTATGTTGAACTTGCTTTTATAGGTCTCAATTAATATGACGCCAGTGTGACAATATCCTAGCATCAATGAAAAAGAACTATCACTTGCTATATACTATTATATTTTCCCACAACTTTAATATTTGTTTTTGATCAATGTTGCTTTCAACTACATATTCGTTGGTCTATAGTTTTTGATGCCATTTCACATGAAAATAAATATGGTCTTCTTCTCATACTCCCGACACACGGAAGATCACAATTGGTCTGTAATTACTCATGAGCTCAGAACCCTGAATTGATTAAATTTGCTGAAAAAAAAGTCAAAGTCAGAGTCATAGTAGGTATGTAAATATATGGAGGAGGATGTGCAAAATGAAACATGGAACGTGCATCTTCTGTTGAAAGTTTGAACTCCCTTTTCCAGCGAATCGTTTCTCTTGGATATTAACAGATCTGGAATGTCGAATTTACAGAAGAGCATTTGTGTGAATAGTAATAGGGTACTATATAAAAATGAAGACTCATAAATTTATTATCTTAAAGTTTTAGATTGATACTAGTATGAATGTGTTATTTGGTTGGACTTAGATATCGTTGATGTCGTGTTTCCAATGAACTTCATCCTCTTTCCACTTAACCTGGAACAGTTAAACTCATTTACAAAGGTAGCTTTCAGGCTTTAATATGATGGTTTTGACATTGAAAGGAAAGTGATGGTGAATGGAAGGGGTTGAAAAGCTGTTCTTCTTCTCTTGGGACCAGTGATCTGATTTTGAAGGGCCTATTGAGATCATTATTAAGCAGCGGAAAATAAAGTTAGTTAGGTTGATTACATGAGAAGAATCATAATTGAGTGGGCTAACTTGCCAACAATAATTGCAGAAATTTGGTAATAATTTTAGGACCACTCATGTTAGTGACCAAAGCCTAAAATGGAACCATCGATCTCTGTGATCAAAATAGTGACTACTCCTGCCACTGTTAATAGCTGCGAGTAAAAATTACATCCAATATCTGTTTTATCAGAGATCATGCAAGTTTTTGATACATGATATATAGAAGAACCATGCATGAGAAGAAAATGAAGTGTGTTTGGTGTGAGTGTCCTTCCAAGGGATAGAAACTATGTAAGTTCCTTATTACTCATAGGTCCACATACTGTGCCATTTTCATTTATCCAAAACATGGGTATTAATTGTATCATTCATATAAGAAAGTTTATGATATGAACATGCATGAAGAAGATGTGTAACATTTCTTCTTTTATGCAATAGATACGAGCAATGTAACTCTCCATTTCTTGCACGCCACAATATATTCAAAGCGTATCCAGGGAGTGCCTTATTTAGAGTTCATACCTAATTCATGTCATTCTGCTCGCCATGTGTATAAAACTCGTCAGATAAGTCGTATATGTACAGAGAGGGAAAGTGGTATGAGACGAGTTTTGTGAGGGTATTCACTTGAGAAATATAATACCACTCAATTACGAGTCCAATCTTCACAGGAATCTAAGTCTCGGTCTACTTTTTTTATGGAGTTAAAATGAGAAAATTGAATATTATTTAAGGATGAAAATTTATAAATATACTATTTTTAATTTTGGAATTATAAGTGATGCGAATAATATAGATGTTGATTGTATTTGTCTATAAATGCTTAAGTCAGTTCAAGTCCGTTCTGGTAAGTGCAATTAATGTTGTAATAAATGTGAAGTAAAAATCTCACCAACTTACCTTGATCTCCTTTTTTATAGTTTTTGACATGGGCCCGTGATTAGGATTTTCTTAATCATGACCTAATTGTTTTTTAAAGTTGATTATTGACTTGTATTACTTTAATTTACTTTTAATTTATTAATGTAGTTTTGGTGCAATCGTCCGACCGGAGGGTCGTGCGTCCTCATAAAGAGGGCTTTGTTATGGCGACAAAATTCAATTGGAATGATCAACGGGACCGTTCGGTCGCGAACTCCCTTAAATCACTTCGGAGAGATTGTCATATTAACCAAAGGAATCATCTGCCTGTAGTGGACGGCCTTCGGTAGCTTATCCTTGGATCGCTTGACCGATGGTCTGGTTAGGATTTCGATAGGTCTACAGTACATATTCTAAATTATTTCTTATATTTTTTATTTTTTTTATATTTTAAAATTAATTAAAAAATACAAATTTAAATTATAATAAAAGTTATAAAAATTTGGTTATTATAATATCATCTTTCAATAAAGAATGGACAACATTTTTAGTTTAACATTTTAAAATAATAAATTTATAAATCTTTATATTTATCTCATTTAATTAGAGTGAGACTTAAATTAACAAACCCAGAAACAAAGCACGACAATCTATGATAACAAGAGTGTGAAAAAATAGTATTTAAACGCATGTTATATATATTATCCATTCAAGTCCTTGGTTTGTCGTTTCATTTTAACTTTCTGCGGCTATGCTTCTGCCGCATTAATCCACCTAATAGCATTATTCGTTCTGAAAATCCAACCAGATTTTTTTTTATATACTTTTTGTTTCTATGTGCGCTGCTGTCAAGTTTGTTGTCCTTTATAATATTACAACAATAATAATCTAATCCTTCATACTCAATGCAAAAGCTCAAAACAAAAAGAATCTCACCCGTCAACTACCTTAAGCCTCTTTAATTATGTTTGTCTTGTACTTATATATGTACAAAACATATATATTTGAACTACTTTTCACAGAAAAGTTCTAAGAAGAAAAAAATAATAATTTCCCAATCAATTAAAGTTAACTTAAAAATTAAAAATAAAAATAATTTTTTTTACATGAGAATAATAATTTCTCTTATATATAAACTAGTCTTAATTTTTATGGAAAATATTTATTTAAAATTCTTATAGAAAATTTGTATGTATATATGTGAGTAGTTGATGAGTGAATGATTTGTCACATGCATAGCTTGGTTGGAGTTATGTTAAATATTAGTTGGAAGTGTTAAAAAAACTTAATGGTGTTCACATGGCAACCCACATGGCACTTACCTTCCTAATGTGGATTCTTTCTTTTCTTTTCTTTTGTATCCAACCACTATCAATCATCTATAGGAATTGGTAACCTACTTTTTAGTCTTCACACTTCAAAGTTATATTGAGAGACTATTACAATGGCCACCAAAAATGGATAGAACTTTCATACATATAGGTCATAACCACAAAAGTCCATATCAATCATCATTATGTTTTAATTTAATCTCTCTCCATTATCATTAGTGCTGTCGTTGTTTCTCCAAAATTACAACGGCAGCAACCACCACCAATTATAAAGCTGTAATGGTGCATGCATGTAACAAAGATAGATATGTGATATTTGTATTTATTTTTCAAACTTAACAAGTTTGTGAGTTTTGAGAGTCATCTTTACCATTTTTTTTATTCTGGTAAAATCTTAAATTATTGTTTTTAGTTATTTTTATAAGTGTAAATTTTAATTTTATTTTCTTTAAAACTTTAAATATTCATTTTAGATAAATAAATCATATTTATTTTATGTATGGATATTATATTACCATATTATTGGATGTAGTATTTAAAATATTTATTTAATCTTTTTATTCGACACTCAAAAATAATAAAAAAATAATAAATTATATATATATATATATATATATATATATATATATTCTTTGTAATATTTTAGGTCTATAAACATCATAAAATACATTTTATTGTGTTTTATCTCGTGCGGAGTTTGAATGTTATTTGAAAGTTTGGATCTTGAAAAAAAGATTTAATATTATAAGTTTATTTTCTTATTTTCTCTATTTTTATTGGTATTGTACATGGGTTAAGTAATCCCTAATGTCTCAATCTTTTATTTATATATTAATTATTACTGATAAAAAAACAAAAGTAATTAAGTAGTCTTATATAATTATACAACCGCTATATAACCTATTTAGCAATTTTTAGTTTAAATGATCTATCAAACAACCTATATAACCTATCAAACAACACTTTTAAACGATCTTCATATGTTTTTTCTTAAATTAGAAACTAGGTCAATATACTCAACACTTCCTTCTTACTTCCTACCAATAACATTATGTCATGTTTTTCTTTCATATATATGTAATTATTGCCATCACATATGAAACTTTTTGGGGTGTAAAATTATCTTTTGTCAAGAACGAGCACTAAAGGTAAGGTGAATTTTTCTTTCTGGTGTTCAGTTTGTTATATAATTAAATAATGTTTAATTTGAGAATTAGAGTACTTTAAATAAAAATTAATATCCAAATTAGACCTATTTGAATCCAAATATTCAAATATCAATGGAATGGTTTGGCATAATAATATTGTATGACACAAACATGATCCCTGACATTAACCAAAAGCCTTAAAAAAATTGGCTGTCATAATCTTATTCTCTCTGACAAATACATTTATTGAACCAATAGCTTCGTCGAATTCAGAATATAATCCAAAGATCTTTTAGACATTATTGGGTTCTGTAAGTGTGTATTGATGATGTGGGGCATTATGTATACCCAAAAAATAAATCACAATAAACAATTGTATTGATGATGAAACAGTGGTCTGAACATATTTTCCTTTTCTTAATTGCTAATGGGGCATCCATCTTCATACCTACGACGTTTCATAATTATATCAACATTGATAATTTTGTCTCAAATAAGGTATATTTCAAATTGAGTCCTCTTATCTACAAAGATTTTCGGGTATTGTTAGCCATGTCAAGAATCTCTCAACTGTCAATACAAATCACTTTCCATCCAAAAATCTTTTACAAGTGAAGGAGAGAAAGAAAAATGCAACCAGTAACAAAAACAAAAATAAAATTACTTAGAACATCGACTAGAAATAAAAATAAATTATTAGTGAAATATCATTTTAGAATTTTAGTTTGCAAATGTTGAGTGAGATTCAAAATTTACCTATTAAAATTATATTAGAGTCATCAATATTTATTGTTTTTTAAGTTTATATATCACGTTATTGTTATCGAGTTAGATCATCAATTAATATCTAGTTCTAATATGTTTTGACTTGAGAAAAATGTGTTGAAGGATTTCATGTTAACTAATTTTTAGTATATAAACAGACGCAAATTTCACTATACAAACTAATTTTATAAAATTAAATTTTTGTATTTTATATAATTTTTATATAAAATTATTATTCTCTATTTTGTTATTATTGTGGATTAACATTAATCAATAAATTATATTATTTATAAGTATCAATTATATTACACAATGATTATTAATTTATGGATAATATATATTGGATTTCTGATGAACTGTTCATGATGTGGATTGGACTGATTAATGAACAGTTTGTGATGAACTTGACGATTCAGTAATCTGTTGAGAGGTCTCTTGTCTCTACTGATAAGGATATAAAATTAATATCCCATTAATCAATTTTAAAGATAGAGAAATAAGAGATTAGAAATAAGACATTAGATACGTACTTTGCTTCTCTGGACATTCAGTCCTTCTAACATACCCTAACAGAAAGAGAACAATATTTTCTCACACAAAATTCTGATACAACTCTTCCATCTACATTATTCTTAATTGCTAATTAGGTATTCTTAATTGCTAATTCTGATACAATTCTTAAGAAAATTTATTCTATGATAAAGATAAAGTTTGATGTTCTTTATAATTGATCTAATTAGACTTCATAATCTAACATAAATTACACTTTAAATAACTTAAAACAAATTGCATGACTAATTTTATTATGTGGTTGAGAAAAAGACGTGAATGATTACAGAAAATGCAAGCAAGGTTCTAATTGTTTGATGGAGTAGAATATACATGTGCAGCATAAGCCATATCGCAACTTGGCAAGAATATGGTTTTTCTTCATCTGCCATTTCCCATCAATGGGATACTGATTAAATTTATTGAATTATGAACTGTAATATGATGCTTTTGACGTGACAGGAACATATCACGTAACACGTATTTATAAGATTTAGTGAGAAAAACTATAAACAAATACTATAGCAGATCACTGATTTTGAAGTTTTGAAGCAGTGAAAGTTGCTTATTTAGCAGAGCAGCATCCATGGTAAATAAACAGTTAATGTCTGATGAGAATAATGATTAATGTGAATGGGTGAAGCAAGAAGGTTGTTTGAGCGAAGAAGCATGAACATTAGTCCCATCCCCGGGGAACCCTGTCCTCATGTTACTCATTCATGTTTCTCAGAACTGAATTCATTGGTGAGTGAATGTGTGACATGGAGCAGACCATATGGCTCCAAAGGCTTCATTCTTAACTTGATCATATCAAAAGTGTTATGACTCAGAAACAGTAGATGGTGAAAAAGCATGGTGTGACCCACCATGTGCACCGTTACTGTAACATCCACCACCTGCCACATGTGAAGCCGCCATAACCCAAGCTTAAGTGCCTTAATATCGCTTTCTTCTCACTGGATTCAGATTGTCTTATTAACGTTTTAGATATTTTTCGTAAGTGTTATGTCTACAGAGAAGGTTTTGTGGAAAGATACAACACCAATAAGACCTGAGTTCGAGTCGATTTTAACCATCGATTTTGATATCACTTGTTAGATTTATAGATGGAGTTTCATTATGGATATACAATACCAATGAGACTTAAACTCAACTACATACTGTATTGACACCACTCTTAACTCAAAACCTTAAGACAATAAGTTTATGATCTTTATTCTTATATAATACTTTACTTTCTCATTTCTAACTAATGTGAAACTTAAACTTACACTTAAATTCCTACTCGTAAGCATCATTAATCTTTTACTATGTTATTGTTTTCAGGACCAAATTCGGTGCCATATTCTTTTCTTTGCGAGAAGACATTAATACCACACCTGGATCAGGTACGTGACTTCTTCAATCATTATACATACTCTGTTTTATTATAAACTACACTCTAACCTCGATAAATTTCACAGAGCCTGCATCTCACTTCTTGCTTATATGGTATAATCAGACTATTTTTAATTGAGGTATACATCTTCAACAACGTAGATGTAGAAGTGGTCTGATATAAGGTAATACAGTAGAATTAATAAATCTCATATATATATACCCAACAAATTTAATTACAACAGATTTTAATATAATATTAAAAAGTAGACCTTAATTTAATATTAAGAATTAATGTTATAAACTTGAATTAAGCTTAAAAGTTTAGTCTCTCTTAAGACTATTGGAACGAAATGAGAGGTTTTGGATGAAGAGTAAAGGAAGGATAAGGATGGAATAGCACACTAGAAAATAATTTTCTTTATTTATGAGTTTAGACAAATTTGTGGAAACAAAATTGGAGATGGGTTTTATTTAGACCCTTTTTCTATAAACTCCTTATATTTATAGGAAAAGACATCAAAATAGTAAAAAATGAGTTTTCGTACTTAACTTTTTGACAAACGGCTTTTTTGCATTTAGGAGTCCGTTAGAAGTGAAATTTATAAATATGGGTTTGTTGATTTTTTTTTTTGTCAAACAGGATCAAGTCGTCGTGGTGGAGGACGACATTAAAGGTGAAGTCGTCTTCCACCCGATCGGTTTCTCTTTTTTTTTTTTTCTAAAATGTAAAGTTGTCATGGGAGACATCAACGGTTTTAGTGGTACTGGAAAAGTAAAGTCGTCTTTATACATGACAACTTCACTTTTCAGATTTTTTTTTATTTTCTTTTTTGTAATTAATGGAAACTGAAAATTAAATAATGAAAACTAAAAATTTTGAAAAAAAAAAGAAAAAATAATTAAAACTGAAAATTTTGAAAAAAAAAGAAAAATAATTAAAACTGAAAATTTTGAAAAAACAAAAAATAATTAAAACTGATTTTTTTTTAAAAAAAATAACTTTTGAAAATTTTGAAAATAAATAAATAAAATCTGAAAAGTGAAGTCGTCACCTTACCACTAAAACCGTTGTCTCCCATGACGACTTTGCTTTTTTTTAAAAAAAAAAGAGAAATCAATCGGATAGAGGACGACTTCATTTATAATGACCCTGAAAAAAAAAAAATCAACGAATCCATATTTACAAATTTGACTTCTAAAAGACCCTCAAATATAAAAAAGCCTTTGACACACACTTTCGTGTGTATATATATATATATATATATATATATATATATATGTTTTTCTTCTAAAAACTACATATATAACTTGAGTTTCGACTTATAAAAAACATTCGGTACAAATATTTATCAAATAATATTATGTAAACGTACCTTGTTCTTCATACCTTGAAGTTCCTTTATGCTCTTTTTTCCAAATTAAAACGAGAAATACATTATTTATCTTAATAATATGTAATTTACTATGCTACTATATAACTCTTCTATGTTACTCCTTCTCGATGTACCTTATTACCTTCCAGAACTCAAACATTATCTATTTTAACAGTGTGTCCTTCAATATTTTATTACGTTTAATAACTCTTTTATTCCATTTCTTTGCTGCTATCTCATCTCATCCTATTCATTCCAGAACTTTCAAACGTACCATTATAATTTGCTTGGATAAGTGATGACGAAGGAACACAAAGATGGAAAAATGGTAAGAAAACCATTCAACATTCAATGAATTTGGAATTTCTTTTATTTGTTAAATCTGCTATACTATCATTGCAAAAAAAAAAAAAAGTAAGGTTTTTGCATTCTTCAAAACATCACGTATTCATATCTTCACCGAAATAAAAACGCTCTGCGACGTGTGTACCTTATTTTTAATACTGAATAAACATTTCAATTTGATCTCTATTGTAAATAAACTTTAATTAAATTAAATGTCTTACAGAATTGAAAAGAACTACAGGTCATCATTTGATTAAAAACTTGATAATAAAACATGAACATATAATTTATGCTAAGTATATAAATTATTTGAACATGATCATATAGTTACAATTACAAACTGTAGTACATAATAAATTTATCATTTTTTTTAATAACTGACTTAAAAGTTATAAAAGGTTAATCAACCATGTAAACTTTAATACCGATAATACATGCTATATTAATATAATACAAGATAAGATAATGTAAAGGATGTCTAATAAAAAGGAGATAAATGGACACCTAGGATGATCCCAACATCCACCCGACAACCCTACTACAAAATTAAAAAAAAAAAAACAAAAAAAAAATTAAGAAATAACAAAAAGCAAAACAACGTGTAACAGTGTTGTTGGAATGTCTATAAAAAAGTGATGTATGTATCAGCACTCATATAAAGTACACGTACGTAGCTTATAACCTTCACTCCGGTACATCTTCATTCCCTCTCCTTTTCCCACTTTTATTAAACACATTATGATCTATTAAGAAAGAAAGCATAAATAAAACATTGACTCGTTCTTCCTTTAAAGGGTGCTGCGTTTGGAGAATTAATTCCAATTGAATCAATTATCCAACCTAAAAGTAAAAATTAACTGCTTCTCATTCGATGTAAATTTTTTACTCTTTAATTAATTTTAAAAATCAAACACGTATTAGTTTTACGTTACAAAATTAATTCTAATGAATTTTACACAATTTAACACATAACCAAACACTACGAAATCTTAAAAAAAATTCAAAATTGAAAATCCTGAATATAAGTTCTGAGAACTTTATTTAGACAATTACAGGCGAATGTTTTATGTCTAGAACTATATGAAATCACTAGTCCTCCATTTTACTACATATGAGAATGTTGAACATAAGCACCCCGGCAAAATTACTTAACCTTAAGCAGTACATGGACCCAGTGAATCTTCTTTTTACTAGAAGATAACAAGAAATATAAGTTGCTTGTTTTCTGATTAAGTATAACTGCTTATGGAAACACGTAAGCAGCTTAATAGCGATTGCCATTATCGAATAACGATTATTGGCTAATAAATACAGAGCCCCCAAGTTCTTACAAAGAAGTAAAAGGGTGCATGATTAAACAAAAAAGGAGAAAGTACACTACAAAGAACCCCGTGAATGATAGTTCAGAGTTCTGACGAGATTGACACTGTCGTTGATGGTTAGCACTATCTTGAGTCATATTGTCTAGAAGCTTTTTTCTCCACAAAATCAAACAGTTTTGATTTTAACTTGACTTTGGTGTCGTGGTAAAACCCATGGTAGAAACTTGAGCATCGTATATACATATACAATTTTTTTCTGCAAGTGTAAGTGACATCTGTTGAACTTGCAAACAATGAGAGCTATAGCTTTGGCAAAGAGAGACAAGTACGTGAAAAGCCAAGGACAAACAACCAGAATCAATGACACTTCATCTCAATATCGGAATCGTCGTCCGGATTCCCATCAGGATTGTCCCTAGGGAGAAGGCCAAGAAGAGGTAGAGGCAATAATGAGCTAAGATTGCAAAGGATTATCAGAGGTGCCAAGTTATCAAATTTGTCCTTGGTAATTCCAAATAGTTGAGTCAAGCCCGCCCCTAACAATCCCCCAAGAACACTCCCTCCATTAGATACAGACATGAGAGTTGCGAAAAGAGTTGCCTCCATTCCTTCAGGACATAATCTTGCTGCTAGCACAAGAACGGGCATGAAAGAAGCCTGTAATAAATCAGTAATCAGATGCAAGACAAATTTTGCTGCAACAGATAATACACAAATAGTTGAGTTGTATAACCAAAGCACACGAAAGTTATCCACGTAGTGCGCGTTAGTAGGGCACATTTAATTATGTCGTAAGTCATAAAAAAGATCAAATTTCATTTATCATTATCAAAACTGCTACAAAAGGTATATTCATCCTTTAAATTTACTTCTCCATAAGGAAGGTGTTAATCTTCAAAAACAAGTCGGAAGAAGAAACAATTATGTTTTTACATTTCGAACTTCAAATCCATGGAAACCATGTATTTCTACAAGAGTGCCAATAACAAGATCTCCAACACACTGTATAATTGGCTAATATTGATTGAAAACTACAAAGTCAGGAGAAAAAAATGGTTAAATAAGTAGTGAGACCCACCAAAATTTATGAATTGCCATAAAATTTAATCAATAGAAGAGTGTGTTAGAGAATGTGTTGCTTGCATTTTCCTTCTTATAAATAAACGAATTTAGATTGTCTACTGGTGATTTTTTGTGTTGTGCCATCGAAGTATACTGATTTTGATATTCTAAATACATTAAAAACTTATTTAATATATCAAAATCAATGTATTTTAAAGGCACAATAGAAGGACAACACCAAAATAGTCTACAAAGAAAGGTCCTCTGTTTATGAGTGACTAGTAAACTTTACAACTAAGATTTTTATCATAAATACCCATTAGTTAGTCATGATAGCAATTACATAGGTTAGGTAATCAAAGAAATACATGGGGTTATGGTAGAAAAAAGGGGACTGGACCAGCAACTATATTGATAGATACCCATTAGTTAAGTTAGTAAACAGTCAGGTTCCGGTCCCCATAAGGGTAGGTATATGTTACGAGTAGCTGCCTACCACTCGGAATCCTAAGCAACTTCAGCTATCATTGCTATATTTACCATGGGGCCAGGGTCAATGCTTGCGAGGTGGGGGCGTCCAGTATTGATAGATACTTATGATAGCCATTAATTTGTTATGCTAGTAATTAGTTAGTTAGAAAGAAATACAAGGGCTTGTGTGTTAGAAAAAGGGGAATGGGTCTACAACTATTAGAGGCCCATTAAATGTGGGTTTACGCTATCAAACCAGTAGCTGCCTATAAATTGGGATAACTGTAAATAGGTTAGGGGACTGAGGTAGAGAAAGTAGTGCGAAGAGTGTATACAGTACTCTCAGATATCTGGAATCAGGTATCATAGTGTTCCCTTACTAGTTTCAACCAATAAAAAACCCATTATTTCTCACTGTTACGATTTCAGTTATATAAACAGGTATGAGGGCTTTCAATCTTGGACTTGTGGAGGTTGTGAAAATGATTCCAAGATTTGATGGGAAGGGATGCACCTTTGGTAGTTGATCAATTTAGAACATTGATGGAACTTGAAGTGCGAGAGGAGAACCTACCTTGGGATTTAGATGACACTGAGAGGAGACACTCTCAATTGTATGATTTGTTAGAATAGCAACCAAATTGTCACATTTCCTACCTCTGATAAGGTTGTGTTATGTGCTTTTCAACCAAAGATTTGAGTTTGTCTTCAAGATTCAGAGGAAGAAGATAAAATAAGCGATGATGAATTTCAATGGATCAAGAGCCAAGGAAAGTATCAAGGTGGCAAAGAAGAATCAAATCTGGTGAATGGACCAAGAAAAGAAGAATTGGAGGGACAAAAGAGGATGGAAACTGAGGAAATTAATGTGAGCAACCGCCATTGCAAGAAACACAAGAATCATATACAGTCACGGAAAAGAGTATGGTGAAGAATTGGAATTTTGGAGGAGCTCTAGAGAAAGAAATAGCTTCTTTTCAAAATTAGTGCGATGAAATGCTAAAATAGGAAGAAAACAGGAAGCCACAGGAACTGAATTGTTCCTTGTTCACATGAACAAAAACCAGTAAAATAAGGTGGAAGAACTTCATAACCTCTTCAGCAGCAATTGGAAACACTCTGTTTCACGGTCAAAAAGGCCATAGAAAACAGTGTTACAAAAGAATTGACTCACTCACACATTTGTGTTTGTCCCAGGTTAATTAAACGTTAATTTTGGGATGAAATGGTCTGGTTGGCTTGGAAACCACGCTGCTTAAATCAGTTGAAATACCAGTAGGACTTTGCTTCAGCAGTCACAAGCTGTTTACCTTAAGGACAATGTGAAACTTTAGGGGGAGACTAGTGATAGATACGCATTATCCCTATTTTCTTTCAATAGAAGATCAGTTCTTTCTAACTGCTGTGATATCAGTTCTTTCTCACGGCTGTCGTACCAGTTGTATCAGATATCCATTAGTTAGTTGTGTGAGTAGGATAGACATTCAATGAAATACAAGGGGTTGTAAAACAAGGGAAACGGTCTTGTAACTGTTTAGACCAATTAAAGGTGGGTATATGTTAGCAGATCAGTAGCTGCATAAAGATATTAAGAGGGGTTGAGAAGAAGATATTAATATAGTTAAATAGAATTAGGTTTCAGAAGAACTCTGGATCTCTCAAATATCTAGAAAATTCTTTGTAGAAATGCACTCAATCAATAAAAACTTCCAATCAACAGTTAGGACAAAAATTAGACTAGTGCATCATGTAAATCATTAGACTGAAGTTCCACAGAACCAAGATAAAAAACATGAGACTCTCTTGATCTACAGAGGGGACGACAGTAGCTATGAGCAGACAAACAGAGGATGAATACCACAATGAACAATGCCTGAATGAAAAGTATAGCAGTAGACAATGTCAGAAATTTGATCTGAAGAGTAGACAGGCAGAGCAGAATCAAACTCACTCAGATACCATATTGAAGACTAGAGATTTTAGAAAAAAAAATGCTTTATTTAGGAAGCACCAAACAACCTTACCATATAGATTCAGAGTGACATTACATTTAAGAAAAATAAAAATAAATTCAACATCTAAGAATAATGATAAGTAACTAACACTAACAAACTTAGTCTTTAATTCGCAAGAAACCATAATGATATTAACGTTTCCAAATGCAAACATGTAATTTAATTCTACAATAAATCCCTCGAGAGCTACTTCAAAAAGACTGCTAACTGCTGGTGCTTTAGGCCCTTTTAACTGCTTTTAGAAGTTACTAGTGCATTTGCATTGTAAACAAAAACAATAACTTCCCATCTAAGATTAGCAAATAATAGCAGCTTCAAAAGTACCAACAATAGCAGACTTAAATTTACCCAGAAAAATTTAATATTACAGTGAGAAACTAATAGATTCTAATAGAAGGGTGGAAATATAAATAGTTTTAATGCTTGAATAGCGAAGGATAAATGAAATACAAGAAAACTGTTTTCAGTAAACACAATAACCTGATTAATAACAACAGTAAAGAAGGTATTTTGTCGGGAGCCAGTAGTATATAACTAATGAGTAGAAGAATAAAATGCTAACCTGACTCAAAACAGTGAGAATTAATGAATCACCAATCGCGAACCACTCATCACTAATGCCAAATTTCCGGTTTAGTCCAGTAACAAGGAAAACCTGACAATAAAAACATAAAGATGTTTAGAACAGTCATCTCACATTAAAAATATATACATTTAACTGAATTATACAATTAACCTGAGTCATCCCAAGAGTTGAACCTAAAAGGGTAGTTGCAAGAAATATTTTCCGTAAAGGGACATTCTTCAAAAATCCATTATAAATACCAACGCCAAGCAGAGACGCAACTGAGGTAACAAGCTTGACACGTCCCAAAAACTCCGGGGTAAAACCAAGAGAATTTGTTCTGAAATGGATAACAGATCATTTAAAATTGAAGTAAATACAATGAGGTGATAAGAGAATACCAAGAGCACAGGAAACTCTTCATAGATAAAAAATAATAATGATCATATTAACAGTGAACATACGTAAAGTAGAACATCGCAGAGTCAGACTGCGGAGTTGCTTGCCACAAGAAAATAAACAGAGTGGGTAGAAAAACACTACGCTGTCGCACAGAACCCCAGAGCTGAATAATGCTCTGTTTTGAACTTTCCCAAAACTCTGTCCCGGAAAAGAGAAGATTTGGCCCCGTAGCTGCACCGAGCATTGGTTGTTCTTTTACAAGAATGGCAACTACAGATGTTATCAACGGAAGCAATGATGTGACCCCAAAAACAAACCTGCAACAGTATATAGTTATTGGAGTTTAGAAGCACATTAAAAAGATAAAAAAGAAATACCTCTATCAGAAATCAGAAGTATCTTGGTTCACAGACTTCTTTCAGTACCTTACTCCATATGCATCCAGTAAAGACCCACTGAAATACGAGCTCACAATTCCACCAAAGGCCGAAGAACCCCAACATAAAGACTGAAGAGATCCTGAGGTGCTTTGTGACTCACCACGTGCCCTCTCCACAACCATTGAATCTACAACCTAAAGCACAGATCAGTGTCTGAAATAGTTCTCTGAACAATTTCAATCTACAGATGACAGAAAACTACAGGTATAATGTCAGAGGCGTATAAAATTGAAAACAGAAAATAAGGTGAATTTGCATCCATGCATTGAGCACGGTGATGGAAAAGGCAAAGCTGCAAAAGGACTAAAATATATATAGCAGTAAGGTATCAATTTAATACCTTAGTGCAATATGAAAACCTAAATACCAGATGATGGAAGGAGTTAACTAATTAAAATTTAAAATATAGTACATTATAAAATAATCAAATCATATGAAAGAATGAATCACAAAATGAAGTGATTGCAAGCATGCATAAAATCTATATAAAAAAAACGTCAATAATGAAGAGAACAAGTAGACAGTTGTTTCTATTTATCCAAACTGTTCCTTGTTGACAAAAAAGAAATGATAAACCAATAAAATTTCATAAAAGTTAAACATAAAAAAAGAAATATTTTGTATTTCTGAAAATATTTATTTTGTTTTCACTCTCCACTTTATTTTACTCCATGAGAGATTCTTTCATGGATGATGGACGGCCAATAGTTAGAAGGGGGTGTGTGTAAAAAAGAGAAATAAATTTGGAATAGGGAATTAATTTAAATGTATTGAAATCTATAAGACTATAAATATGGGAGGTTAGAAGTTGTAGGAGAGAGGAGAGGTGCTCACGAATCACCTTGTTGAATTCTTCCTGGTTATACTGACCCGCATACTCCATAATATTCCCAGGGTACATTTCCCTAGTTTTCTATTCAATTCTTCCTGTTTGCTTCATTTTAAACTAGTTTAGTGCATCAATTGGTATCAGAACCTTCCACCATATCTCTCAACTGAAAACAAGGGGCATGGATGGTGATGTTGGCATTGCAGTGTTCATGCAAGACTAGTCAGGGCTAGTGCACAGCCAGCACATATGGGCGCTGGGTCTCCGGAGTGTGGTGGGATGTTAGGACCTACTGCAGGGTATGGTACTTAGGTTTCAGATTGGAAGGATGGAATTCAACTGTGAGGTTTATAAGGCCCAAGGATCTCCAACCGTAATTATTAGCTTTTGTAGTGTGAATCTCCAAGGTTCTTGTCACTGTATACTAGCCCTTCGGCTGGTCCTGAGCAAACACTACAAAGCTCATATCACCTGTACCTTGGTAGTTAAGTGACGTGGAAATTCCAAGGCTAAGAAAAAAACTAAGATATCTTTGACTGTAAATATCAAACAGTTGGGAAGAATTCTGGAAAGAGATTTTTGGATGAAAATTTTTAATTTCTGGTTCTTTTCTCCCTTGTGTTGTGCAAGGTTCTTTGCACTCATGTAAGATTCACTACCGGATGGAGATCAGGTAACTGAATTTTGATAACAGGATTTTTTTATGTATTACAGATTTTTGGCATAAATTGATAGCTTAAACATTGATATAATAAGCAAACCAAGAAAAAGGGATATTCCACCAATCATTTACACTCATAAAACAGCCAACTTCCAATTAAAAGGAGAAAATATATGTATAAAAGATTCTCCCATTCATTGCTACAAGATATGTACTTGCAATTGAAGATAACAAGTACAAAAATAAAGCACATAGGAAGTACACCAGCATAATTAAAGAACAACGATAATACATACATCACCTTACATCTATATATTTCTATCATTTAATTACAAACTATCCTACCCACTTTTCAGTTCACTCACACTTGTGTTTCAGTAATTTCACATCAATGTTAGATAGTCCGCTTGGTGTTGATGTGTAACAAGCATCATTTCTGTAATTAAACTATTCCAGAGAAAAAACATGTGTGAATAACTAAGTAGGAGACACTCACAACATCCGAGAAGGCAACAGAGAAAGATCCAAGAAGTATGCAAAAAGCAGCACTATATTTGTTGTCAACAAAAGTAGCCATCAAACTCCATGAGAGTGCACCAAACAGCCCTGACAAAACCAGGTATGACCTTCTTCGATAACCAAAGAGGGGGACCGAATCACTGCACACCACATTAATTACTTCAATAATGAAAATGCAGTCCCCGGTATAGATAAAATAAAATTGAGAAAATAATGAAGCACCCACTTCGGGAAGCGGAAAAAGTGAGTAGGTTTTGGACTCACCTAATAAACCCATACAGAGGCTTGACAAGCCACGGTAAAGAAGACAAACCAGCAATGACAGCTGCCTAGCCAACATTATGTGAGTGTAACATATCAGTCCTTCAAATGTCAGTTCATAATTGATTCAATAAAAAAAGAAAAAGGATCGGAAGTTCAAGGAAATGCTATCATCACTCTTTTGGTTTCTATATTTGATTTAAGCAAATGTTCACATAGAACTCACACCTTAAGTTAGATAAATGAACACATATTATAAAATTAAAATGAAATTAATCAAAAGATGTGCACGAACAGCATATTAAACCCCGAGTTCAGAAGACACACCTCAGCAGGGTCCAAATGCAAATCATCTTTTAAGTAAAAGTTGACAGCCAGTCTTGCAAGACCTAAAACACCTTGAACAAAATACACCATCGCAACAGCAACATTGTCAGGGGATAACTCTACCCCAAACAATTTGATGCTGCTCATACGATATTTGTGCTTTCTAGGAGGAACTTTACTAGAGGAAGAAGCCTCTAGATCGATATCAGTTGTTAAAGCGTCATCTTTTCCAGCACCTGCCACAAAAATCAAAATCCAACATTGATGCCATTTTACCATATTTGAAAATAAATTTATGAAATTCAAAAATTAAGAAAAAAATACATAATAATTCAAGCTCAGTGTAGAATACTTCATCACTCAGCAAACGCATGATGAATTGCATTAAGGATAACATTTACAAAAGCACATAGAAAATTTATACAGCCAAAAAGAAAATTAAAAGTTGCATGTGTCGTGGATGAGGAATTTCAATTTTGAAGCTTACTTATACGAGAAACCAAAAAAGGGTCGCTATCCTCGTTACTGAGTCGGAGAGAGGAGCTAGACCTCGGTACAGTGCCGGACATTTCCATTTCCGGCTGATTCCGACGCGTTCTCCGGCGGAATGGCGGAGTACGAGAGATAATTGGCGTGCGGCGTGTGAGTGAGGGATAAAAGTTGGAAAATTTGGAGGGTAGAAATGGTAATAAATACAAAACGTAAACGCAAGTCATTTTATTTTATGGAAATATTTATTGGTGTAATTAAATTCATTAGGGAGTTGAAATTTGAAGCATGTTATAGATGCTACAGTCCTGGCATAGCAGCTATGGTGAAGTTAGTGCGGTGCGTGCGTGTGTGAGGTGTGAATGAATAAGATATGGATATTTTGTGGTGTACTAAGATGGAGTTCGAATAGCCTTTTTTCAGTGAATTTCGAAGCCCTTAAAAGGTTGTGTTGGGCCTTTAGAATGGGTTTCGTTGTTTTTTTTTTCTTCTATCATTCTATACGTAACAAAAATGTGTTAAAGCTGTATATATGAATAGTGAAAACACATCTAATAATACAATAGAAACATGTTTCCCTAATCTGTCTTAAAAAAAATCGAGATTTACAATTAAGCATTTTCAGCCTGTATTTTGACAAAATTTTATTGGGATATATAAGGAACACGTTTACCACAACTCGTTTAGTTTATAGAATTTATCAACTTTTAATACATTTCAGCTTTGAAAAACAAAAAACGCATCACTTTTTTTAGAGAATTATCTTAGAGTAACTCAATTTTATGATTTAAACATTTTGCAAGATACTTAATTAAAAAAAATATTAAATATTTTTTTATCTTTAAATACAAAATTGAAAATTGTTCAATTCCACACTTTAATACATTTTAATCCAAAACTTAAAAAGTGAATGAATATATTTTATATTTTAGACTAACATTTGAATTGAAACTTATCAAAATGAAAACAATTCAATGTTATCTTAAAACAAGTTTGACACTTAAAAAAAATCAACACAATGGAATTTGGAGAAAAAAACTATATTTACTCATTTTTAAAATTTAGAGACCAAATTGTATCAAGGTTTAAGAATGACAAATTTTAATTTTGTGTCAAAATTTAAAAACTAAAAATATATTTAACCTTAAAAAAATATTAAAAAATATCAAGGTAACGATAAACAAATAATAAAACTTGACTGGAGCAGAAATATGTGTGTATCTTAAGGATAAACAAATAATAATACTTTACGGGGAGCAGAAATATGTGTGTGTCTTACCAAATCCAGCTTCAAGTATCCACCAAAAAGGAAATTGCAAGTTTCCAAAAATAAGAAAAACAAATATTGACAGAGACGTGCTTCGCTTTAACCAAAAGTAAATAAATAAAACAAAGAAAGAAGGGTAACTACGCTATGAGTTTACTCATTAGTTTTACTACCATCTTTGTTTTGCCACAAATGTTGTGCTTAACATAACGCCACAGAATCATTCTTCTGACCAAGTCAGAAAACTGTTCCCTCCTAAACCTTACAGCATGTGCTCCACTCCAAACCATACACAAATCCACCATCGGATTATCTAAATGCTCAGTACAACGGCTCCGATCATCATGTACTGAAAATATGCTAAAAGCACAAAGAGAAGAGAATCTACTACTACTACAGATGATGTCACTGGTCCTATGAGCGTGTCATTATAGTATTATCATTATCACTTTCCAATACTTTATATTATATAACAATAAACAAAGATAATATGGAAGATCAAGTCATACACATGTATCATTACAAAACTGTGGCCAACCCAACAGCAATCCCCTAATTCATTCATCATTTCAATAAAATCAACTCTACAGTACTATCTCTGCCTGCAATTCCCCTTTCTATCTTCTACATTGCTAATCTCATACAGGGTCACACTGATAAGCAGAAATAGAAAAACCAGGTACAGTGATCCTGATTTCCAAGGACCATTTTTTGTCCTAGAAAAATAAAAATGAAGGTATTATTCTGAGCCCTTTGAAGCAAATCATCGAATGGCTTTTGGGCGTTGGAGGCTTAAGGAATCAAACTATGGCCCGTAAATATCACTGCCTTCTAATTTATTCATCTCTTCCTCCAAAAGCATCCCTTGGTAACGGCATTCATTGCTGCAAAATGCTCTCTCACCCCTGCATTACAACATCACCAACTAAATTTAAGATCTTTATGTTTATTAATAGTTCTGATCTAATATAAATTAGTAGATCATACTTTCATTTCACTCTTATCCTTAACTTTATAGTGTAACAAAAGAACTAATTGTGTTTGACCAAAATAGAAAATAGAGTTACTTTGGCTTACAATATTTCAATTCAAAATTTTCCCAGTCTTTGTTGTTTTAAGAGGACGGATAGAAAGAGCTCAAAGATACGAAGAGGACAAAACGAAATTAGGCAGATATAGGCGAGCCCCATTCATTATGACATCAATTTAATTTTTTCTGCAGAAATATATTCAAGATGTAGTACCGTTTGATGATCAGATATTAAAGCAACTTTGCAGTACACAAATGAGCAAAATCAGCTTTTTTCCTTTCTTTAAATAAAGACCACTTGAATCCTTTGTCAGCTATTCCTGTTAGAGCCTAGTGCCAGATAAGTTCTGACAAATATGCTCGCAGTAAAACTCTTTCATTTTTTTTTTTTAATATTGATCAGGCCAAATAAAACTAAATAAAACCAGAATAATACTACAAGAAAAGACTTTGTTTTTCCGAGTAATTTTTCCCAGATTTTTCATAGTTCACCATAATTTATATGACGCAAACAGAATAATTTCAGTCGAGGTTTCATCTAGTCTATAAAAATGAGTAAAATTTGCTGTCTATTCACATCTCAAATCGAACAAGCCAATTAAATTCCTATTTCAAGAACAAAGAACTGGACAAGTATTTTTACGGGGATAGATAAAGAATAAGCAATTACCTGTACATGTAGATGTCTTTACCCTCTCCAAGGTTTCTTTTGCAGTGAAAGCAGACACTCAAAAAGCTTCGAGAGTGATAATTGGTGTGATGAGGAAAACACCCATTTTCCTTAACAGAGCACCCAAGTTCGAAGCAGCTACTCTCGATGACGCAATTATCAAATATGTGAGTGGTTCTTGGGTTTGGCCCATGGGAAATCACACGAGTGTAGTCCTCAGAGAGTTCCATTTCGCTTGCAGAGAGACATCCCATAAAAACTCGCTGAGAATTAGCACCCCCGGATGCAGATTTTCCCATGCACACACTCCCAGGGGAAAAATTTCCCTTTTCAGCTACTAATTTGGATGATTCAGTTGGGGACAGCGGAGGAATCTGAATCTTAAGCTGAGATCCAAAAACAACCATTCGACTCTCATGTTTGGAACTCGCCTCACTGTGTTTCTCTTCGTCGACAAGAGCGTCCACTAGGCCAAGACCAACACCTTTAGAATCCAATCTGTCCCAGTGACGCTTGTGTTCACTCCCTGGGGTTCTGGGGCTGTTTGTTTCGGACCAAAAAGGGTTCTTGAAACCGGAGAAAGGCTTGCTGTCGAGTATGGAGGTAGGGCTCATCATGGTTTCGGTTTCATGGAAACCTTTGGGAGTGAAATTGGTGAACAACCTAGGAGAACTGAAGAAAGAAGACGAAACGGATTTCTTGTACTTTTCTGAGGAACCAGAATCTGCCATTAGACCCCTGTTTTGTTTCTCTCACTAACTCATTCACTCAGTCACCAATCACCTTAGCTTGCTTTTATGTTTCCTGAAACCAAGACACAGAATATGCCACAAGTTTAGAACCATGTTAAGTTGTTTAAGTAGTGCTCATGTGATAACAGTGCTTGTGTTTGTGTGTGTACAGGAATCACCTGAAAGGACAAGGTTGGCCAACCAAACACGACCATCAGTTGGAAGAGGCAACACCAACACCAACACCGACTTTAAACAGAGGCTATAAATTCTGTGAAGGCTTAGAAGAAAAGGGAAAAACTGCAAATTGCAAACAAGTTTCCATGAGTAGAAACCTCTCCCTGTGTGACACCCCAATCCAAAACCAGTGAGAAACTTTGAGAAACAGAAGGAAAATAGGAGTTGCTTTATTTTGTTGAAGAAAAAGGAAAAAGAAGGAAAGAAAGAAAGAAAAATGACTTTTTCCCCGGCTTTCTCGCCCTCGGTTCTCCTGTTTCTGAGAATAGAATCACGATGGGGCTCAAAAACGACATGCGAAGAGACCCTCAGTGGTCATGATCAAAGGACCAGACGTGCATGCATCAGACAGCAGAACAAAGAAGAGTTTGTATTTTTGTTCCTTCTTTTGGCTACCTTTATTTCTTCCTTTCAATTTCTCTGCATTTATGTCTCTCACTTCTGTTTCACCTCAAATTATTAGTGCCTTACGAGTAAAAGGCCAAACACCCCTAAGGTAAAACCCACTCAACTGGTCCCTAAAATCCCATTTCCCCACCAAAATGTAAAAGATAAAAACTTAAAAAAGCTACGGTTGTGATGATGATAATTCATACGTAATCCATAAAGCCCTTCTCTTTTTTTCTCCTCTCCCTTTTATGCCTAGTGGGGTTATCTTTTTTCACTGTGCTCTTTCTCCCTCTTTATTTTCCACTAGTTCAAGACTCCATCATGAGCCCTGAAAAATTGGCATGGAGTTGCAGAGCCACCAGTACTGAGAAAGAGAGAAGCATAGGATAGGACACAAGACAAGGAAAAATTCAGAATTCAGAAATCATAAGCGGTGTGTGGTGATGGTAGTAGTACTGAGAATGTATGGCTTGTTGGTGTCTTCTTATAAAGACGCGTGTGTTCGAGAATTTTTTCTTTTTTTCTACTTTTTTAGCGTGTGTTAGTTTCAGGAGAAAATGATCCGTGGTTTTAACAAAACCGCCACGCTGCACTCTCTTCTCTCTCAGCAATGGCAGTAACAGTGTCTGAGTTTGATGTGTTTGTGAGAAAAAAAGGTAAGGTGATGTTTTGTGCGTGGAATTTGCGATTGGCTATCTCAATCTTTCACTCTCAACTCGCGATTGGCTATCTCAATCTTTCACTCTCAACTCACTCAGCATCAGTGGATCAAAGGCAAATATAAAGTATAATAGCATAGCATGCTCACATCATAGATACAACCACTCACGAGACTTCAATTACAAGATGCCTCCATGCCTATACCACGTCTTAATCTAAATTAAATACATAAAAATATAACTAAAATTGATGCTTATAATTTCTTTTTAAAAGAAGTGCACTTAATTTTAAGGTTATAGAAATAATTACCAATGAGACTTATTATGATGTAAATTTAACATAATGGAGATTCGTCCACCAATGTTGAATTTTATTACGTATATCCAATCAATTATATGAAATTGACATACTAAAAATGTTTATAAATCAGATTGTATAGTATTGTTGTGTAGAGGAATGCTATTATACCAATTTTTATAACGAATATTTGAATAGTGGATAGAATAAAAAGTTGAAATTTCAGTTAATGATAGAATTAAGAGATGTGATTCAAAGAACGTGTTTGAGAAAAAAAAATTGGAGAAAAAAAAAAGTCATTATTTTATCAACAAGAGTTTACTGACTCATATTAAATAAATAAATAATTAGAAGTATTTTGAAGAAATATATAAATTATTCCTTTGATTTTATTCATTTAAAAGTATTTAATTAACTTATAATTTTGTAAAATTAACTTAATTTAGTATATTTATTTTCACTATTAGTTTTGTAAATAATTTTTTTATAATTTAATTAATTAATAAATAAATTTTAAAACTAAAATGTTCATCTGCACTATTAATAATGAATTTATAATTTACTTGGTATTTTGATATTGAAAATCCATTCAATCAGAAACAATATTTTGAATGATTCTTAGGTATTGCAACAAATTTTTTAGGTATTGGGATAAATTTTAATATACTTATTGTTATTGCAAACACGAAAGGTAATTGTTTCTAGATTACAAATTGTATGTATTATGCATTAAACTTTTAAAAAGTTTGATTATTACTTCTACTAATACAAAAATGTGCATGAGTTATTAGCTCTTAATAAAGCAGTCAAAATAGAAAAAAAAAACAACTGAATTATCTTAAATTGTGTAAACTGTGTCATGTTTGCAGGTAATAATGAAGTTTAAAATAAAGCATTCCCTTAGAATCTTTTTTTTTTCCTACAAAAGTGATCAAAACCAACTTTTTTTCTTTTGTGTATGTTTTTTT
>Ga0214544_1004341_pt1 | contig 28558 bp, 10 predicted proteins | sample CNSS3metaG_FD_160074 | JGI IMG/M metagenome (GOLD analysis project Ga0214544, IMG submission 160074) | Root nodule microbial communities from cowpea collected in UCLA plant growth center, Los Angeles, California, USA - CNSS3 | ecosystem: Host-associated > Plants > Roots > Nodule | place: USA...
TACCATTTTCTAGAGTCTTCAAATATCCAAGTTCAATTTTAATTATTTATGCAAAATCTAATTTCATACAAAAAACCCAAATTATGAATTTATTCATTAGTTTAAATTAGTCACTAATTACACAATTGTTTAGTATACACGAGTCTCTTGGGAAACGATATCCCGGTCTTACCGGTTACTACTTGCGCAACTTGGTACACTTGCCAAAGTCATAACAGAGTTCCTATCGCCTGACGCAGTCACCAGTGCTGCCAGGCACTATACCATTAGCAGACTTGTTGGTTTTTGGCACCCCAAAATGGCTTGTTCTTCACTGCAGATTGCTCGAAAGCTATATTGCACACTTGCTTGGCCGAACTTGCTAATTTCCCAGCATCCAACCATCGCTTTAGTTTCCTATAACTCATTCATAAGGCCATTTATTCTAGTCATTTGCTTCACCAAGCTCTCCATCCATGCGTAATTACTCAATCAAGCTTAAGAAAATTGCCTAGTCCATCTAAGAGAACTTACTCAAATCTGAAAAACATAATTTAGTCACCACCCTAGGCTATACAAAGCTCATATCAGAATAATTTCTTAACTCCACTATTACTAAATTCCATCCAGTTCTAATTCTTATGCTTAGCCAATTTAATACCTTCTTTCATCCTTCACTCATCATCAATTATCTTACCAAGACCCAAATCATATAACTCACTATTTGAGTATAGATATTCTCTCCTTCCACCATTTTCTTATATCAGATTATTAATTCTCACTAGAGGTCATTACTTATTTGACTTCAATTCATCCCATGTACACCCTTACTACCAATACGTAGTCTATATTTCACTACACCCCCTGTTCCTCTATAATTATCATCTCTTCATGCACGATTAGTTCACAACTCAATTCACTGTCAGTTTCTCTCAAAGTTGATTAACCAAATTCCAAAAACATCACTGTTACGCCACTATCGCCTACCGGCATCTCATTAGTCGCCAGGCGGCATATCAGATTATGGGTGAAAACCTAGGCTCCCTAGACCTGCGATCCCCCTTTCCTGGAATTCCTCAAATCCAGCCAATTTCAACACACCAATATCTCAACTCACTTAATTCCCAGTTACACAATCAACCCCAACATCATACCAATTCATCAAAATCATCGAGGATGTTTATTATCAGTAATGAAGCATCCTTCACCCCACTTAGGTGGTTCTCAATCAAAAATAGATATAATTACAATTCTAATCACAACCTCCCAAAAAAACTGCGACAATGCACAACTTAACATTCACATAGATATAACACTCCTAGTAGAACAATCACAACACCATAAAATTCCTAAACACAACAAAACAGACCCAATTCACGTCGTGTCACCTGGCGGGCACACCTCGCCGCCAGGCAGTTCATGATAGAACCAGAACTGGGTTAAACCTAGAAACCTTGAAAAACAACGCAAAAAGAAAGGGTTTTCATGCAGTTGGGTACACACATGGCATAGTACATCATATATGAACAAAAGCACACGAAAATAACTCCCCTTACTTGGATTCCTTGCTAAAACTCGAATTTGGTGTGTGTGCCCTTCAATTCAAAACTCTCCTAGCCTTTGGTCCTTTTCCAACAATGGCTTCTACTGCAATTCTTCTCTGCCACTAGCTCGAATTCCCTAAGAATCTTCTGCCCAGTGGTTCACACGAAAATTTCAGGCCTCACTCTCTCTAATTCCCTTCTCCCTCAAGGTTAATGCTCTCTTAATTACCCTTTAATCCACTAAAACGAAAATTAAATTAGAATTTGGTTTAATGGTTATTCAATAACCATTACAGAATATCTCTCAACACATTAGGCTGCCTCTCTTGGCAACTAGGGTTACTCTGCCTTTTCATCTCCATGCCAAAGGGAATTTTGGCAAAAAGAAAGTTAGATTTATTCCCAACAAGGTTTAAACACATAACCACTCAATCACAAAGTCAATGCACTACCAATTCAACCAATACACGTTTCATGATAATTCTTATAATTTTAGGATTATGTTATCACTAATCACATTAAAACATCTCATTGAAAATAATACACATAATAAAATATCATACAATTGGCATACATAGGACTTGAACCCAAGTCCTCTCACATAATAAAGTACTCTCAACCATTTAAGCTAGTACTTTTCCACTCACTACAATCCGCATTAAATGCCTTAAAGGATTCTACCACCCGCATTTATTAAATAATTATTTAATTAATTATTTAAATTTCTTGGGTCTTACAAATATCATAGGTATTGTTGGGGTTGGTATAATTATATGATGATTGGACTACTTTTACATAGGTTCCCATATTCCATGTATATTCCTTGCTACACTCAATTGATGTAATATTTTCAAATTTGGAATGCATGAATGTTTATGCTTGATTAATACTTAGGAACTGTGACGATGAAATTTGTGGCATGTGAATTGTAATAATACTTAAATGGTATTTTGTATGTTTGATTGCAATGCTTTTTGCGATAATGCAAGGGCATGGGCTTTTTGCGGAAGGTTTTGCATGGGTGGTTGTGATGGTTTGGTCTGGGATATGCTTGATTAAATTACAAGCAGGGAGGTTCGTAATGGAATTGGAAACACGTGGTTAATGTGGGCGAGGAGGTCCTTATTGGTTGTGCTCTTATGTGGGGATACGAGCGGGGAGGTTCATATGTTTCGTGCTCACACTTGATGTTGTTGTGAGCGAGGAGGTTCATACCAGGTGTTCATGCGTGTTGGACTACGAGCGGGGAGATTCGTAGAGTTGGACTACGAGTGACGAGGTTCGTAGAGTTGGACCACAAGTGGGTAAGTTTGTGGAAGCATGATAATCCCTAAGACTATATTTGGGTGTGCATTGCTCTCATATAGGTTATGAGATGAGGGTGACATGGTACAAAGAAATCTATGAATAAGAAAATGGCTAAGTTACTTTGGGATGGGTGTAATTATCATTATTTATGTATGATTGTTTATTTTAGGTCACCCTTTCTGTTAGTGTTTGGCGATGATCATGTGACTTGTCACACGGGAGCAGAGGTGAATCTAGGTGAGGACGTTGATGCATAGCGGCAAAGCTAGCCTAGCTATAGGGATTGCTTTGTGACTTGTTTTCAAAGATTTTGTAGTTTTCTTTTATTTGGCTTTTGAATTATGGATTGTAATAAGGCTTTTGAGGAGTATTTCTATTTCACGTGATGTAAGTTTTAAATTTTTCCCGCGCTTGGGAACCATATGAACTATTGAATTCCATATTTTATATAAAATTTGCTTTATCAAGAAATATCTGCCTAGGGTGTTACACTTCCTTTGTGCTTCGCTAAGTTAAAGTAGTTAATTAGAGTTCTTAATTTGGGATTTCGAGTTTTACTTAATTGTTTTGAGTGCTTCAAGTTTCTATAGTTAATTACAACCATTTCAAATCATTTTTGCATAATCAAATCATTGATTCATCCACTCAATTCTAAATATAAATGTGTCTTACACCTTGCATTCATGAGCACTCATATGCCTTTTTCCATATTTTTATTTTCTAAATAGAATCTCTTATTTTCCTTTCCAGTAGTTTTAATTCAGTTTATATAGTGTATTAGAGTTAGTTTAAGCATATACATTAGGTTCATATAGTTGCATTATGAAAATCCACAGTCTATGCATTTAGAAGCATTGGTTAGTATCATGCCTAGATTCATCTAGTTTGTTTACAATTCTTGCATTCATTTTAGGTTAGTTTTAGTTGCTTTAGTTTGTTTAATTTTGCATAATCAAATTTCCTCCATTTGCATAAAACACACTAAAAAATCATTCAAAATTCACTTTGTCTTCCCTACGATTGATCTTTGGTTTCACACTATGTTGCACTAGTGGGAAATCAATTTTTGTAAACTTGAAGATACTTAGAGTTTATGAAGCAACTAAGAACAATGATGATAAAGCTAGCCCAAGTGGTGTAAACCAAAGGGGTGATGAATGATAGCACAAATGAGTTTGATGCATGGAGATTTGATAAAGATATTGCAAAGTAAATTGATGAAGGCATGATAGATTGAAGAAGACTTTAAGAAATTTTGTGTTGATCAAGCTTGATGTGTGGTTAATCTAGCTATAACATGAAGATCTTAAAGTTTGAACATTGAAGCTTAACATGAAGACTATTTGACACATATTAGGTGTATTATGTTTGGTTGTAGTCTTTTAGTCAGTTAAATGGGCTTTTAACATATTAATTGGTTGGCTACTATGATTTTGTTATTAACATATTCAATCAGCTGAATTAACTTTCAATCAACTGATTTCACTTAAGTCAAGTAAAATCAACAAATTGAATAGATAAATCAACATGTTGAATATGCTAACAGACAGACTATAAAATATGGATTTTCGGAGAGATTAGTAACAATTGTGATTTTGAGCGCAAAATTAGTGTGAATACTTTGGAAAATTCTCTTTCTCTAAGCTATATAGATCTACAGTTGTTCGTGAAGTGTTTTTTACAATCTTGGAGCCTTTTGGTTGGTGTAAGAGACTTGGAGAAAGAGGTTTGGTTGGCTAGGGAGAGTCATCACCAAGGTTGAGTCTTTCTAAAGTTTCTGAGTGTTGTGTGGTGTGATTCCATATCTGCAAATGAGAGTCTTGTTATGCGTTGTTGAGATTCTTGTGGATTCAAGAGTCTTGGTGTAGTTTTTGTGTTTTCAAAAGTGTAATCTTGGTGGCTTTTGTAAAAATTTTGAAAGAGAGCAAAGTTAGGCTAAGGCTACCTTGATAAATTGAATGTAGCTCAAATTTGAGTAAATTAGTATAAAATTTTTTGTGTATTTGTTTGATCTTCTTTTACTTGGTTGTTAATTGTGGAAATCTTTCAAGAAAATTATTTTGAAAAATCTTTTTATAGCATTTTGATGTTTTGATGTAATCTAGAGTTGTAACCATGCCTGTACTATTGATTGGTGTTGATCTTGATTAATTGCGCTGCCAATTTCTGAGTTTATAAACAAATTTTAACTTGACAGATCTCATATATAACATCTAATTAATGTCTCATCTACTAGGTACATAGTATAGTCTAATGATGACTTGATTTAGTCTAACCTTTCTTTATCCAGTCCTTGTGTAAGTTATCTATGTATCTTAGGCTTGGTAGAATAAATTTACTTTAATCATTTTGACTTAATTTTTCATTTCATTATGGATTTTGTTAATATCAAAACTTATTCATTATTATCAATCTCGTCTAGTGGGGTTCTTGAACGTCTAACCCTAACATTATAACCATCAGATGCTACAAAGAGATAAATTGATAAGATGATTTCTAAGTCATGCATCTATAGGGCCTCATTTGACACATTTTTCTTTATTTTCTTAATTGTTTTTATTGCTCTTGTAATTTATGGTTTGCATGGTTTATTTTGTTTAAATGCAATTGATAAACTACAAAGTTAAAAATATTTATAGATAATTATATTTGTCTTTAATGTTTGATCTATTTTCTATTAAGTGGTTCAGTTTATTAAGCGCAAAAGAGTTAAGCTCTATTCAATCTTCCTCTTTCTAGAGAAAATTGCACCAACAACTTATATATGAATGTTCCTCATATATTCACATTTTATCTAACATGTGCTCATAAGTTGATATAACTATGTCAAGTTACATTGATAAATTGATAATGACCAGGCGACACAAGTCAAACACCATCAGATGATGTAAGCTCAAAGTAACATTCATCAAGCGAAACAAAGATAAAGTGACTCATTAGATGGCTCAAGCATGAGTTGCCAAGAAGACTTAAAAAGTAGGTTAAAATACTCTGTTGGTCCTCATTTTTGTACCAAAATCTCAATTTGGTCCTCGTATTTTATTAGTCTCAATTAGGTCCTCATATTTGTAAATTAGTATCAATTAGGTCCTTTCCGTTAGTGTAAAACTAACACTGTTAAGTAGTTGTCACGTGTCACCTCCTCATTTTTTTGAATTTTTTGAATTCTTTTTTTTTGAATTTTTGAATTTTTTTTGAATTCTTTAAACTTTTTTTAAAAAATATTTATGTCGCGTGTCATGTTTATAGTGTGTCACGTGTCAATCTAATATGGTGACACGTGTCAAATTATTGTATGAATCTCAATTTGGTCCTCATATTTGTTAATTTGATTTGATTTGAGTCCCAAATTTTTTTAAAAAATTTCAATTTTAGGCGCTCCAAATTTAGACCAAATTTTAGTTTTATATAATGTTATGATTATTTTTATTAAAATTGATATTTTTATTAAATATTTTAATAATATTAATTGTATAATATTAAAATTTTAAATATATTTATTTTAATTTGTTATAAAATTGTTTTAAAATTTTACATTTAAACTTATAAAATTGTTATTTTTAAGCCAACTCTAAAATATTGTTGATATAGAATGTTACACAAATATTTCGAATACAAGTTTATTAATCTATATATTTATAATTTTAAAATAAAATTTAGATAAAGTTTAATGTAAAATATAAATTGAAATAAATTAAATATTGTTAAAAATATATAATAGAAATATCACTTGTAATAAAAGTATCATCATTATATATATATAAATTAAATTTGGTCTAAATTTGGAGCACATGAAATTAAAAATTTTTTAAAAAAATTTGGGACAGAAATCAAATCAAATTAACAAATATAAAGACCAAATTGAGATTCATATAATAATTTGACAAGTGTCACCATATTAGATTGACACGTGGCACACTACAAACGTACAAACGAGACATGTGGCATAAATATTTTAAAAAAACATTTAAAAATTTAAAAAAAAATAAAAATTTAAAAAAAATTCAAAAATTCAAAAAAATGAGGAGCTGACACGTGGCACCTACTTAACGGTGTTAATTCTACATTAACGAAAATGACCTAATTGATACTAATTTACAAAAATGAGGACCTAATTGAGACTAATAAAAATACAAGGACCAAATTGAAATTTTGGTATAAAAATGAGGAGCAACGAAGTATTTTAACCTAAAAAATAAAAATTGGAAAGATGATATCTTTCTAATGGGAAAACTCATGAGACAAATGTACTAAGTAGACGATTAAAAGTCAAATCGATCAAACGAAGTGAAGCAAGACCTTATCAAAAGAAAATATTACAATCCATAAGACCATTCATAATAAATTGATTATTAGCAGATGATAGATCAGACAACTACATAGATGAATCTAAAGCTTTATGATTTTAACTTCTTTATTACGTATTCTTATATTATTTTTATTATCTTGGTAACAACAATCATATTCTTTCTGAATAATTTCAATAAGAAAAGAAAATATTTAATAAACAAATCATATCTTGAAATTGAAATTATTCTTTATACATGTCAAATGAATAATATTCATAGAAATGTCTTATATACTCAAATATTATGTTCAAATAAAGTATTGCATATTATATTTTATATGTTTCCATTGAAAAAAAAAATGAACATCGGAAAAGAATATCAAATCAATACTTCTTGTACAAAGTAATTTGTAAATTTGAGACAATAATTAAAGGAAAATATATTGATTCAAGATTTGAAAGGATGAAAATCCAAAGAAGATATGAAGATTGTATTCAAGATGGAAGAGAAAATCCAAAAAAAAAAAGAAAAAAAATCAAGAATGAAAGAAACAAAAAGTGTTGGAACATTATATCACAACTTTCCTTAGTAAGAAAAAAAATCAAGAAGATTGTAATGACATGATAATGAAGGATATTTAGAAGAGAAAAATTGAGGAACAAGGTTATGAATAAGATAGATACAAAACAATAAATAAAAAGGTATACACAGAAGATAAGAGAAAAATAGTTCTACATAGAATACATAGGAGAAAGGAATACTCAAAAAGACAAGAGCTTATCATGTCCATTAAAATAGTCTAATCCATCAAAGGTCTATGAGAAAAACCATTGCAATATTCCTCACATTGTGAAATTTACCCTAGTGAACTTTATTTGTACTCACTTGGAAAGGTTGACACTTGTGATACTTGAAGAGGTTGATACTCGTAACTTGAAGAGCTTTGTGTATTCTAATTAAATTAGTATATTTGACTAGTGGAACTTCTCACGCTTGGTGCTTAAGAGACTGATTGTAGCCATTGCACTAAGGGTGAACCAATATAAATTTTGTGTGTTATCTATCCTTTACACTATTATTTTGTGATTCCATATTTGTGCAAAAATGTATAAAGTATCTACAGACTCTATTTAACACCCCCTTCTAAAATCATCTTATTACACTAGCATATTTTCCATCGATTTGGAATATCATAATTAATTACAATGGATCGAAGTACAATGTTTACAAGTCAAAAGATTATTAGATATAGAGAGTCAAGACTCTATTTAACATCCCACTTCTAAAGTCATCTTATTATGCTAACATATTATATATTGATTTGGAATATCACAATTAATTACAATGGATTGAAATACAATGTTTACAAGTTAAAATATTATTAGATATGAAGAGTCGAAAAATATAAAGTTATTAATTTCGAAACCATACGACACCCAAACAAAAGGTTGAATGGAAGCGATGAATAAAGTTTTTATTAACTTAATTACAAGCACTTTTTGTGGCTTATCGAAAAACACAAGTGGAAGCCATGAATAACATGTTACAAGCAAGTCAAGAACTTGATATGAAACCTTGACCTAAGCTTTGGGGCTTATCGAAAAATAACATAAGGACTCAACTAACACCTTTCTATAAAAGTTAGTTTATGGACATGACACAATTCTACCAATCAAGATTAATTTACATTCATAAAGCTAATATTTCTAGAAAAGAAGGATGATAGTTTCTAAGACTATTTACTTCATCATTGGATTTAATTGATGGTTGAATGAAGTTGAGGAGGCGAAATTGGATTCACTTTTGACAATTGTAGGGACAATACTAATAATCTCGACATATGAATCAATTTTAATTAAAATGTTCATAAAAAACATTAAGAAGGAAAACATTAATGAAATTGAATGTAAAGTCTTCAATTTTGGGAAGGAAAAAGAAGTAAAGGAGAGTGTCAAAATAATAGCTCACAAGATAATGAGCTAGGTATTGAAAAAATGATTTACCATAAAAGAGCTTTTTTTTTTCAAGAAAATACTTAATTTCGTTATCCATAAATGTAAATATACATAGCACTAAATGTTACAAATTGTACATGTTATTAAAAAAGATTTTAAAAAAGATTGCAAGTGTGTTAATAACCATACATAGTACAAATTTATAACAAAAATCTTGTAAAAGATAATTACTATTTAAAAACATATAATCTATATATAAGTTTTTGTAGTCACAGATTAGGTGATAAACGACTTATTATATTAAAAGTATTAAATATGTTTTTAGTTCATTTATTTTTAGTAAAAAGTGGAATACATCCCACTTTGAAACTATAGAACAATTTAGTCCATCATCTTTAGAAATGTGTAGATTTAGTTATTTGAACCAAATCTTGGTAAATTTATTTAACGTTTAAAATGCGTTTTGTGAGTTTTACATAAATTGTTTGACACATTTTCGCTTCAATGTTAATTGAAAAATACGTTTGAAATGTCAAATAAACTTATCAAAATTTAGTTAAAATAACTAAATTCACACATTTATAAATATAAAGGACTAGATTGTTCCAAAGTTTTGAAAAGAGACTAATTCAAACTTTCACTAAAATTAAAGGACCAAAAACATATTTAACCCTACTAAAAAATCACTATAATGTCTAAACTCCAAATGACAAATGAAAAACAAAAATAATACCTTAGTTACTAGTCTGTTTCCAATCTTTCCTTTACCTTTAATAATAATTTCTTGTTGTTTATCTTTCTTGCCATTTATATCTTTTGTACATTAATTTCTTAGTCTTTTATTTTATCCTGTTTCTTCAATTCTCTCGTTAGTGTTTGTTTTCTTTTTGCATTTATTTTTGTTTCGTCTATTTACCTCTAACATTTTTCAAAAAATTTATCATTTAATTTTTTTTTTTTTTTACAAATTTTCTTACCTTTGTTTATTGTTGTTTATTTCGTCGTTTTATTCCTTGCAATATCTTATTTGAAATATATTTTGAAAACTTTTATTTAAATCATATATAAATATTAGTAATATGAAATAGAGTTTTATTCAAGACTACGACTACTAAATATTTTAAAATTACTATAAAAGTAATAAATGAAGTCTATATTATTATAATTACAGAAAATCAAATTTGTTGTCTAGTGTGTTGATGCAATATATTTTGTCGGTCTAATTTTAGTCTATGTATAAGAACTTATATATTTAAATTAAAAATAATAAATATGTAAATAAAAAAAATCATAACATTTTTTTTATTTATAAAATTTATATCCGTCAAATTTTCTTCGGAAATAAATGTATCTTGAAATACCAAGAAAAGTTAAGTGGAATCTCTTTGTTAAGTTTCAGATGATATTTATGACCTCATTGTTGAGTTTCAGTTAACACCGAAAGTAGGTTATTATAACTTTTGGTCGTTAATTTAAGTCTTTATTTTCATTTACTGTTTTTATCCAAATTAGTAGGAGTTACTAAGCAGAATAACCAATTTATATTGAATAGGATCCAAAAGTCATAATCAAAGTTATTTTATCACTTGAACTTGAGAATTAGCATCGTACATTGATGTGACCCCAACAAGCCTAGCATTAAGCAAGGTACACTTTCAAGTTCAAGCCCATCAAAAGGCCCAATAACAATGGATATGCTTAAAAAGATCTAAATGAGCTTCATCCAAGATGGTTCAAACCTACATGGGCTTCTCACACTCTTCACATGGGCCAAAGAAGATGTGAAGATTTAAAGAGGTATATCAAAGAACAATAAAATAGCAATAATATTGGCTAATTGTTTAGGCCTTGTTTTTTTAGAATAATAAGTTAAACAACGTGTAGTTGAATTGCTAAAATTGGACTTGACTAAGCCCAATGGGAGATTTGGCCGTGAGCTACCAAAGGTCCAAGGTGGACTAAGTGGAAGTCAACATTCCTTCCTACACTTCATGGATCTAATACATCCAAGGGCTAGGAATGTTTCCTTCTTTTTCAAGGCATCATCCAATGGCCGTGAGCATTGCTCCTTCTCCAAGCTACGGCCAAGATTGAATGCATTTTTCATCCAAGGGCTAAGAATGCTTATGTGTATTTACTTTCATATAAAAGCCTAAATTTTATACTATTGTAATCACTCTTGAACTTTTAAATAATAGATGCATATGAGAAAACTTCACTCCTATTACTTTTTGTGAGTCAATTGAGCTAGAGGATTGAAACATCTCCTCTAGCTACCTTCCTTTATCTTCTCTAAACTCATCCATAGAGTTCTCTTCTTCACCTTCATGCAAGGGACTCCATCACACATTAACCATTTACCCCCCTAATCAAACAAAAGTAGAATTAAATCATGAAAGAAAACAAAAAGAAGAATAAATATAAGTTTTATTTCCTGGGTGTTGTAAATTGCTATTGATTAAAGTAATAAAAATATATTGTTTGGGTAGTATTTTTAAATTAAAATTTCACGTATTTGTGAGATTAAATTTCATTAAAAAAACAAAATTTTGAAATTTTGCTATAGTTCATATTGTTTAAATTTTGTATATGTTCGATGTAGGTTAGAACCATTTCAAGGTAGAATTTTGTCGATTTTGTTGGACTGAAAAATGAATTTTCGAATTTGATATTAACTGAAATACTTTATTCTTACAAAAAAATAAAAATTCATTAAGTTGTATTATCCTGAGTTGTATTATCCACATAGAACATATGAAATTTTAAACAACTTAGAATAAAGACTATTCACATTTAATGTAAATATAAATAGAAATAGAAATAAAATTCCAAGATATATGATTCATAAAAATATAACATGATTTTGTGAAACAAACACTCTAAAATTCACCCTAGCCTTAAGAGAGCTACTTAACCAGCACCAATAGTTGTTGAAATGTTGTAGCATTACAGGCTTGAACCTCCGAATACACCAAGTTGATCTCAGAGGAAACCCTGATAAATCATTCATGATATTCATAACTTCCATTTGAATTTCAATTGCAACTAGCTTAGTCGACCATAACATTATCCCTTGGCAGGCTCCAAGCAAATTAGAACCAACTTATTTTCAGCACATTCTTCCGTTAAAGTTGCTGATAAGTATGCTGATAATGTAGAATCAAAAGTATATGAATGAAAACCTGAACTAAAGCAATGTTCTGAACTATAGATTGCGAAACATAAGTCCACTACTGCAGTTCGGAGCAGATCCTTAATTCAGTCAAAGTCCCATTAAGGATCCACCACAATTATCAATTTTCCATTTTGTGGCTTCCTCAACAAAACCCTTTCACCAACCTCGGTACAAAATCTAAACTTCTCATGTAGTCAACCCTTTCATCAAAACGTAAAAATTAAGACATAGTTGAATGCTCTTACACGAATGTCTGCATTATCTTAATTTAGACAGATCAATTGACCAAACCCCAGGACAATAAGCTAGAATTTGACCAATAAAAATGTCATCACCTAAGCATTTGAGCATTAATCTATTCCATTTCAATCATAATACAACAACATTAAGGTTGACTACAAGCAAACAGAACACTACTCAGAAAACCAGAACTTAATTAAGCCATTTATCATGTTAATTAACAGAAAACAAGAACCAGATATCTAATCACACAAAGAAACATCTGCCAATTGCTAACTTAACCAACCAAAACAATCTTCTAACCAGTGCAAAACTTCTACAAAATCCTGCAACCGCAGAGTCCACTGGAAGCTCAATTCAGTGAAAATAAATTCCATCGGTAAACATGACCACCAAATTTTGCTCTCGAATCTTCTTCCACAAGAGAATCAGACCCCACCAAATACACCATTGACTTAAGAAAATTTCTTGCAACCTTCATCAATTTGAACAAACCCATGATCTAAACCAAACCACACCACGTTAGAATAGATTTCAAACATGTTTTATTCAAAATGCTCCAAACTCAGTTTGAAAAGTAACCTAAGTTTCATAACCTATTTAGCTATTTTCAAAACTACATATACACACACTTATATTTTACATTACACCAAGTTCCCTTTAATGCAAAACCAAGTTCCTACTACATCCTCAGTTTGCAAAATGAAAACAATTCCAAAATTAAGTTTGCCAACTTTATCCCAAACCTATAAAATGCAGCCTAACCAGATCGTACATCATCCAAGTAAACTATAACCCAAACACTTCTCATTTGGGTCCCATTGAAATAAATTCCTCACAACACTAATAATCAAACACAAGGCAGACAAAATAAACTGTCAGTAAATATTTCTTTCTTTCTTTTGTTTTGAAAACATGTAAAGAGAGAAAACACAATAAAATATTTCTCCCCAGTCCCTACTTGCTCACCCCATCACCGATTCAAGCGAACACATTAAAAAGGAACCATTTCATATAAAACACAAATGACAAATTTTTATGGTTTCAGTGAGTGAAGGCATAGATAGCAGTGGAGATATAAAGCACGAGAGCTGAAGAGACCAAGACGACCATGGCGGTGACGGCGTGCACGGCGGCTTTGCTACCGCAGGAGAGCACACCGAGGCGGATCTGGATGACGTTGACCATTGACAACACCAGGAAGAGGCAGCCCATGACGGACCCAATGGCGGAGCCCAGCATGCCCAGCCTCAGGGCCTTCAGGTTGATGTGGGCCCGGAAGGCCTCGTCTGTGTCCTTGCTGTTGAGCAAGTTGAGCGCCAGCTTGAGCCCCTGCGCCACCAGCGAGGACCAAAGGAAGAAGCTAAACGACACCACTTCGAAGACGAGGAGCTTCTTGGCCATGTCGGTGCCGGCGTCGCACGCCGAACGGCTCTCCAGGCTGCGCTGCCCCGGCGTGGTGAGGGAGAGCCCCACAAACACGGCGATCGTGAAGAGGGAGTTCACGTTGACCAAGCCGTCCAAGGCGGTGACATGGACGCTCGTGGTGGAGGAGGAGGAAGAAGAAGACACCCTTCTGGTCATTCCATCATTCGGGTAAAACTCCTTTGGGTACTGCTCTGATCTGCGTTAATCAAATCGAAGGAAAAAAAGAAGAGATTCAAAAAGATCAAATTTTTTGGATTAGAAATTGAAGCGATTAAGAAAATAATTTGGCGGTGAGTAAAATGTGCGTGGAGAGAAAGAAGAGAGAGATACTCGTCCATTGGGAATCAATGCCGGTGGAGAAAGAGGTGGCTTGGGTTTTAGGGTTAACGGAAATTGTTTGCTTAGCGAAGAGGGAGATGCTTTGGTTTTCAGTGCCTGGTTGGATGGATGGCTTCTTAGCTTTGTTTTGCTTTGCTTTTGGGGTGCTTTGAAAAGGAAAGGTATATGCAAGAAATTTGAAAAAGAAATGAGACCGCATTTAAAAGAAACACGTCAAATTAAGGAGTCTTCTTCATTTCTAATCTTTACAAAAAAGTTGCCAAAAAGATATGGGAGGAAGGTATGTATGTGTACCCCAATTTCTATTACTTCAAAATAACGCAGTCTTAAGAATTCATAATTTTATAAAATATAATACTATAAAATTAAAATAATAGAGTTTTAGAATATATATATATATATATATATATAAAATCTTAGGAAAATAACATTAAAGAAATATATATAATTTTTTTAGACTAATAATGAAATAATATATATATATATAAATTATTTTTAAGGCAAAAATTATATAGTTGTTTTATAACAGAGAGAATTTATTTTATTTATTAAAATATAAATTTTTCTAGTTAAGAATATAACACAAAATAGTTGTCAACCATATACCCTTTTATACAATAAGATAGATTTATAACCATTAATAATATATGCTTCTTACATTTTTTTTAAGAAAATTTACTCATAAATTATTATTTTTACAATTTTACTTTTAAAAGTATTCTTTTTAGAACTTTATCCTTGAAATTGTATTTTGAATTCTTAAAATAAAAGATAAATAAAAGTTTATTATTTTCACAAGTAACTGTAGAAATTAAACCTGTATTTCATCTAGAATTATGTATGTATATTTGTATTAAGAAATTAAAAAACAAAATATTTTCCAGTAGTTTAATAAATAATTTTGTTAGACAAATAAGAAAATTATAAATAACTTTTTTATATATTTTATTTTTATTTTACTTTATATGTTTTTAAAAAATTGTATTGCAATAATAGTTAAATATTCTTTAATTATATTAAGATTAAAATACTCCATTTTACTAAAATCTCAATTTGGTCTTCATACTTTTATTAGTCTCAAGTAGGTTCACATTTTTGTAAATGAGTAACAATTAGGTCATTTTCGTTAGTATGGAACTAATACAGCGAAGTAGATGTCACGTGTAAGCTTCTCGTTTTTTATTTTTTAATTTTTTTAAATTTTTTTAAAAAAATATTGATGCCACATGTCATGTCTATAGTGTGTCACGTGTCAATCTAATATGGTGACACATGTATTGTATGAATCTCAATTTGGTCCTCATATTTGTTAATTTGATTTGATTTTTCTCCCAATTTTTTTTTTAATTTTCAATTTCATGTGCTTGATCAAATTTAATTTTTATATAGATGTTATGATGATACTTTTATTAAAATTGATATTTCTATTATATATTTTTAACAATATTAAGTTTATTTAAATTTATATTTTACATTAAACTTTATTTAAATTTTCTTTTAAAATTATAAATATATAGATTAATAAATTTATATTCAAAATATTTGTATAATATTATATATCAACAACTTCTATACAAATCTTAGAGTTGGCTTAAAAATAACAATTTTATAAATTCAAATGTGAAATTTTAAAATAATTTTATAACAAATAAAAATAATAACATTATATAAAAGTTAAATTTGGTCTAAATTTGGAGCGCATTAAATTGAATCAAGGATGTCAATATGTTTTAATCATTGTCGCATTTAATCACTGTCGCATTTAATTGAATTTGTTGATTGGCATTGTGAATCTGTCACCCCCCATGTGTTATAATGTTGTGTTTGTTTGGAAATTGAAGCTTTGAACAAGGACATTGGTGTTTTCGTGACTGTTTAATCGAAATTGCAATTACGTTTTGTTGTTGTGTTGAAATTTTGAATTTGTCTGCCAACCCCCCCCCCCCCCCCCCCCTTGTGTTATTGTGTTGTATTTGAATCTGGAAATTGAAGCTTTAAACGAGAACATTGGTTGTTGGGAGACAACAAGGTTCACTTTCATATACTGCATTTTATCCGTTTTAATTTGGTGGGATACGACCTCTATCACAGGTAGTAGGAGTCTTATAACATTTAAGGTTGACTTTTATAATGTGGAAAAATACTAGCTTAAGTGGTTGAAAGTACTTAGGTATGTTGGGAGGACTTGGGTTCAAGTCATGTGTAGGTTAATTGTGTGTTATTTTATTGTTTATTATTTTTAATAAAAATATGCTTGATCATGATGAGTGATAATATAATCCTAGATTTATAGGAATTATCACGAGATATGAATTGGTTGAATTGGTGTGCACTTGTCTTGGTGTGTTCAAATCTTGCTAAACAAGAATTAAGTTTTCTTTTTGCCAAAATTCTTTTTGGCATGAATGTGAAAGGCCAGAAATCCTAGCTAGCAGAGGGACAGCTAAGAGGACTGGAATTATTGATCAAGAAGAAGTTTTGGAATTCTCAAGTTTAAGCAAGAAAACTAGGTAAGGGGAGCTTCTCTTTTATGTATTATTCGTGCGTGAATTAATGTGCCTTGCCATGAACTTACATGAAATTCCACCTATTTACGCTGTTTTTCGTAAGTTTCTGGGTTTTTGCCCAGAAATCGCTTAGCAGTAATTAGGGATGTCAACAGGGCGGGTAGGGTACAAGTAGTAGCTCCCCCGTACCCTACCCGCTGGATAAATATCTGCCTCGTACTCGTACCCATATCCGTCGAGTATTCGTTATGCGAGTACCTATCTATTTTATTCATATCCGCGTGTATCCACGGGTACCCGCAGGTATTTGCAAAATTATTTAAAAAATAAATATTTAATCATAAATTTAAATAAATTAAAATAAAATACATTACTGTCATAAATTTTAAATAAAGTTCAAATAAACTCAAGTTGATACAAGTCCAAATAATTGTAAAAGTAAATATAAAATGACGTTGAACACGATGAAAATTCTTTAATCAGTATTTTGATTAACAAACTCACTCTCTCTCGAATTGATTTCTGAAAAATAAACAAAATAAACAAATAATAAACCTCAATTGTCACGTGCCAAGTATTCTTATTTTAATTCTATCATTTGACAACAAGCATACCATAAACGTCATTGTCTATATAAGGTTTGATGTATATGGCCAATTTCAAATAAAGGAAAGAGAAGAATGTCAAGGGGTGTAAGTTTAGCGGGTACGGGTATCCACGGGTACGAATACTATGATACTCGTACTCGCTCTGTTAACATGCGGGTATCAAAAATACCCGTACCCGTGGGTAGCGAGTATCCATTTTTAATATCCATTTTCTACCCATTATGGGTTTTATCTACGGATACCCGCGAGTACAGATTATTTTGACATCCCTAGCAGTAATGAATGAGCCGCTAGGCGATGCATCCTTTTGACCCACTTTTTTGGGTTTTGCTCTGAATCGCCTGATGGTGAGATAAATCCGCCAGGTGACGCATGGTGGTTGCTTCTGTTTTGACGGTGTTTTGTGGATGTTATGCGATTGTGACCATTTTGTCAGGTTTCTGTGTCGTGTGCACGTGTAAGACTATGCTAGTGTTCTTATTATGATGCTTGGGGATCAAATTTGGAAATGCAAGCATGAAGATTTTCTATAAGACGCGAGAAATTTAAATAATTAAATAAATAATTATTTAATAAATGCAGATAGTGGGAACCTTTATGGCATTTAATGCTGGGGTTTATGATGCGTAATAGTACTAGATCAAGTGGTTGAGAATACTTAGTTATGTAAGAGGATTTAGGTTCGAGTTTTGTGTATGTTATTTGTATGTTATTTTAATAATTTATTATTTTTAATAATATGCTTGATCATGATGAGTGCTTATAAATTCCTAGATGTATATGAATTATCATGAAACATAAATTGGTTGAATGGTTGTGCATTGACTTGATAATGGGGTGGTTGTGTGTTCGAACCTTAACTTTAGTGAAATAAGGTTCGTTTTTCCTAAAATTATTTTTGGCATGGATGGGAAGGGTCAGAAACCCTAGCCATCTTGAGGAGCGGATGGAAGGGTTAGGAAACTACCTGTTAATGGCCTTTGAATGTTCATCAATTAAAATTCTATTAATTTTCGTTTTCCCATCATCACTCCTAATTATAGGGTTGTTTTTGCAAGGGGAGGGAAGGAATATGAGTTTGATCAATTGTGGTGCAATAGGACTCTAACATTTTTCATTTGAGCAAGGAGAATCAGGTTAGGGGAGTTGCACTAATTGTTTTAAATTTATTATAATGTTTCTATATGGCTTGATGTATGTGGGGTGCCTTTTTCATTCATTTTCGTGCAGTGTTTTCAAGTTTATGGAAATTTTCCAAAAACCGCCTGACAAGGTGAGTTTTTGAGACTGTAAACTTGTGGGAACTGGAGGAGAGTATTCTTCACACAAAGAGGCTGAACCAAGGACACATGGGGTCATTTCTGCAAGGGGAGGGAAGAAATATAAGTTTGATCAATTGTGGTGCAAGAGGACTCTAGCAGTTTTCATTTGAGCAAGGAGAACTAGGATAGGAGAGTTGTGTTGAATGTTTTAAAATTATTCTATTGTTTCTATATGGCTTGATGTATGCGGGGTGCCTTTTTCATTCATTTTCGTGCAGTGTTTTCAAGTTTATGGAAATTTTTCAAAAACCGCATGGCGAATTTGAATACCTGCCAGGCGATGCATGAGAGCTAGACCCATTTATGGGTTTTTTGTGATGAATCGCTTGACAGTAAGGGTAACTCTGCCAAGCGACACGAACATTGTGCAATTACGCTATTTTTCGTATTTTTCATGCAGCAGGGACCGCAGAGCGGTGGTTTCCTACCACCAAGCGCTAGGTCTCTGGTCTTATTTCGTTGGGCAGTAGGATCTTGTTGTTGGGCGACTACATTTTTCTAGTCTGCGCAGTTTTCGTAAAATTGCGTTTCCTGATTTGTTAACCGCCTAATTTAGGTGAAATTTTGACAGATGATTCATAACATGTTGTTATTCACTTTGAATGGTGGAGAATTAAATTAGAGATCTGCAACTGGAGATATACGTCACTCATGATTGATTGTTTGAATTCCCTAAGAGTATGATTATTAATGGATGATTAAGTGTGCTTAAGTGCTGGTATGGCCTTGATTGGTGAATGTATATATATAAATATATAGATGTGTGATTGATGAGTATGTTTTAGGTAGTGCTTGCTGAGCCATGTTGAATATATAAATCTATACATGTTAACCCGAATGTATGATGTTGTAAGTGTGTGAAAAAGGCCATTATTGATGATATCACTACGACTGAGTGTTGCATGATCATGACAAGTTTTAGGCAAGTATGGGAACATGATAATATACTTTAAATGTAATGGAATTGGAGGGGCATGCGATAGGAGTACTAAGGAAGTCCCTGGAGCGTGTGGCACTTGGCGATGAGGAGTGAACCGCTATGCGATAACCATTAAGATAGTGGCTCTATTTGTGTCTGACGCTTGACGGCGAAAGGGCTCCACCAAGCGGTGTGCGCTAGAATGTCGTTTGGCAGTGCTTAGGTAGCGCCAAGCGATAGCGTAGAGAGTAGTGTGTTCTATTGGATTGTGTTTTGGGTGTTTGTGATGTTGGGCTTGGACCAGGACATGATTAACTATGTCATGAGCGGGTAGGTTCATGGTTGGTGGTGAACATGTGATAATATGAGCGGGGAGGTTCATATTATGATGCTCTCGTGTGATCATACGAGCGGGGAGGTTAGTATGTTCCATGCTCACACTTGAGGGTTGTTACGAGTGAGGAGGTTCGTAGTTGTTGGATTACGTGTCTTAGACTATGGGCAGGGAGGTCCGTAGAGTTGGACTACAAGCGGAGAGGTTCGTAAAGGCAGGACCACGAGCGGACAGGTTCGTGGAAGCATATATATCTTGGGTCCATGGTCAAGTACTCTTGTCGAGTTTTGTTGAGTAGGTAAGGGTTGTTACTTGTATTTCTTAGAGAAAGCAACGCTCTTACCTGGTTTTGATGAACAAGTAAGGGTTATGCTCTTACCGGGTTTTGGTGAACAGACAAGGGTTGTTGCTTGTGGGTCTTAGAGAAAGCAGCGCTCTTACCGGGTTTTGGTGAGCAGGTAAGGGTTGTGCTCTTGCTGGATTTTGGTGACCAAGCAAGGGTGGTTGCTTATAAGTCCTAAGGAAAGTAATGCTCTTACCGAGTTTTGGTGAACAGGTAAGGGTTGTGGCTTGTTCTCCACACGAGGTGTTGATGCACAAGGGGAGAAATTCTTTCCAAGAAGCGTTGGTACGCAGGAAAGGAAATTGGTTGGTTATGAGAGTATGATATACATGTGTGTGCATATATTTGAATTGTATATAATTTGATATTGTTAGCTCACCCTATATGCTTGTGTTTCGCGATGATTGTGTAACACGTTACACGGAAGTAGATGATGTTGCGGGTGGTGTTGGTGAGGCATAGAGCTGGAGCGGGAACGCTTGGAGATTTGATTTTATTGTTTTCTTGATTTACTTTTTAACTCAGATTTTAATTTCCCGCATTTTGGGAAAGACATTTAAATAAATGTGACTTTATGATTTCTTTTATTTTATATTAGTTAAAATTAGTAATATCCGACCGGGATGTTACATTTTCTATTAGGGTTGGAGAAATAATCTAAAAATTTGGGAATAGGGTTAATAACGAGATAATTGTAATGGTATAATAGTATGGATTTTTTTCTTATAGGTGGGATTGGAAATTTGTGTAATTCTGGATTTTTGGAACCACTGGATTGAGTTTAGGGGAAAATTGGTATTCTCGCAAGTGTTGAAAAACCTGGGTTTACCCAGGTGCGGATGCACCGCCTAGCGGCACCATGTTGGCCGCTAGGCGACAATAGTGAATAGTTGTTGTAACATGAATTTAATTTAGGTGGCTAACAGTGAGGTTTTGGGAGTGGAATTGGAATGGAATTATGAATGTTATAATGAGATAGAAGCTGAAATAGGGTAAATTATGAACAAGTCAATGGATGGAATAGAATGATGTGCTTATATTAAATGGATATAGTGATAAGCCTGAGCATTCTTTGATGATCTAATAATCTAGAGATAGGGAGGTAAAGTAGCAAAATTGAATTGGAAAGGTTGAGAATTTTGGGTCCTTTGTGCGTGGAATTTTATGGTTTTGGTTATATAGAGTAAAGGTTTGAGAATAGGCTAATAGTGGTAAAATAAGATATTGAAACTTACTGGATTATTTAATATAGTTGCAAATAAGAGTTGTCTAAGTTATAAGTGGCATATGGCCTATGTGTGCATTGATTTTAATTCCAACTTTGGGTTTGAGTTAGATGAATGGAATTATGTGTGTGAATATAACTAACTGAATCAACTGTACTTGGCAGTGCACCTGGAGTCAAGCACTGATATATAGGTATAAGTTAGTGTTTTTGAATGAAATTGGAATAAATTATAACATGTTATAGAATGCTAAACCAATAGTTGGCACACTACTGATATAATGCTTGGCGTAGGCGAAGTCGTCAGGCGAAAGGGGTACCAAGAGCATCCCTAGGTCGTGTGGCGCCTGACGGTGAGTGGCAAACTGCTAGGCGATAGAGGGTAAAACAGTGGGGATGTTTTGGGCTTGGCGCCTGGTGGTGGAAAATTTTCACCAAGCAGTCTGCACAGGAGTATCGCCTAGCAACACTTAGGCAACACCAGGCGATAGTGCTAAGCCAATGACTTTTTCTTGCTTGCATTTATTATGATGTGATTTGAGATGTAAGACCCGGGAAAATTAAATAAATTAATAAGTATTTATTTAATAAATGCGACAGCGGGAATCCCTAAGTTATTTAATGTGGAGAGAGAAGACAAGGAACAACGGTAGCTTAAGTGGTAGAGCATGTTGATGGTGTGGGGAGGACCTGGGTTTGAGTCTTGTGAATGCCATTTTGTGGATTATTTTTATTATTTAATTATTTTGCATACAAACATGGTTGTGGGATAAGAGGTTATAAGGCATGGTGTGCATGAAATTTCAAGAAACATGAATTGGCTTGATGGTGGTGCATTGACTTGACGTTGACATAGTTGTGGGTTTGAACCTTGGTAGATATGGATTAAGTTTTCTTTTTGCTAAAATTATTTTTGGCATGAATGAGAGGATCAGAAAACCCTAGCCATCTTGAGGAGCATATGGAAGAACTAGAAAACCATCTCATAATGGTTGTTGGGGAAATTAAGAGGGATAAAGTGTGTTTTGGAGGATGCTTTTGGTGAGTATTGAGAGGAGAATAATTGTAGAGCAACAATTGTGTTTAGCGAGTGAGAGGGAGAGCTGAATTGAGGAAGAGCAAAGGAAGCCATTGGTGATCAAGGAAGAAACTCTAAAATCATCAAGTTTGAGCAAGGAGTACCAGGTTAGGAGAGCTGTCATTTCCTGTTTTAATGATATTATATGCAATTGTGTTATATATTGATGGATGAAAGCTTTCTCTTGAATCAAATTCTTGTATCGTTTAACTTCTTGATGTTTGTCGTATGTGGTTTTAGATAGAGTATGTGTGTGTTTGTGGTTTCCGTTGTATTGAGTTCTCTTTGTGACCCAATCATTGCTATGATTATCATGATTCTTCTTTTTTGCTTGACGAGATGTTTAAAGTTTTTCTTCTAAATACAACACACTTAATATTATTCTTATTATTAATTTTATTTTATTTTACCATTATTATTACTATTACTATCCTTATTATTATTTTATTATTAATATTATTAATATTATTTATATTATTTTACTATTATTATTATAATTACTATCATTTTTATTTTTTTAATTTTAATTTTTATTATTCTTATTTTGATTATTATTATTTTGACTATTATTATTAATTTCATTTTATTTTATTTTATAACTATATTTATTAGTATTATTATTTTATTTTATTTTACTATTATTTTATTATATTATTTTTATTTTTATTATTTTGTTTTATTGATTATTTTATTATTATTAATATTATTGTTTTATTATTACTTCAATTTATTTTATTAATATTTTTATTTTCACTATTATTTTTATTTTTAAAATTGCTTTTTATTATTATTATTATTATTATAATTATTAATTACATTATTATTATTATAATTATTATTTTTTATTATTATTATTTGTATTACTATTTTTATTTTTTATTTTTATTATTACTATTATTCTCATTTTATTTTATTTTATAATCATCTTTATTATTATTATTATTATTATTATTTTAATTATTTTATTTTACGATTATTTTACTATTATTGTTATTATTATCATTGTTTTATTTTATTGATGATTTTATTATCATTATTATTGTTTAATTTTATTATTATTATTATTTTATTTTATTAATATTACTATTTTATTATTATTGTTTCATTTCATTTTATTATTATTTTCATTATTATTATTTTTATTTTTAAAATTTTGTTTTATTACTATTATAATAATAATAATAATTATTATTATTATTATTATTTTTATTATTATTATGTTATTATTTTATTATTATTATTATTATTATTTTCATTTTATTTTATTTTATTTTATAATTATTTTTATCTTTATTATTATTATTATTATTATTATTTTATTTTACTATTATTTTACTATTATTTTTATTATTATTATTGTTTTATTTTATTTATGATTTTATTATTATTTTTATTTATTACTACTGTTTTATTTTATTTTTACTATTTTATCTTATTAGTATTATTGTTTTACTATTATTGTTTCATTTTATTTCATTATTATTTTCATTATTATTTTTTTATTTGTATTGTTTCCTTTTATTGTTATTATTATTATTATTATCATTATTGTTATTGTTGTTGGTTTTTTATTATTATCATTATTATTGTTTTATTGTCCGTGCGATATTTTGGGACAATGGTTATGTATTCTTTCTGCTTTTGTATATTGTTTGGTTGTTCAGGATTGTGTTGGACTATGATCCAGTCATGTGATTATGACTGGATAAGCATATTTCATGTTATGGATTGTATATATAGTGCTTGGGGTTCTTTGGAACTTGCTTCAAAGTGCCAAAAACCAGTAGCAATGACGCTACTGGTGTGGCACCTAGCGGCTTGGGATGTGCTGCCTAGCGGCTTGGGGTGTGTTGCCAGATGATAAGGGAAAACCAGAGAAGCTTGGAACACATGACGCTTGGCAGAAAATGTGATCCCGCAAGGCGGAAAAGATTTGGTAGAGGCTATGGAAAGCGTATAGCGCCTAGTGGCGTGAGGTGTCTGCTAGGCGGTCTGGATCCAAGTTCCGCCTAGCGATGCAAGAGGTGCGCCATGCGATTTTGGGTGCAAAGTTGGATCGCGAGGAGGATTTTTGCACTACTTTGGATAGAGGTCATGAGGCGATGCTTTGCTGGGGGCCCAGTTATGAGTGGCACTTGTATTGGGATAACATGTGGCCACTATAGGTTGTAGCCTGGTGGTTTTGGAAGTCCAGTGGAGTGTGCGAGATCGTGGCTCGTATGGCGAGGTTCTAGAAGATTGCCTTCTTCAATGTAACTAATTGAGTTTGGTAGTCTGGGGACAACTACGAACTGCGGTTCATTTTGGGGTACTCCACTTGGTGTCGCGGATTGTGGTCGTGGCAATTTATTCCCGCGCGTGGACTATTAGGTGGTGGCCTGTAGTCAGAGGGCCGAGTTGACACTCGTGCAATAAAGATCGATCAGTGTACTCATCAAAGGGTGTAGAATCAAGATGCGTCCACCATAAGGTTTGGGAGTTGAGGATTGAGGATTGGGGTGCTAAATTACTTATGTTGTATTTATATTTCTTGTATTTGAGCTCACCCTATTTATGTGTTTGGCGGTGATCATGTAACTTGTTACATGGGAGCAATGTGGATGCAGGTGAGCACGTGGATGCTTAGATTCGGAGTGGGGCCAGCTGTGGGAGTTTTTACTAGTTTTCTTCATGAACTATTTTGTAATGAATATTATGAACAATTAATCTTTGTAGTAATTAAATGTCGTATGGATTTTATAATTGGCGAGTTGAAATAAAGTTTTAAATTTTCCTGTGTTTGGGAAAAAGGAATTATCATAAATGCGAGTTTATACTTATGTCCCTATTTTAATTATTTAAATTAGTAATATCCGGCTGGGATGTTACATGAGACTTGGACCATGAGATGCTAATTGTGTCATTAGCGGGTAGGTTCAAGGTTGTTGGTGAACACGTGATATTATAAGCGGGAAGGTTAATATTATGATGCTCTTGTGTGGGGATACGAGAGAGGAGGTTCGTATGTTCCATGCTCACACTTGAGAGCTGCTACGAGTGGGGAGGTTCGTAGCTGTTGGGTCACGTCTGTTGGACTATGGGCGGGGAGGTCTGTAGAGTTGCATTACGAGCGGGGAGGTTCATAGAGGCAGGACCACGAGCGGGCAGGTTCGTGGAAGCATCTTATATCCTGGGTCCATGATCAATTATTTGTGTGACTTGCAGGTTGGAAAATCTTGGGGTATTAAGGTTCTTGGCCAAGAGTTAATTAGACTAAAGTAGTTTGGGTCATTATTCATTTTATCAAATTATATGTTATTTGTTTATCAAATTATATGTTATTTGTTTATCAAATTATATGTTATTTGTTTATGATCGTGTGAATTGTCACACGGGAGCAAATGATATTCTAGGTAAGGCTGGTGATTCATAGGGACAAAGAGAGGGCTAGTAGGGGATCCAAATACTCCACAACAAAATGGGGGTTGCAAAATGAAAGAACTGTCATATATTGAAGTTGGTCCGAGTTGCATTGATTAAAGCTCACATGCTAGCAATATATTGGGGAAAATCTCTCGCATATACAATATACTTTATGAACCTAACACTGACTACGTCTCTTGATTATAAAGCACCTCTTCAATCACTTAAAAATGCAGTAGCAAGTCCAAAATTTGTTGATTAATATAAACACTTTTGTTGTAAGTTGTCTCTTAAAGACGGAAAGTGTTTGTTCCTTGACTATGTTGATTACCAAAATGGAAATTAGTGCTACAATCCACACACAAAGCAAATATTTACTATTATAATGTAGTTTTTTTTTAGATCTATCTATATTTTATCCTTAAGTTTTAAATTAAGGGAGAATTATGATGAAATTCAAACTTTTGTTCCAAAAAAAAGTCTATAATGAGTTCAAATTGGAAAAAGGAAATAAAAAAGTTATACGAGGAGATGACAACAATGTAATGATAAAAACCACATAATGAGAATGAATTTGAGCATATGAAGATCAAAGGTTTGTCCACTAATGCTATTAAATGAATTTTAAGATATATAAAAGCTACTCTTGGAAATGGAGTTCAGTTTAAGAAGAACTCCAACTACGAGACATAATAGGAAGACACTCTTGATGATAGAAGATCAAAGTATGTATATTGTACTATACCTAGGCGGACCAAGGCAAGTATACGACTAAGGTCGCCTAAGCATAGTCCTGGTAATAAAATCAACAAGTTGATAACCAATCAAGCATAACATAATGGCAAAGGACGGTACATAATGAGTCAATGACCTCGAGCTTAGAACGACACACACAAGGCCCCTAGTGCCAGCAAACATTAACACAGGGCTTGGGCCAAGCCCAGACCCATCTAGAATCCAAAGTATTGGCCCAACCCATAAAGGTGGCAGCCATAATTAATGACTCTATAAATACACATGGACTCCAGCAATTAAGAGGTACATTCTCATTAATTTCCTAATTTGAGATTTGACTTTGAGAAGAATTTTTTGCTGACTTGATCGTCGAAGCCCTCTCCGCAAGTAACCCCCTTAGGGTCCAAACCGTATACACTAACAGATGACGTGTAGAAGTCAAGAAGGAGCCAGCTTGAGAGGTCAAGGATTGAGGTAAGGCATTATTTGTGTCCCCTAATATCTCCCATTTGTTCTCCACAGGAACAATTGGCGCCTATCGTGGGACACGAAGCGATACCTTACCAAGCAATCTGAACACTATCGAGGATGGTCTCCACCCACAATAGAGCTGGAATAGTGAAGCACCCTAAAGCAGGCCCTTCTATGCATGCAAACATCACCCCAGACTTGGTCTTCATCCTTAAAGGCCAAACCAAGATGCAACAAGAGCTTGCCGACCTGAAAAAGCGCAGTGCTGATGAGATGGAAGCGCTTAGGCAGGAGAACTCCAAGCTGAGGAGGAGATTGAGGCTGACCCTACCTAGAAAGGAAAAGGCAAGGAACCGTCAGAAGCCCCCAGGTCCTATGCCTACCAACTTAACGAGGAGGAAAGGGAATATAACCCCACCTTGCATACTTTCACCACCACTCAACAAACACCTATCATCTCTACTCACCACACAAACATCCATCATCCAACTACCATCCCCAGACACCCCACAACAACTAACCTTGCTGCCACCTTTCCCACCACCCATATCACTCCTCGTCACTTCACCACTACTTTTCCTACCATCATTTGTCATACCACACCACCACACCCGTTACCACCACAACCACCTAAACATCGCCATCCCTTCATTGGCATCATCACCAACACACCTATCCCCACCCAATGGGAACTGTAACATCCCTACCGGATATTACGGGTGTAAATAATAAAATAAAGGCTTAAATATACATTCGGTCCCTATTTTTGTTGATTTTATTTAATTTGGTTCCTATTTTCGTTTTATGTTCAATTAGGTCCTCATTTTCGTCAAATTGTGGTCAATTTTGTACTTTTCACTAACGATGTTTAAATAGTTAACGTTTTTTAACAATGCATGCCACGTGTCAACTCCTGGTTTTTTTGATTTTTTTTAATTTTTTTAATTTTTTTAATTTTTTAAAAATTTTTAATTTCAAAAGAAGTGTCCACGTGTCAAGTCACAATTGTGCCACGTGTCAATACTAGTGCCACATGTCAATACTACGTGTCAGTTTGTAGTTGTATTATTTATTTTTGTTTAATTTAGTCTCGATATTTGTTATTTTTGTTCAATTTAGTCTCTATATTCGTTATTTTTGTTTAATTTAGTCCCAAATTTTGTTAAAATAAAATCATTTAATTTTTAAAATTGACATTATTATTAGTTATTTTTTAAATTTAATTATAATTTATAATATTTAATTATTAATTGAATATAATTCTTAGATTCAATTGTTAAATAGAATATAATTATTTAAATATTATTAAAATATAATTATTAAAATTTTAAAAATATATATTAACATTTGTAAAATT